>Ga0114946_10003299_pt1 | contig 10931 bp, 11 predicted proteins | sample WalLakDeSediment_FD_88676 | JGI IMG/M metagenome (GOLD analysis project Ga0114946, IMG submission 88676) | Lake sediment microbial communities from Walker lake, Nevada to study Microbial Dark Matter (Phase II) - Walker Lake 11/02/13 Deep Sediment | ecosystem: Environmental > Aquatic >...
CTTTGTTGCTCAGTCCTTCCGCGATGAGGTCGATGACTTCTCGTTCCCGTGGCGTCATTCGCACCGAGTCGTCCTGGTCAATCAACCCACCACTCTTCAGCACCTCCTTGGCGATCTCGGAGAAGAGCGTGGCGGTCATCTGATCCGGTAGCACCTTGAGTCCCGCTGCAACCGACCGGATGGTGTTCAGGACGACATCGAGCTGGGCATCCTTCATGATGAATCCGGAGACGCCTGCGCTGACGAACTCCTGGAGTTCTTCGTGTGCCGGAAGGAGGTCCATGACGATGACCTTGGCGTCCGGAAAATCGTCCAACACGCTTCGGGCCACCCGCAGGCTGTCCCCGTTCTCGAGTCCGAGGTCGAGAAGGACCACATGGGGGTTGCCTTGCAGCAGCACTTCGTGACCGTTCGGGGCTTCGCCCACCGCCCGGATGTCCGGGGACCGATTGAGGACCGAGGTCAGGGCTTCCCGGACCAGCCGATTATCCTCGATCAGGGCGACATTGATGACGTCGCCATGGAGGTCGGTGGAGTCCGACGTCTCGTCCGGGGTCTGGCCTCCAGTCGTTGGGGATATCTCAACCATTTTGAGCCTTCCATGAGCCAGGGGGCGCTGAGGGGACGGGGACGCCCGTGCCGAACCGGGACTCTCTCCAGCTCACACAGTGCTGCCGTACAAAGCATACTACCGTCTCATAGATCATAGCGAAGTCCTCTCAGGATTGTCCAGGCTCCGTTCAGGCTTTCCCAACAAATCGGGCAGAAGTCCGAGGGCCCACAGAACAGGAAGGATCACGGCAATCTTCATGATCATGGTCAGGTCCCTGGCGGAGGTGATGGGGCGGGCGGGAATGAGGGAGTCGCACCGGAGGAACCTAGGGGAGCCAGAGCCCCTTCCAGACTCAGGGCCAGATCCTCTGTCAGGATTTCCAGTCCGGCGTCCAGCAGCCTCACCAGCCCGTCGAAATCGCCAACGGTCCAGCCCCCTTCCCTCACCTCCGTGGTGCCGCGGGCGAGGAGGGATCCATCCAGCAGGCGAAGGATCTCCCAGGTGGCCAGGAGGTGCGCCTCTCCCTCAGCATTCCCCGGACTCTCCGGCGCCACGCCCTCGAAGCGCAGGATGTGCACCTGGATCACATGTTCGGGGGATGTCCCAGCCGGCCATGGGGCGGCCTCAACCCGATGAGGAGGCGTACGGGAAGCCATTCGGCCGGCCACGATCCGGTTGATCGCCCGGCCCAGATCCTCGCCCCAGCGATGATATTCCGAGAACTCGACCTGGTGCGCTCCCCGGCGGACCACGATGAACGGGGTCGCCAGGTACTCGGCCACCCGTGGCGGTCGAAGGCCGATGAGGTGCCCGCTGGAATCCGCCACCGGCCGATCCACCGGTGGGGCGGCGTGTTCCGGGGGCCCGCCCGCCCCGAGCACGTAATGCTGCGGCAGCGGGGCCTGTCGGCTCAGGCTGAAGCACCCTGTCAGCGATAGGAGGGTGGCGAGGAAGAACAGACGGATCGTCCGGTTCCTGGTCAGGGTTCTCACGGGGCTACCTCCTGGGCGGGTTGGTCCCGCGGATCAGCATGTCGGGGTTGCGCTCGAGGGTGATTACAAAGGTGCGGAGGGCTTCTGCCGCCTCTCTCAAGCTGATGAGCGCCTGCTCCAGCTCGTACCCGATGCCCGAGTCCGTTGTGATGAGCCCTACGGTCCCTTCGATGGACTTCCTGGCGGCCTGGAGGGTCAGGGTGGTCTCACTCAGGGTTTCCTCCATCCCGGACTGGAGGGGGCCGATGGCTTCGCTCAGACGCTCGCTCAGGCCCTCGAACTCGGTGAGCGTGCGGCTCAGCTGTGCAGACATCCCGGGAATCTCGTTGATTGCGGCCTGCAACTCCGGAGATCCCACCAGCCGCTCCACCGCCTGGGCCGACGCCACCACTGCCGTGTTCAGACCCTGCATGTCCACCTCCTCCAACATCTCGTTCACCCGGAACAGGATCTGGAGCACGTCAGCCACCAGGCTCCCCGCCTCCGTCCCGAAGGCGGCGAGGAGGGACGGGGTAGTCGGGATCTCGAGGTGGGGGGTCTGCCTCGCCACTGGCGTGTGCGGATCCGCCTCGGGGCGGTAGGTGAGCTCGATGTAGAGGATGCCGGTGACGAGGCTCTCCATCTGGAGCTGGGCCCGTAGTCCATCGGCGATCTGCCGCTGCAGTACCGCCTCGTCGTCCAGTTGAAGGAACTCCCCGATCTCTGTGGTGAGGCGTGTGAGGTCGACCTCGTATTCCACCGGAATCAGAAACGTCTTGTCCACCTGGTTGATCTGGATCAGAAGCTCCGACACGGTGCCCACCGGCACGCCCTGGAACTTCACCGCGGCGCCCCGCTCCAGGCCGTTCACCGACTCCTCGAAGAAGCTGATGAAGGTGGGCCGTTCTCCGAACCAGGCCCTGGACGCCAGCGTGGCTACGCCCAGAACGGTGAGGGCGATGGCGCCGATCATGAACAGTCCGATGGCGGTGGGGTTGGCTCGGACACTCATGGGTCGTCTCTCCGTTCTTGGGCCTTCTCTTCTCGGGGAGCATCGGGCTCCTCCGATGGTCCGGCCTCGCTGCTCCGCGTCATGAACCGGCGGACCTCGTCGGTGGGAGGGCTCTCCCGCAAGGCCTCAGGCGTTCCCATGGCTGTCATGGTCTTTTCCTTGATGTCCAGGAAGAGCGCCCGGTCAGCGATCCTGAAGATACTGTCCAGGTCATGACTTACCACGACGATCGTGGTGCCGAAGCTGTCCCTGAGCTGCAGGATCAGATCGTCCAGGCGGCTGGCAGTGATGGGATCCAGGCCGGAGGAGGGTTCGTCGAAGAAGAGAACCTCCGGATCCAGAGCCGTGGCCCGTGCCAGCGCCGCGCGCTTTCGCATCCCACCGCTGATCTCGGCGGGATAGAAGGCCTCGAACCCCCGGAGGCCCACCAGCGCCAGCTTGAGGGAGACCACCTCTCCGATCGATGTGGTGTCCAGCTCCGTGTACTCCTCCAGAGGGAGGGCCACGTTCTCGGCCAGGGTCAAACCGCTCCAGAGGGCGCCGTTCTGATAGAGGACCCCCATCCGCCGGAGGATCCCCTTCCGGGTCTTCTCATCGGCCTCGAGGAAATCTTCCCCCTCGAACAGGATGGATCCCTCCGCAGGCGCCTTGAGGCCTATGAGATGCTTCAGGAGGGTGCTCTTTCCGCTCCCGCTCCCGCCCATGATCACGAAGATCTCCCCTCGGCGAACCTTGAAATCCAGATTCTCCGTCACGACGAGAGGACCGTACCTCATGGTGAGGCCCCGCACCTCGATGGGAGATACTCCGTTTTCTGCCGGCGCTCCCCCGTCCATTCCCCGTTCTCCCCCATGATGGATGGTCATCAGATGTTCAACAGGACGGCGAGCCAGTCGATGACGGCGTTGGCTGCGATGATGAGCGTGATTCCAAGGACCACGGCGGAGGTGGTGGCCTTCCCCACCGCGCTCGCGTCCCCTCCGGTCTGCAGGCCCTTCATGCACCCGGCCAGGCCGATGATGAGGCCGAAGACGGTCCCCTTGAAAACGCCCAGGAGCGCGTCGGAGAGCGTCACCGCCTGCAGCAGTCCGCCCGTGAACTGGGTGACGCTCAGGTCCAGGACCATGATCGCCACCACCATTCCTCCCAGGATCCCGATAAAACCCGCGTAGACGGTCAGAAGGGGCATCGTCACCAGGATACCCAGGACCCGCGGCACGACCAGATGATCGACCGGAGAGATCCCCAGCGTCCGGTAGGCGTCGATCTCTTCTGTGATCTTCATGCTGCCCAGCTCCGCTGCGAAGGCGGCCCCGGTCCGGCCGGCCATGATGATCCCCGTCATGAGGGACGCCATCTCCCTCAACATCCCGTAGCCCACCAGGTACGACACGAAGTAGCCCGCCCCGAAGCGCCGCAGAACCACCGCCCCCAGGAAGGAGATGATCATCCCTACCAGAAAGGCGATGAGGGTCACGATGGGGAGCGCCCCCGAGCTGTTCGACTGCACCACGACCCAGAAGTCCCGCCAGCGCATCCGCAACCGGAAGAGGACCAGGCGGAGGAAGCTGTCCGCGACCTCTCCAAGGAAGGTGACGGCCTCCATAAGGCCATCCCAGGCGGCAAGGCCCCAGGTTCCCATCGCGGCGGGGAAGGGAAGCTCGGCCGACGCCCGCTCCGTCTCCTGTTCGGGGACGGCCCGGGCGAGTTCCAGGAGGCGTGCAATGTCCTCCGGGAGGTTGCCACTCCTGAACTCCAGGTCGTGGGCCTCGCAATGGATCATCCCCTGCTGAAGGAAGGTGAGGAGACTGCTGTCCCAGCTTCCCAGGCCGGTGGCATCGAAATCCACGGCCTGAGCCGCAGGCGCCTCGGAATCGTTCTCCAGGAGGGGTGCGAATCGCGGGACGGCGTCGGACAGCTCCCAATCGCCGACCAATTCGACGATCAGTGTCTCGGCCTCCCGACGGACCTCCAGGCCCATGGTAGTCAAGACGAACCCATCTCCCGGATTGGGCGACCTTCCGGTTCCCGCACTCCAGCGAGAACGTCCGACATCGCAGGATCAATGCGCCGACAGCCGGTGGAGCCGATGTTCCCGGACCCAGGCTGCCGAAAAAGTTGAGGAGCCATCTGAGGGATCGATCCCCCAGTCGGCCCGGAGCCATCCATCCACCCATGGGATTCTGGCCCGCACCCCCCCGCCCAGGTGGACAGCCCCACGTTGGTGCACTCCAACGGCGGACGCCCGATGGGGGGCCAGGACCCTCACGCCGTCGGCGAACAGAGCCACGCCGATCCCCACGGGGCCCACGGCCGTCACCGGTCGGACGACTTCGATCCCGCCGTGTGCCCACGCGGTGCCGGGAAAGAGGGGACGGACCACACCCCGGTCGTCAAGGTCCGAGCGGGCCCGCATCAGCAGGGGCGCATTGCCGCCGGCTCCGATCCGGGGCATGAGATCCGGTGGGATCCCCCTCGACACCGCCACGACCCCCCCGCGGATGTCTACGCCCATCCCCCCTCCGGTCCGGCCGGTCGGCGTCCCATCCCCGTCCGTTCGCCCCCCCCAGGCCCGGGGACGCATGGCGTGAAACACTCCCCGGATCTCGGCGCGGCCGAACCGGGTTTCCGGAACCTGTCCGTTGCCGTCATGGGCTTCGCCCCCGATCCGCGTCCATCCCGTCCCTTCCGCTCCGACGGCGCCTCGCGCGGTCCGAGGGTGAAGAGACCAGGCCGCTCCGACACCGACGAAGGTGCCACGCTCCGGTCGGACATCGAACCGGCCGTGGACTTCTCCCCTCACGGTCGAGGTGACCCAATCGGTGTGGCTCCACCCCAGGCTGGTGCTCGTTTCCCGAATCGCGTTTGTGAGCCCGACGGACCCGTAGCGGCCCGTCTCGTGATCGAGCCCCCAGCGCCATACGCCGTGGCCACCCGGTGCCGGGTGGGCCAGTGTGAGCCCGGCCTTGTGGATCGTCCCTTCCATGGTCCCGGACACCTCCCAGCGCTCCAGGCGGCCCAGAGGGTCCGCGGACACGAGGTGGACCCGGCGGCCGACAAGCCGGAGGGCATGGGCGAGGAGGTTCGGTCTGGTGAACGGGTTGCCCGCTCCTAGCACCACCGTGCCGTCGACAGTGGCCTTTCCTCCGGAGACCATCCGGTACCCGAGCCGGGCTCGCTCTGCCGCCGGGAGGGCTCCCAGCCGTCGCTCCCCCCGCACCAGTTCTTCCACCGTGAGCATTTGACCCTCGGCGATTCCGCTGACCTGATCCGGGTCCGGGCCGGCCTCGGGGGCCCTTGGTCCATGATGCCCGAGTACCCGAACATCCAATCCCTGTACCATCGGCCGATCTGCCTCGTTCCACGCACGGAGCGCGCCGTGGGCATCATCCCGGAGGTACCGGGCTAAAGCGAGGAGCTCCCAGGCATAGTTCGACCCGGGGCGGATCCGGACGAGGCGGGTGGCCAGCGCTTCCGCTTCCTCGGGGTTACCCTGCATAACGCGGAGACCGGCGAGGTCTGCCAGCAGTTCCGGGTGGTCCGGACACTGACCGAGGGCGCCTTCCAGGAGGGCCGCAGCCGAGTCCAGCTCACCGTCTTCGGCCAGGGCCTTCGCCGTCCGGAGGACATCCCCGACGGCCTCGGCGCAGGGATCGCCCACCTGAAGCCCGGAGTGATCCCTCAGAACTCCGCGCTCCTGGAATGCTTCCGGGGTCGAGAACCCCTGCAGCTCCGGAGGAAAGAGGGCGACTGCGACAAGGAACGCTGCGGTCTGCAGGAGGCGGACCTTGAGGGCTGGTACGGACCGGCCGGTCCCTCCTCGCCCGACCGGCCGGTCCGAGCCTCCCCCTCCTGGAATCAACCTCGCCTCTCGCCTTCAGGTAACCAGGATCAAGATGAGCAGGATGATGATGATCGCGGCTACGCTGATGGTCACCCTGCCAAGCGCGTTCTGCGTGAGCGGGGTTACCTTTTCCAACAGGGGCGCGATCTGCTCCATCTGGCTATCAGTGAGACCGGCCGCGGCGGACTCAACCTGTCCAATGTCGATCCCGCGGTCGTGAGCCAGGCGCTGAACCTGGGGCTGAGAGAGCAGCAGGGCCAATTCCGTTCGCTGTTGATCCACTGCCGGTTGGTGGCCGGCCAAGGCGGCGTCCATGGCGGCGGAGGTGAGGACCCGACCGTCCTCAGCGACGGGGGATTCCTGCGCCACCACGGGGGCAGCGATGAGGAGCCCGAAGACGAGGGCTATGGAGGATGCATTCAGAAGTCGCATGAGATGTCCTTATCGAATGAGGGTAGGCTCGTCGTACGCCAAGGGAGTCCCCGGTTCCTTCTGATTCGAAATCTCCGCAAGGAGCGCCCGGCTGGACACTGCTCAACCGGGTGAAAAAGGTGTGACGGCTCGAAGAGGGATGTTCCTCGGAGTAATCCCTCGAAAGTCCTGGTCCTTTCGAGGGATGGGAGCGCCAAACAAGAACGTGCCCTAGGTGACGGACCACCTCGGCCTTCGCCTTCGACCGTGACTTCGATCCGCGCTTCTTCGGCGCTGATCCAGGAAGGACGGGCCGGACAAGCGGCATCCGTCCTTCAGGACTCCCTCACCCGGGAGCCGGAGAACGTTTCTCTCCTCTCGCTCCTTTCCTTCGCCCGGGCAGAGGATGGAAGGATGGCGGAGGCCGAGACCCTCGTGGAGCGGCTTCGGGACGCCACAGCAACCCGCTATGTCTCTCCCTACTACCCGGCCATCTCCCTCTTGGGAACAGGACGAGAAATGGCCGGACTCAAGGCCTTGGAGCGGGCCGAGGACGAGGCGTCTCCCCACCTCGCCCGCCTCGGGCAGCGATCCCCATCCCCGGGAGGTGATGGCGTAGGTGACTTCCTTCTGTTTGGAGATGTTCTGCCCCTCCACGTGCATGGAGTCGCTCCACGTCCGCCTCCGGGATCCGGAAGTCCTCAAGGACTTCCCGGAAGAGCTCCGCCATCTCGTGGAGCTCCTCACTGGAGATCCCCAGGTGGGCGTGGGCCCTGGCCAGGTGCTCGTTGGTGAAGGAGGCCGGCCCCCCTGTGAATGCGGATTCCGGGCCATGGGGAGGACATGGCTCATGCAGAACCCCCGGTCAGGGGCGGTGACGTAGGAGCGACAACCAAGCCTGGACGGATCCGGTCCCCACCGGCAGGGGTAGAAAACGGTACTCTGGGCCCCATGCAGGGCCTCCTGAGCCTATCAACAATCTGGGGCGATCCCTGATGCTTCGAATGTCTCTTGCCGGGCCCCAGCGCTGCGGACAACTCACCATTTTTCCCCTGGTTGCGGCCAGTGACGTCCATCTCCCGTACGACACCCTGGAGTCGGCCGTGACCTCCGGCACCCTCACCATCCAGGAGAAGGTGGGTGAGCCTGGTTTGCTCCTGGCGGCCAACAGCAGCCCCCGGCCCGTCCTGATCCTGAACGGGGAGCAGCCCATGGGGCTCCATCACCCGTTCCTGGCAAGCCAGTCCATGCTCCTTGCACCGGAGGACGTCACCGAGATCCCCGTCTCCCCCATGCGCTTCATGCACTCCGGGCCTCCGGGGTTCCGCTCCCCCGATGCTCCAGGGCCGGATTCCCACGATCCCGGAGACGCTCGCCACCAGGTCTCACCCGTTGAAGGCCCGGACGGGCTCGCCAGGCCCGACTCTCCGGACGCAATCCCTGCCCCCGGACTTGAGAGGGCGTTTACCATAGTGGAACGCCAGGTCGGACTCCTGGCCTTCTCGGGGCCGTGGTTCCTGGGGCTCGACGCCCTGGGCGCACAGAACCTCTATGCCCCCCTCCACAGCCGGATCCTGGAGGGATACCTCATGGCCGCCCGGGCCCACGGGGAAGTTCCCGAGTCCCATGGGCCGGTGGGAGAGGGAGAGGCCTCCGCCGTGTTGGCTCTCCTGGAACGGGCGGAACGAACGCATTGCGGAGCCGTAGGGGTAGGGCAGTACTCCATGTTCGGAGGACCCATCAGGGGCGGTGAGCTATTTCACGACGACCATCTCGTTCACCTCTCCGTCTTCCCGGTCACGGAGTGGGCGCCGACTGGTAAACACCCCCATTGAGGGTTCGTCATCCAATCCTGCCCTGAGGTGAACCCAAACGAACCGGGCGGGGTAGGAAACGTTTGAAGTTTTCTTTCTGCCCTCTGCACACCGGGATTTTCGGAGTGGGCCGGTTCCTTCCCGACAATCGAAATGAGTTCCGCCCCCGCAGGGGCGCACTGATCGCAACGTTCAGCCAGAGAGGCCTGCATGGAAAAGAAGGTCTTCGAAGTCGTGTTTGCCCGGGATGAGTGGGTTCTTCGCCGCCGGGGGAGAGAGGCCATGGCCAGCTTCTCGACCCGGGAAGAAGCCATCGAGCTGGGACGGGAGAAGTGTCGCGCCAACCGCCCCAGCCTGCTGCGGGTCGCGAAGAAGCCCGGCTCGGCGGGATCGGACTGAATTCCTCGCCGCCCTCGCGGCCGACCCGGGACAACGACCCGCGCTCCCTGAAGGGTTTGATTTGAGTTTCCCACCGCCCTGGCGGGCGACCCGGGAGGATGATACTGCAGTGTTGGGTGGCTTCATCTAAGGAAGACGGGCCGAGGCCCGTCCCTGAACCGCTCTTCAAGCCGGACACCGGTGGGAGACGGTAGACAAACTGCTTTTCGATGAGGCGATTATGCGAACAAGGCAGTTTGGGGCTCCTCCACGGTGCGCAAACTGCCCAGCGTCCCGGGGAGCGCTTCCAAGGTTCGACGTTTCTATACCGTAGCGGTGGAAGAACTGACTTTCTGCATTTTCGCAGCGCAAGAAACGCAGTTTGTGCACCTTCCTCACCGGAAGGAGGCCTCGGGGATCAGCCCTCCAGGTCCCTCACGAAGATGTTGCGGAAGTAGACGGGGCTCCGGTCGTCATGGTTCTGGAGACCGAAATAGCCTCGGGGGGAAAAACTCACCACCTTCCCCCGGGGCTCTGCCTCCCAATCCACCACCCTCTCCCCGTTGACCTCAACCCCCAAGCGGCTCCCCACCACGGTAATCCTCATCCGATTCCACTCTCCCGGGGGCCTGGACGCCAGATGGGTGGGCGCCTCGGCGTCGTAAACGGCCCCCGTCTGGTGGATCCCCTCCCCCGCATCGTTGATCTGGATCTCGAACGAGTGGTAGATATAGTCGTCGCTCGCGGGCACGCCGGGGATCCGTACGAACACCCCGGAGTTGGTGTGCACGTCGGCGCATTTGAACTCCAGGTCCAGGACGAAGTCGCCGAACTCTCTCACGCTGTACCAGAAGAGCCCCATACCCCCATGGGACGTGAGGACCCCGGTGACCGGGTCCAGCTCGAAGTGGCCGGGGCCGTAATGGTTCCACCCGGCCTTGCTGAAACGGCCGTCGGATGTCCGTAGCAGTTGCAGGTACCCCTCCGGCATGTCCTGGACCTCCTCTGGGGTAGGCGAATCTGCCGTGGCCGGCGCGGACGCCTGGGCCGGAGCCTCCTCCATGGGCTGCGCCTGATCGGGAGCGGGCGCGCATCCAATGACCGCCAAGCAAACCACCGCCGCGACGGTCCTTCCCCGCGCCCCAGACTTTCCGTCTCCGAACGTCTTGGCGGCCCACCTTGCCTGGCCAGGTCGAGATCCGATGATGGTGAGATTCCTCATGTCCGGCCTCCCTTCTTCGGGTTCCACTCCCCTCGTGCCACCGCTGGCACGAACGTGTCAAGCCCCGGAGGGGGAAACTCCACCGTTCTCCCCTCCTCCGCGCTCATGTAGGCCGTCATGAGAAGCTCCGCCACGTTCACGCCATCGGAGAAATTCTCGTCGGGCCGCTTCCCCTCCAGGAAGCTCCGGACCATGTGGCGGTTCTCCCCCACGTAGCCGTACTCGCTCTCCTCGTCGCTCACCACCGGCATGAGCCCCATCTCGGCGTTCTGCTTCTCCACCAGGTCTTCCCCTGCGTCACCCTGGACCTCCCGGCTGAAAAAGACCTTGGGGCCGGCGTCCAGGGAGCTCAGGGACAGGGAATACTCCGGTCCCAGGAGCTCCATGCTCAGGCGAAGCCCCGCACCCACGAAGCACCAGGAGGTAGTAGCCTCCACGATCTTCACGTTCCCCTCCCGGTCCTGGTATTCCACCAGGGCCCGGGCGAAGTCCTCCGACGGCCGGTTGATGTAGTCCAGCCTCCCATCGCTCCTGTCCGCCAGGAGCCCGGCGTAGTGGGGCTGCTGCCATTTCAGGCAGGACATCTGGGCCGTGACCTTCACCGGGGTCAGGATGCCCCGGGGGGCGCCGGGGGGGGTGAGGAGGTGCCGGGCCACTTCCACGGAGTGGCACATCATGTCGTTCAGGACCCCTCCCCCCTGGAGCTCGCCCTCCCAGAACCAGGGC
>Ga0114946_10003300_pt1 | contig 10927 bp, 13 predicted proteins | sample WalLakDeSediment_FD_88676 | JGI IMG/M metagenome (GOLD analysis project Ga0114946, IMG submission 88676) | Lake sediment microbial communities from Walker lake, Nevada to study Microbial Dark Matter (Phase II) - Walker Lake 11/02/13 Deep Sediment | ecosystem: Environmental > Aquatic >...
AAATAAAGTGCAACTCGTAATCACACAAGAGGATGTCGATGAGACATGTTGTTCAGACGATTACACTTTTTGTCCAAGATTCGAACAAGCATTAGACGAGATAAGAAAAGAATCAGGACAAAAAAAATAATAGTACGTCACATAATCTTCGCCCAACAGCGCAAGTACGGTTCGGGTCGCTCCACTCCCCTCACCCAAATTTGGCTTGTTTCTCTTCGGCTGGTTGTTAGAATTCTACCAACCTACGTTTGCAAGCGAAACTTCGCATACAGGCGAACGTTAGGCGACATACCACCCATTTTTAAATACTTAACCAAAATATTATGAAAAGCAAAATTTTAATGACAATAATACTTGCCACCGTATTCCTTGCTGGTTGCTCTATGCTTCCACCAAAAGAACCGGCAAAGCTAATAGAAAAAAACGAGCAAAAACTTTCATTAACCACGCAAATAAATCAGTCACTTAAAAACGGCTCTGTTATTAGTGAGATCAGTAATCCCAATCTTACAGTTCCAGTAGATATTAACGATAATCAAATTAAGAAATATTTCAAAATAGACACTATTTTGTTAGCCCTTGTCCTTCGTAATTCAATGAATGTGGTTCTATCATTACCAGCTGATTTTGCTCCCACGTTTGTTGGAGTTCTTGCTGCTGAGCAAGGAGATACTCAATGGACCAAGTTAATAGAAGTTAAAGATGCAGAAGAAACAAACAAAAACAATCCCTACTATCTCATGGTAGATAAGCAAAAATTACTATTAACTATTGTCGATCAAAATGGTGCAGGCTCTGGAGAAGGAATAATGACAGTTTTTGCTCTGTCAGAAACAGGTAATTGGAAATTAGAGAGTTGTTACTATTTTGGTGGAAGCTATAATGATCCATCCGCCGACGGTGACTATTTTGCTTTTTCAACAAATTTTTCAAAACAGAAATCACAACCGATTGAATCATGTAACAATGTTCAACTTGTATCTAACGAATAAAAATGGGTGGCACATCGCCTAACAACGTGTATGCGGTTACGCTCCGCTTCACCCATCTTGCTATCGCAACATCGCATAGACGCGGTCGTTATGCGTCATGCCAGCCTCACAATCAATAATACAGTATGATAAAATACATTTTTTTCGATTTCGATGGTGTAATTACACTCAATGAAAATGCTTACAGCCTTGTTCCTGAAAATATTCACAAATACTATCCTGAAATACCGCTAGAACAAATCAATAAGTGTTATCGACCTCATGTTAAAACACTTCAAATAGGACAAAAAACTCATTTCGACCTTTGGGATGAATACTGTAAATGTCTAAACAAGTCTCTTCCACAAAGCGCATTAATGAAAGCTTTTAGGGATACCCCTCTTAACGAAGATATAATAAGTCTAATCAAGAAAGTATCAAAAAAATACCAAATTGGGATTATTAGCAATAATACTGAAGAACGCTTACAAACGCTTTTAGATCAGTTCAACATTGCCAACCTCTTTAACACTATCAGCCTTTCATCACAGGTTGGCAGTACAAAAAATGACAAAAAGATATTTGAAAAAGCGCTTCTTGAATCAAAAATAAGAGCAAATGAAGCAATTTTCATCGATAATAACAAAGAAAATCTAGAGATACCACAACGAATGGGCTTTTATACGTATTTTTTTGATCTTAAGAAAAACGATACTCATGAAATGGAAAAGTATTTTCATAGTCTTGGACTTAAATTCTAACGGCTGGCACGACGCACAACAGCGTGTAAACGGCTCGCTGCGCTCTCACAAATTTACTTTTCGCTCCGCTCCAAGTAAACTTCGGCAAGACACAAACGTTGTAGGAAATTTTATTTTTAATCCAAACCAAAGTGAAAAAAATAACTATACCAGCAATATTATTTATTTTAACGGGGGGGTTAATCTTACAAATTTTAGTGGGAACATTTTTAGTTGAGGAATGGGTCTTTGGCGATTCCCATGCAACTATATTCGAACAAATAATGTACCACCTTGCAGTTATACCTCCATTTGTAATCGCTATTCTATTCTACAAAGAGACACAAAAGCTATCAAAATCATTCGGCTATTCAGGGATATTTTACTTGATAAGCATCGCCTTAGTAATTTTTTATCATTCAGTTCCAACCAGAACTGACTATCCCGGCTATGAAATTTATGAACAAACCTCTTTAGGCAGTTATGGTTTTTACGTGACTGGTGGAGGAGTTGGGCCATTAGCTATAATTCCCAATATTTTACTGACTATCATAATAATTTTAGCTATCCACAAGTATTATAAAAAATAAAACATCCGACAACAGCGCATAAAAGGCTCACTCACTGCGCTACGCTTCATTCGTTCGCCCAAATTGGCTGGCAATAAAGCCCTTCGGGCTATATGGTACCGCCAGCCAACTTCTTTTATGCGCGGCCGTTGTATGACATATTAAAAAATTTCCTGTCCTACGGACAGAAAATGGTGGTGCATTTTTTTCCTTCATTCTCCTAACAAGCGAACTCTTTCACGAACACTTGCAACTTCACCGGCAATGTCATCACTTTTGGCCTCAATTTTCTTTCGTAATTTAAAACGCATACCATACTTCATATGATTTGCCTTACGATCAGTCGGATCTATTTTCCATATTTCATCGCCCATCCGCTCGTAAATTTCGCGCTCAAAAACATACCAAGTTTTACGTTCTTCGCAGTCACCAGTAAAATCCGCCTCGCAAGAGGCAAGCACATATTTCTGATCACCAGCTTCAAGTTTTCCCATAACCTCGGCAAAACGTTGCTTATCTTCATCTACAACTTCGTAACCTTTATTCAAAAAGACGCTCAGTACAGGTAATTGAGCTGCTTCCAAGACAATTTCCTGATCTTGGCCTGATTCATTAGCAACGGCCTGTACACAATTTTCAGTAGCTTCAATCATTTGAGAAGCAACTCCCTTGCCTCGGTACGCTTCGGATGTAATACGGTCGTGCATATCCCAAACATTGTCGTGTTTTGCAGAAATGTATTGCCCAATCTCTTCGCCAGTCTGTTCATCTATTAAGTGCAATCTTAAAAAGTCATCGTCATTCTGGTAGCGCCACTTTTCAGTAGTTAAACGCAAATTACCTTTATCGGTTGGTATCACTCCTTCATCAAGCAATGCTTCTTGTCGGCGTGTGTTCTCGGCAGACCGGCTCAGAGGCACATTATCAAAATTCCTCATAGCAGTACGTTGCAGTGCTTGCCGCTGCTCAGCTCCAGTTTGCCAATAAATAGACACATCTACTGGCGGAATTGGCTGAAATCCTTCAGGTATTGGTTTATATTCATAGGCATTCGCCATAGATTTGTAATCAATCCCTGTTTTTAAGCGCTCCATATTCATATATCTTTGTATTATAGCAGTTTTAAGCCGTTTTTGACAGTCGAAAATTGAGAACAATACAATTACCTCACCACACATTCGCCTGCGGCGAATGAAATTTTTTAATACAGCGAACAACAGAGACTAGGCGGTTCACTCAGTCGCTTCGCTCTCCCAAATTTACTTTTCGCTCCGCTCCAAGTAAACTTCGGCAAGACACGACCGTTGTAGGCCATTTGACTATTTTATTAACATCCAACGCTGAATTACACAGAAACACATCCGAATTATTGTTATCTTGAAGTTTTGCCATATAAGAAAGGAACTTTACGACTTATTGAGCCAAACATAACACACGCAGGTAAAAGCTTGACCTGGACATCTGACATTTCCGTTATTCAATACATGGGAGCGACTTTTGAGAAACCAAGTAAAGAAAATGAGGTAAAAAGGATCAACGAAATTCTTAACAATCCTGATGAATATAACTGGATGATTGAGCTTAATGGAAAAATCATCGGCAATGTCTCAATTAATAGCATTGAAGTAACCAGCTCTAAATTTGGCTCAAAAGCCGGCAACTACACAATCCTGATCGGTGATAAAAATTATTGGGGCAAAGGCATTGCTCACCATGTTGGCCAGACAGTGCTTGAATGGGCTTTTTCTAAAGGTGAATTTGAAATAATTGCTGCGCGGGCATTAAATGAAAATTCCGCCAGTCTGGCCATGCTCAAAAAAATTGGCTTTGAATATATTGAGAACACAACATTTGAAGGCCAGATAAAAGGGGAAAAAACAGAGTGGCAAAACTTCAAGATAACAAAACAAGGCTTTTTAAATTTAAAAACGAAATAATCAAACTTCACACAACAGCATGTAAACGGCTCACTTCGCTCTCCCAAATTTACTTTCCGCTTCGTTCCAAGTAAACTTCGCATACACACGAACGTTATAAGCCATTTGGGCAACTATTACTGAAACAATATGAACACTGAAAAATTTGAATTTCTCGATCCAGGCAAGCTCACTGATAATGAACTTGAGCTTAAATTAGTAAAAAAAGTACCTGCTAATCCTGCCAAAAACTATTTCCCCATGTATGAATTTGAAATGAGAAATACAATAACAGGTAAAAAAATAGGCGATATCAATCTTCGTATCGGCTTTAATGAAAATATTAAATATGGTGGGCATGTCGGCTATGGTGTTTTAGAGGAATCTAGAGGTAACCGGTATGCTTCTAGAAGCCTTAAATTACTTTTTCCTTTAGCAAAAAAACATGGAATTAATCCGCTTTGGGTAACCTGTAATCCGGAAAACATAGCATCAAGAAAAACGTGTGAGCTTGCCGGTGGAAAACTAGTCGAAATTGTTGATTTACCTGAATACAATGAACAATATTTTAAGGGTGAAAGAAAAAAATGTAGATACCGATTCGATTTATAAGGAAATTACCCAAACAGCATATAACAGCGTGTAATTGGCTCGCTCCGCTCGCCCAAATTTGTGCGGATGTTTTGTGGTATATTGTATCAGTCGCACAAACTTCAGTTTACCCACAAACGTTAATGGAAATCACATATCTTCAAATCAATGAATAAATATACTGATACAATAACATTTAAAACAACAAAAAAGTGCCCTGAAGACTTCGACTTTTGGACGTTTTTTTGGTCCTACCCCAAAATCGATAAAGACGCATCCCTTGAATACATTGTGCACAAACCCAATGGCAAGGTGTATTATCATTGGAAAGCAAAGGATCACAGTGAGACGGTGCCTAATCTTGGAACATTATGCCAATCTGATTTCAGTGCCGATTTTGCAGGAGGAAATCCTAAATGTTTTTATAACAAAGAGGTTTCGATTACTTTCATGGTTACCAAGGGAAAAATTGAATTTGACCAAAATGAAGTCGAAAATTTCAAATTTCGTTTTAGTAAAACCATAAAAGCAATAGAAATTTAACCGGCACCTCAAACAACTTGGAAATAATTCAATTATAAACAGTCAACTTCAAAATTTTCCTCTAAATGATGCCATTACCAGATATATTAAATATTGGATTCATTATAGATGAGCCGAAATTATGGTCCGTTGATATTCCGATTGAAGAACTTGAAATTTCCGAAATACAATATAATCTGGACATTCCTTACCTGGAACAAGAAGGCACAAATGATTGGAATCTAACCCCAAGGATGTTAATCAAAAATTTCTCAAAAGAAAACTCTCATGCAAGCAAAGTAAATAACGCCGACTTAACTCATCCAATTGAGATATATTATCACCAAAAAAAATGGATAATACTGGACGGAGTCCATCGTTTTACGAAAGCAGTTCGCCTTGGGCGAAAAACAATAAAAGTTAGGAAAATTTCACCAGAAATTGCACAAAAATGTAAACGATCAAATGAGAAATATAGAAAATGGAAGGGGGAAAATTGAACAACTGATAAAATTTAATTACTTTTTACAACAGCGCCCAACCGGTACACCTGCGGTGCGAGCATTAGCTGAAATAATCAACATTTAAATTGAAAGGCGTTGAAGCTGATGAAAACTCCCCGGATATTTTTTTAAGATGATTAATGGCAAGAAAAATCATCATTACATTATTCAAATTGAAAAAAAAGCCATAGGGCATCTCGCATTAATGCATAAAAATTCAGATTCATTTGAAATTACAATAGTCATCGGAGAAAAAGAGTATAAATTTTTGATTACATCACATAAAAGGTATATCTGGTTTCGTTACGATCCACCCAAATTTGCCAGCGGTAAGGACTACGTGCAATTATACCACCAGCAAACATCACATACACGCAGACCTTGCGCTAAATTGAAAATATTATTTAACACAAAAAAATGACCGATTATCTAATCTACATTCTCACCCTTATGTATAGCTTAGGTGGAATAATTACATTTATTGGCTATTACCCTACTATAAAAGATTTATGGGGCAAAAAAGCAAGCGCAAATATACACACATACCTTATTTGGACAATAACCATGAGCATTGCTTCTTTGTATGGTTTTCTGGTATTAAAAGATCTTCCCTTTATACTTGTAACAAATCTCAATCTATTGGCATGTGCGATTATTCTCTTCCTGGGATTAAGACTTAAATATTCAAAAAAATAAAATATATTCAATTTCACCTGACTGCGAATAACGGGTTCACGCACTCCGTTACGTTCGTTCTCCAAATTTGGAGGTTAGTTGATTTGTTTTCTTCACCACATGCTTCCCCTTCTCATAAGCTAAATTGAAAAATTCGGGATTTTCGGGATCATAGAGAATTAAAAGTGAATCATCCTCTTCAATGTTCTCGGAAATAGGAAACCTGTAGACTCCACCTTTACCAAGTGGAGTCTTAATATATGCATCCTTATATTCATACACTTTCCCTCTATCGTCAGTAAGCTTAACAATTTTTATCTCATAAACTTTGCAAAAAGTCCTTAAACCAAAATCCCTCAACCTCTTGTGCTTCTTACTCGCCCTCCTAAAAATCCTAAAAATTATAACAACAAAAAACAGGATAATTAAACCCACTATAAAATAAGCAAAAACATTACCATAGTACGTTAACTGTTCAGTACCACCCGGACTCAAAGACTCTAAAAAGCCAAAAAAAGACTCATTATTCGCGACCACATAAATATATATCGCCAATAACAAGCCAGTAAGAACAACAGTACCAATCAATAGAAACAAAAGCATATTAATCATTATTTAAAAAATCCTACCAACATATCGGCCTTTGGCCATTCTAAAACTGTTAAAAAATTCGCATATTAGCCCATTATACATTTATGGAACCGAAAAAACGAGTGTCGGGCGGTTGTTGACCCATTCTCCATCTTTCCAGGTTAAGCTGTGAGTACTCCAATAGCCGGAGTTCCCCGCGATGGTAAGATTATATTGCCCGTTTATTGCTTCTTTATCGGAATAATACGACTCCGTTATTTGTTTGTTGAAATTTTCACTTCCGAAAGGAAAATCATCAAATTTTACTCCACCGTATTCACTGGGACTGTTTGTCCATTCCACATAGTCATACCAACTGTTGCGAGGGTTATTTAGCTGAACTTTATATATTCGCTCCGTTTCGTTCTTTGGATTTTCATAAAAAAGTCGCACGCTTAATATTTCTCCGCTTTTTAAAACATGAGACGGAATTTCAGGATCATTTTTGGGAACTTTTTGGCGATCATCCTGAAAAGTTGATTGTTGTGCGATTTTTTTTTGCTCATCTTCCTGCCTTTCCGATTCTTTGGGGTCCTCACATCCTGAAAAAACTAAAAAAAGACAACAAATACAAGTGACAGACAAGAATCGTAAAAAAATTTTCATGGGAAAAAATAAGATTTATTATATTTTAGACAAAAAACATCAGCTTTCATAGAAATAAATATAAAAACCATGAATTTACACCGACGTGTTCCAAACTATTTTAGGAGTTCACAAGCCACTAAGCATCCTGTAGAAATATTCGGCGGCGGTTCCGCGATCCATTTTTTCATCCGGGAAAAAAAGTTCACTAACATCGGTAAAACCAAGTTCGCCCGCCTTACTCGCGTATAAAGCATACCAGCTTTCTATACTCACATCCCTGAACGGATCTTCGGAAATTTGGTAATCAAGTTCAACCGCCATGGAATTGAAAAGGATTTTAAATATTTCGGCCTTGCTGATTTCGGCCGCTGGCCGGAAAAAGCCTTTGTTTTCACCTCCAAGGTAACCGTGAACCCAGCCTTTTTCTTTGGCGTAGCAGACATATGGCGCAAACCATTCCGTACCGACATCCGGAAAACAGCTGTTGTACATCTCAACCGAAGGACGTGCTCCGCTTGATAATACCGCGATTTTGGTTACTTCAGCGCGGTTGATAATCAATTCCGGTTTGAAAGTATTGTCCGGATAGCCTGAAATAATACCTTTTTCCAATAAATACATAATGGCATCATATTGCGGATGGCCGGGCAGGATATCTGAAAGCTCCATCCCCGCCTCCGGTTCGATTGAAACCGTTTCTATCCCCGTCTGGTCGCCGGTTTCCTCCTGTTGGGTCGGCAAAGTGGAGGAAGTAATCACCCCCGACCCTCCAGCTACGGCTACGGCGGTTCTACCGAAATTTGCCGTTACGTTAACATTTGCGCTAACATTTGAATCGGTCCGCGGATTGTCGCCGCGTCCGTCGCTCCAGCCGAGAAAAGCGTATCCATTATCTGCAACCGCCGTAACGGCCGTACCATTTGCCCCGTACGGAACGGATTGGTTGGTCACGCCGGTAATCGTGCCGTTTGTACCGGCTGAATATGCCAACGTGTAATTGATAATATCCCAATCGGCAAACAAAAGATAATTATCCTGGATTAAATAAACAGTGGCAGAGGTATATTGAGTCCCAAGTCCACCGGCTTCTGTAAACCATCCGGCAAAATTGTGTCCGACTCTTGTGGGGACAGGCAGCGCCCCGACGGCACTGTTATATATAACAGGCTGAGCGGGTGTTGCCGATCCACCCTGCGAATTGAAACCCAATGTGTATGTGGCGCCCGTCCACTGCGCATATAATGTGATATCACCGGCGGTTGAATAAACCGTTGTCACGTCGTAAGTCGTTCCGCTGCCGTTTGCAGCACTATTCCATTCCGTAAAATCGTATCCGCCTTTTGTCGGTACCGGCAAGACTCCCACTGCACTTCCAAAAACCGCGCCGATGGTTCCGGGAGCAACACTGCCACCCTGGGCGTCCAAAGTAATGGTATAATTATTGCCCGTGTACTGACCGTATAAAGTAACGTCTCCGACAGTTGTATAAACCGTTACCGCATCATAAGTTGTTCCGCTTCCATCCGCAGACGTATTCCAGCTTGCAAAAGTGTAACCGGTTTTTGCCGGTACCGGCAGTACACCAACCGCACTGTTATAAACAACAGCCTTGGAGATTGGATCAACCGATCCTCCCTGCGGATCAAAAGTGATAGTATAAGTATGTCCCGTCCACTGCGCGTAGACCGTCATGTTGGCATTTACAACCGTGTCCGCCGTAAAAACAGAGCCCGATCCGTCCATGGCCGTATTCCAGTTCACAAAATCATAACCTGTTCTGGAAGGATTGGACGGAAGAGTCTTCCCGGAAGCCGTTAAAGTCGTGGAACAGGGAATTGTTTCCGATCCGGGAGTCTGCCCGCTGCCGCCGTTGCCGTTAAAAGAGACCGTACAATTGGCGTTCTCCAGCCATTGCGCGTAGAGAGTGGTGTCCTCATTAAGAGTCAGATTGTCCGCCGCCGCATAGCTCATCCCGCTTCCGTTTGCGGCCGTATTCCAACCGTAAAAAGTATAAAGGTTTTTTACAAGAGTATTCTGGTCTTTAACAACCACAACCGTACCGTAATTGTGGTTTTCGGGCGGCCAGGGAACACCGCCGGTGCTACCATTACCGTCGTAAGTAAGAGTATAGGTGTTAATCGTCCACTGCGCATAAACTGTAATATTCGCCGTGACAGTTGTTGAAGAGTCAAACACAGTACCGCCTCCGCCAGCCTGCGTATTCCAGTTAACAAATGTATATCCGGTTCTGGTTGGCGCGGACGGCAATGCCGTTGTGTTTCCGTGATCCACATATGCGCTTGCGGGGACATGCCCTCCCCCGCCGTTACCATCAAATGTGACAAGATATTGGAAATTATAAACAAATGAAGCCACTGCCGAAGAATTGCCGGCGTCATCGCAGGCTATCGCTTTTAAAGTTATTGGCGCATTTACGGCTACCGGCCCCAAGTAAAGCGTTCCGCCGGAGCAATCGGGATTGCTGTTGTCCGTTGTATATTTTATTTTACCGGAACCGACAGAACTTAAAGTAACATTTTGCGCAGTATCATACGTCCCCGCCCCGGGGACGGCCAAAACGGCTTCAGGAGAGGTTAAATCCACAATCACATAAGTCAGATCCGTTGTGTCGGAGTATACAAAATCAAGGTTGGATGCGCTGATTGTAAAACCGACCACACCGTCGGTATCGCCAGCATTGACCGTGTAGCTGGCGCTCCAATCATTTCCACCGGTATTGGTTAACGTCACCGGCCCGGCGACCGCGTTCCCTCCGGAGTAGATTGCCACGAACGGTGCACTAAGTACCCCCGTAGCCGTGAAATCCAGATCAACAATATCTCCGGCTTTTGCCAGCGAAGTATCCGCGTTGTTTGAAGCTATGGTTATGGAACTTATAGAATAAATCGGTATGGCTTTGTTTACGGTAAAAAAACCATCCATAAAGAACTCCGTGCTCAAAGGGCTTAGGGCGATATTTTCTTCAATCAGTCCCTTCAGTTTATAAGTACCGTTGGCGACACCGGAAATATCCCAGACAAAGCTGGTATCCGCTGTATCGGTAATAAGCGTGGAAACCACCTGTTCATTTGAATCCAACAGGTAAATTGTATAAATTAACGGATCATTATTCGGATCATTGGCGGCATTCCAGGAAACAGTGATCTGATCCGTGCCTCCGCCGTCATATATTCCTCCAACGAGCGGCGATGTAAATGATGT
>Ga0114946_10003303_pt1 | contig 10919 bp, 11 predicted proteins | sample WalLakDeSediment_FD_88676 | JGI IMG/M metagenome (GOLD analysis project Ga0114946, IMG submission 88676) | Lake sediment microbial communities from Walker lake, Nevada to study Microbial Dark Matter (Phase II) - Walker Lake 11/02/13 Deep Sediment | ecosystem: Environmental > Aquatic >...
AGTAAATTTTTCTGAAGAAAAATAGAAAACACGGGAAAAACCATGATTAAACAATGCGTATTGGCCAATAGCATGGAGCAGGTGGGTTTTGCCAAGCCCGACGCCACCATAAATAAACAAAGGGTTGTAGGCTCTGGCCGGGCTTTCCGCAACAGCCAGAGAGGCTGCATGGGATAGCCTGTTGCAGGTGCCTACAACAAATGTCTCAAAAGTGTAACGGGGATTGAAGGTTGATGTATAGTGTTTACTATTTTCTATCATCTTATTATTTTCTATGACCGGCATGGCGGTATTGTCGGGGTTCTCCGGAAAAACCATCGGTGGTAAGGGTTCGTTAAAGTCTGGAGAAATAACAAACTTAACATCATATTCATTCGATGTAACTTCTTTCAGAGCGGATATAATTTGTTGTTTGTAGCGCGTTTCGAACCATTCCTTGGTGAAATCGTTGGGAACTTCAATAACAAAATATTGCTCATCTAATGAAAGCGGTTTGGTCAGGTTAAACCAAGTTTCAAAACTAGGTTTGTTTAAACCTTTACTGAGTTCAGAAAGTGTCAGTTGCCATATTTCATTTAGATGACTGTTCATAAAAATCCTCCGGTAAAGGCAAAATGAAGGGAGTTATCAACAAAAACCACGGTTATCCACAAGCGTTGTTGATAACCATCAAGGGCAGGACTCTTCATATGAGCTGTTAGAAACATATTAACAGATTCAGGAGGTAACTGTAAAGAAAAGAATCGGCCCGGCGGGGAATAAAGGTATTTTGAAATAGTGATAGAAGAAACATGGTAAAGTGCCATTGAAACAACTGAAGCAGATCAATTGATTTTCATTAACATTTCTTGACACTGTTCCTTTTATTACTGTATAATTTCTTTACATTATGAGAAGAAAGGTGCCGTAAATGAAAAGAACATACCAGCCAAAAAAAAGAAAAAGGAAAAGGGTTCATGGGTTTTTAAAAAGAATGAGTACATCTGAAGGTAGAAGTATACTACGCAGAAGAAGAAAAAAGATGAGAAAAAAGCTTAGCGCTTGATAGTAGAATGCCACCAGAGAGATTAAAAAAGAATTTTGAATTCAAGAATATATATCGTAATGGCAGGACGGTTGTATCTAAAAATATCGTCCTTTATTACTGCCCAAATAAAACTAAGTTTAATCGACTGGGGTTTTCCATTAGCAAGAAGACTGGTAATAGTGTTACCAGGAACAGAATCAGAAGAATATATAGGGAAGCATTTAAGAGAATCGAAGATCACCTGTTACTCGGTTATGATTTTATTATCATTGCCAGAAAACCGGCAGCAGATGTTTCTTATAATGATGCTTGTGAGGAGTTGTTGAAACTTTGCCGGAAGAAGAGTTTGGTAAAAGAGCATACGACCAATGCAGGAGAAAACTTATAAACATATGCCTGTTTCTTATAAGCCTATATAGAAAATATATCTCTCCAAATAAACCACAATCTTGCCGATTTTATCCTTCATGCTCCATTTACATGTATGAATCGATAGAGCGATTCGGTATAACTCAAGGTATACTGCTTGGCCTAAGAAGAATATTAAAATGTCATCCTTTACATCCAGGGGGTTATGATCCGATCCCCAGGTTGGATAATAATGGCGGGAGGTTGTCTCATGATTGATGCTATAGCCGAATTTTTTAGTGTTTTGATCAGCTATATTTACAGCTATGTTCCAAATTTTGGTGTTTCAATTATTGTTTTAACACTGTTAGTTAAGTTGGTAACATTTCCACTCAACAACAAGCAGATTCAATCTGCTAAGAAAATGCAGCAATTTCAACCGGAAATGAAAAAGATACAGGAAAAGTATAAAGATGATAAAGAGAAACAGAATAAAGTTATGCAGGAGTTTATGAAGGAAAACAGTATCAACCCTCTTAGCGGGTGTTTGCCGCTTTTGGTCCAGTTTCCATTTTTATTTGGAATATTTCGCTTGTTACGTGAAGCGGAAACATTTATTGTCCCCAAGATAGAAGGATTTAGCCCCTATCTTTTTCCTGCGGCTGAACGAATAGATCTTTTACTGGTTCCAGAAGTTACATTGCAAACATTTTTTGCGAGCGTAAGTATATACTATTTGTTTCCACTTATAGCCGGTGCTACTACTTATCTACATTCGAAAATGTCTACCTCCGGTGATAGCAGTCAAAAAATGATGCTATACATGATGCCGATCATGATTACAGTATTTAGCTTTTCATTTCCCGTTGGTCTGGTTATTTACTGGACTATGAACAATTTATTTGCCATAGGGCAGCATAAGTTTATCGTCGCTCTTGAGAGCAGCAAAGCCGGTGAAATTGAGGCGAACCAGATAGCGTTAAAGGATGATGAGGTAAAAGAAACCGATAAAAAAGAAGCGGCAAAGAAAACAACTGCAAAAAACACAACTGCAAAGAAAGCAGCTACCGGTAAAGCAACTAAAGGTAAAGCAGCAGGTAAGAATACCAAGAAGGGCACTGATAAAAAATGAGGGAGCTGGAAAAAACAGGAAAGAGCGTTGAGGAAGCCATAACCAATGCGTTACAGGAGTTGGCTGTGAAACGTGATAATGTTGATATTAGAATAATTGATGAACCGGTACAGGGATTGTTAGGTGTAATAGGATCAAAGCCGGCAAGGGTTCAGGTATCGATTAAAGAGGGGCCGGCGCAGTATTTATTGTCATTTGTGGAAAAGCTGCTGACGGATATGCCTTTAAAGGGAAGCGTCAGTGTATTTGAAACAGAAGAAAAAATTGAAGTAGATATAACCGGTGAAAATGTTGGCCTCTTAATTGGTCGCCGGGGTAGAACTTTAAGCGATCTCCAATATCTTGTTAGTGTTGTCATGAGAAGACAGTTTGGTAATTTAGGAAAGATGATTGTTGTAGATATAGAGGGATATCGGAGTAGGCGAGAAAAAACATTAGTGCAGCTGGCTAACAGTGTGGCCCAAAAAGTATTGAAAGACGGATTTGAACAATCTTTGGAGCCAATGAGCCCGCAGGAGCGGAGAATTATTCATATTGCATTGCAGGATAAACCGGGGATTGTAACTTACAGTGCAGGCAATGAACCGTACCGTAAAGTTATTATTGCCCCCAGATAATCGCTACCTGGTATAAACCGCCCCGTATTATTTTTCGGGGCGGTTTTATTTTTGCTTAAATATCAGTATACTAAATTTAAGTGGTGAAAGAACGCTTAAGAATGACCGAGAGGGAAACAACAAGGCATTTAGTCTTACATGCAGTATAAAGTAAGGAGGATTTCAATTGGTTAATGACACCATTGCAGCCATAAGTACTCCTGCGGGGGAAGGGGGAATCGGCATTGTCAGAATCAGCGGACAGTCTGCTTTTACCATAGCCACATCACTTTTTGACTGCAAGGAAAAGAAATCCAGCTCCTTTCCTTTGCCCCGCCACCTATACTATGGGCATATAATAAACAGGAGAGGCGAAGCTATAGATGAGGTGCTTGTTTCATTTATGTCTGCTCCAAATACCTATACACGTGAAGATGTAGTTGAAATTAACTGCCATAGCGGAATGATTAACTTAAGATTAGTGCTCGATAATGTTATAGATCAGGGCGCGCGGTTAGCAGAACCAGGTGAATTTACCAAAAGAGCTTTTTTATCAGGCAGAATAGATCTTCTACAGGCTGAGAGCATTATTGGGATTATTAAGTCAAAATCCGAGATAGGCGCCATAAGAGCAGCTGATAGTCTGAAGGGTGATTTATCACAGAGGGTATCAGAAATAAGAGTAAGCCTGGTAACTGCGAGAGCACAAATTGAAGCTGGATTAGATTATCCTGAAGAGATAGAGGATCAGCAGGGCGATTTGAGGTTGAAAGTCGGACAAGAACTTAATCACGTAAAAAGTAAAATGGAGGAAATCGTTAGAGGGGTCGAAAGAAACAACCTCTATATTGAAGGCACTACCATGGCCATCGTTGGCAGACCAAATGTGGGGAAGTCTTCTTTACTTAACAATCTCTTAAAACAGGAAAAAGCGATAACCCACGAACTTCCAGGGACTACACGAGATACGCTTGAAGGGTTAGTATATATCGGTGGTTATCCAATTAACATGGTTGACACAGCCGGGATTCAGACGACAGAAGATCCTGTTGAAAAAAAGGGAATTGAACGCACTTACAGAGCTGCTTCAACAGCTAAAATATTATTAATAGTGTTGGATGGATCAGAAAAAATTAAAGAACTTGATAAGAGCATGAAAAATTTAATAAAACCTGGGCAGTTGATAATTATTGTGATTAACAAAATCGATTTACCGCAAGCAATAAAAAAGGTCGAAATTGATAAACTTTTTCCCGGATTGCCGGTGATAAACATTTCGGCATTAAAAAATCAAGGGGTCGAATCTTTGGAAAAAGAAATTGTAACAGCTCTTGACCGATATTTGGGGCAGGGTGGAGAAAATATGTCTCTATCTTCTGTTCGCCAGGAAAATATCCTTAGAGAAGCTTTAAATTATATACAGAACGCTACTCAAATGCTTTATGCTGAACCGGTGGAGCTGATCAGCTATGAACTAAATTGCGCATGGGAAAAATTGGGCGAGGCAATAGGGGAAGTAGCTTCTGAATCGCTCCTTGATGAAATATTTTCTCAGTTTTGTTTAGGTAAATAGTAAATGTTAGGGCTGAGTTGATTTATGGAATCAGAAGGTAAAAGGGCTAAATTAAACCTGGTGCTGGATGAACTGAATATTAATTTAAGTGATATCCAGCGCAAGCAAATGGAAGGCTATGTAGAGATTTTAATGACTGCTTCGAAAGTGATGAATTTGACTGGTGAAAAAGATGTAAGTAAACTAATAGTCAGGCAAATTTATGATTCGTTATATTTAATGAAAATATTAAAAATAGAAAATGAAAAAAAAGTTATTGATTTGGGCACAGGTGGAGGGTTACCAGGAATGCCTCTTAAAATATGCCTTCCGGATATGGAACTAAGCTTGCTCGATTCAAATAATAAAAAAATCACATTTCTTATGGAAACAGTGAAAAGGCTGCAACTGGAGAACGTTAAGTATTTACATGGACGTGCAGAGGAATGGGGCAATCATTCCGATCACAGGGAAAAGTATGATTATATACTTTGTAAAGCAGTTGCAGAAATGTATTTACTGGCGGAACTCGCACTGCCACTGCTCAAGTTAGGAGGTAAAGCTTTATTTTACAAAGGCCCTAAAGGGACAGAGGAGGTTCGGCGAGCCAGAAAAGCGTTAGATGTTAACGGAGGGAAGGTAAGCACAGTTAGAGAATATGTTTTGCTTTCAGGTGAAAAAAGATCAATATATGTTATTGATAAAATAAAGAAAACGCCGACTGGTTATCCCCGGAACATAGACAAAATTAAAAAAAGTTATAAACGCGATTTGTTTTCATGAAACCGCAGAAGGAAAGAGTTGTCTGAATGTCAAATAAGTGGACATTAATAGAAGAGTGAGGGAGGGCAAAATGAACAGTGAAAAAAATGGGGATGTTGCCTTGAACGGTTTAGAACCAACATCTGATCGTGTCCTGGCCATTGATTTGGCTAAGATCAGGCCAAACCCGTTTCAGCCCAGAAAAGATTTTACCGAGGAAAAAATAGACGAACTGGCCAGTTCAATAGCTGCTTGCGGTTTAATACAGCCAATTGTTGTGCGTAGATACGGAGACGAGGAATTTCAGTTAGTCGTTGGCGAGAGACGTTACCTGGCATGCAAGAAACTGGGATGGCTGAAGATATCGGCTGCCGTGAGAACCCTTTCTGATAACGATATGGCCATGTTGGCCATGATTGAAAACCTGCAAAGAGAAAATCTTGGCTACCTTGAAGAAGCACAAGGCTATTTTAGCCTTATAAAAAAATTTAGGTTAACGCAGGAGCAGATGGCCGCCCAAATGGGCAAGAGCCAGTCTACGATTGCCAACAAGTTGAGACTGTTAAAGTTGCCTGATTTGGTGCAAAAAAAATTGATCCAGCATGGCTTAACAGAGAGGCATGCCAGAGCTTTGTTGAAACTGGAGTCGGAGAAAGAACAAATGCTTGTAATAGCGGAGGTATTAAGACGAAAATTAACGGTTAAACAAACTGAACAGTTGATTGACAAAATGTATAGCCAGGGGAAGAAGGAAAGGACGGCTGCCAGATCGAAGCCTGTCATTAGAGATGTTCGGATAGTACTGAACACCATAAGAGATGCGATAAACATTATTAAGGATTCCGGCCTAAACCCGGAAGTGCGAGAAATAGTTAAACCTGAATATATTGAAGTAACGATAAGGCTCAATAAAGATAAAGCCAAAAAAGATTAAGTTGATAAGGCCGAAATAAAACACTGATAACCATTTAGGAGAGTACAATGTCGAAAATAATCACCGTAGCTAACCAAAAAGGCGGAGTAGGAAAAACAACCACGGCTATCAACATTAGCGCAGCGCTTGCAAAAAAGGGGCTAAAGGTGTTGTTGTTGGATATAGATCCACAGGGAAATGCCACCAGCGGGGTAGGAATGTTAAAAAAAGAGATAAAAGCCTGCATATATAATGTTTTAATTGATGAATTGCCATTAAGTAAAATAATATTACCTACTAACTGGTCAGACTTATCTATTGCGCCGGCAACTATCCAGCTGGCCGGTGCAGAAATTGAACTTGTTTCGATGGTTTCCAGGGAGGAGAAACTTAAGAGTGCATTGGCAGAAATAAATAATAAATACGATTATGTGATAATTGATTGCCCACCATCTCTGGGCCTATTAACCCTTAACGCATTGAATGCCGCCGACGGTGTGATGATTCCCATCCAATGTGAATACTATGCCCTTGAAGGCCTGGGACAACTGATGAATACAATAACGCTTGTACGCAAACACCTCAATGAGAACCTGCAGCTGGAAGGAGTGGTGTTAACCATGTACGATACACGGACTAACTTATCAGAACAAGTAGCAGAAGAAGTACGGAACTACTTTAAGCAATATGTATACAAAACGGTCATTCCCCGCAATGTAAGGCTAAGTGAAGCCCCAAGCCACGGAAAACATATACTGGAGTACGATGCTCAAAGCAAAGGCGCTGAGCTCTACATTGCTCTGGCTGAGGAGGTAATAAGAAGTGAGCGATAAAAGGCGGCTGGGCAAGGGCCTGGGAGCGCTAATTCCTGACGCTGTCTCGGGAAGCCAGGAAACGGACAGGGTAGATCTCGATAGAATTAAAGCTAACCCATTTCAGCCAAGGAAAGAATTTGATGAGGATCGCCTCAAAGAGCTTGCGGAATCAATACGCGAGCACGGTGTTTTACAGGCGGTAGTTTTGTCTCCTGATGGGGATGATTATATTTTAGTCGCCGGGGAAAGGCGTTGCCGGGCGGCGAGAATGGCCGGTTTGCGTGCTGTCCCGGCCATTGTGAAGCATTACAGTGAAAATAAACTATTGGAAATAGCTCTTGTAGAAAACCTCCAAAGAGAAGACCTTAACCCGGTTGAAGAAGCAAGAGCTTACCGCCAGCTAATGAAGGACTATAACTATACCCAGGAAGATTTGGCAAAAAAAATAGGCAAAGGTCGTTCCTCAATTGCCAACAGCATTAGGCTGTTGGCATTGCCAGCTATTGTGCTTGACGCTTTAAATAACGGCACAATTACGCCTGGACAGGCAAGACCGCTTCTTTCTATAGAGGATACAGAAAAGCAAAAAGAAGCCGGCAGAACAATTATAACCTACCAACTTTCCGCCAGAGAAGCAGAGAGGCTAGCTGCGAGAATCTGCAACGAAGGGAAGAATGTCAACAAAAAAGAGCAGCAAGAGGAAAAGCAGGATCCTTTATACGATGCGTTACAGCTGGAAATTCAACGTAAGCTTGGAACAAAGGTAAGGATTAAGCGAGCCCCTCCTGGGGGGATTATTGAGATACATTACTACGGCGATGAAGATTTTGACATGTTAGTTCAAAAGCTTCTACCCGAAGGATTGAAGTAAATTGTTTCACGTGAAACAATTTGCAAGGTACAGGTTTGATGGGTAAAAAAATAAGCGATATTCCGATTGGTTGTTATGTTATAATAGTATGGCATATGCTCAGAGGGCTATGTGCAGCATTGTAGCCGGTAGAGTGAAGACATACCGTTCTTAAGGGGTTGTTAATATTGTCCGCCAAGAAGCGTAGCTTTACAGTTATGATTGTTCCTCACTCTGAAGAAGCTACTTATAGTTTTCGATTAAGCTTGTATGTTGTCCAAATAGCATTGTTGCTTGTAGCGGCAGGGGTCGTTGGTTTTTGTGTCCTTGGTTTTTCTTATCTCAACGCGTCAAGGGTTGCCAGCGTTGTTGATGAACTGAGGGAGGTCAACCGGGCCCAGGAAGATGTGATTAATTCATTGGCTTTTGAAGCTAACAAATTGATAGCGCAAATGGCTGAAATTGATATGATGGTGGAAATGTTTGCCCATCGTTTGGGCGTCGAATCCGAGAGCATCGTGCAAGCCCCTTACAGCACGTATCACTTGCTGGATTATTTTGCTTCACATGAACCTCTGGACGGTTTGCTGCAGGAGTATAATGATAGTAACTCTACGCTCTACGTGGGGGCAGTGTCAGGCGAAGATGTTCTCGATCGGGCAACAAACAATATCGCTTTACTGCAGAGCATTGTTCCGGAGCGGACCGACATGCTGGACGTTGTGGAAAATTACATAGTGGAAGCAGAGGCTAAACCTTCTGTTTGGCCTGCTCGAGGCCGGATCTCGTCTGGCTTTGGTATGCGGCCAATACCTTACGCTAGAAGCGGGTATCAGTTTCATACCGGAGTTGATATTATCGGATCATATGGGTCCCCCATAGTAGCAACCGGCGCAGGTGAAGTGGTTTTTGCTGATTATCGGGGCAGCTTTGGCCACCTGATCATTATCGATCATGGGTACGGATTTCATACGTTTTATGCACACCTATCAGGATATGGGGTAACCGAAGGAGAGTTAGTGCAAAAAGGCCAAATTATCGGTTATATGGGGGCCAGTGGTCGTACAACGGGCACTCACTTACACTATGAGGTGCATTATAAAGGGTTGCCAGTAAATCCTTATAATTATATGAACTAATTTCTTGGTAAAGGGAGGATGTAACTTGTTCAAAAAAGACTACCTTGATACTCCATTAGACAAGGTTAATACCATTATCGGGAAGGACATTTTCTTAAAAGGTGACATTAAGGGTAAGGGATTAATCCGCATTGATGGTCATGTCCAGGGTAGCATTACCAATAGCGGTGATGTGATAATTGGAGAAAGTGGCCAGGTAGAGGTTGATTTAAAGGCGCGAAATGTTACCATTGCTGGAAACTATAATGGAACTCTCGAGGCAGAAGGCCGCTTGGAGCTTAAAAAGACAGCCAGAATTAAGGGCACTTTTAAGGTCAATGGTTTACTTGTTGAGGATGGAGCCATCGTTTCTGGAAGCCTTGATATGAAAATGGGCGAGCAGGGAGCAAAGACTGTCGTAAAGCATAAGTTCAGTCAGGAGTTAAAGGACTGAGATAGATAAGAATAGGTTGACCTGTTAAACTGAAAAGAATTAACAGGGCGAAGAGAAGGAAGCATTTTATCTAGCGCTTCCTTTTCCGGATTAGGGGCGCCTGCTTTTTGGGTTCTCTTAATAACAGATGAATTATAAGGTGAGGTGCCGGAATGCTGATTATTTTATTAGGGCCTCCCGGGGCAGGTAAAGGAACCCAGGGGGAGAAAATAGTTTCCACATATGGTTTTGTTTATGTTTCAACCGGTGAAATTTTGCGAGACGCGGTCAAAGAAGGTCGGAGCCTGGGTAAAAAGGCGCAGTATTATATGGATCAGGGAAAGCTTGTTCCAGATGATATTATTGTTGAAATTATTCAAGAAAGGCTGCTTGAACCTGATTGTCAGGCAGGGGCGCTTCTTGATGGCTTTCCCCGGAACCTGGTGCAAGCAGAATTCCTGGACGAAGTATTATCGGTTAATAAAAAATCGATAGATCTGGTTGTATTTATCAACCTTGACGAGACTGAGTTAATTGAGAGGTTGACAGGCCGAAGAGTGTGTACGGATTGTAGTATGAATTATAACCTCACCTTTAAACCTCCCAGGGTAAGAAATATTTGCGATAATTGCGGAGGTGATCTTTACCAAAGAACAGACGATACCGTAGATACTGTTAAAGAAAGGTTATCTGTATATAGAGAGCAAACAGAGCCTTTAATAAAATACTTTCAGGAAAAAGATCTTTTGGTCACTATTGATGGCAGCACTGATATCGATAACGTTTTTATGCAGATAAAGAGTGTTATAGATAAGAAAAAAGACCGGTGAACTGATAAATATGGTGAACTTCATTGTCGGTCAAGTGGTTGAAATGAAAAAAACACACCCCTGCGGCTCTAATAGCTGGAGAATTATAAGGGTAGGCATGGATTTTAGGATTAAGTGTTTAAATTGTGGTCGAAGTGTATTAATAACGCGCTCACAATTTGAAAAACGTTTTAAGCGGATCCTTGAAGACGTATAGTCTGAAAATGATTAGCGGGGTTTTATATTTATGGGGTGGAACTGTGGTTTAGTTGGATTGCCCAATGCCGGAAAATCAACTCTTTTTAAAGCGCTGACCAAGCAAAATGTTAGTATCGACAGTTACCCTTTTTCGACTGTAGATCCGAACAGATCAAGGGTTCCGATCTCTGATCCCCGATTAGATGAGCTTGCTACTATATGCAATTCAACTAAAAAAACTCCCGCCACAATTGAGGTCATCGATGTAGCAGGTTTGGTCAAGGGCGCAAGTAGGGGTGAGGGTTTAGGTAACCAGTTTTTAGGTCACCTGAGAAACGTTGATTTGCTCATTCATGTTGTATCGGC
>Ga0114946_10003305_pt1 | contig 10916 bp, 7 predicted proteins | sample WalLakDeSediment_FD_88676 | JGI IMG/M metagenome (GOLD analysis project Ga0114946, IMG submission 88676) | Lake sediment microbial communities from Walker lake, Nevada to study Microbial Dark Matter (Phase II) - Walker Lake 11/02/13 Deep Sediment | ecosystem: Environmental > Aquatic > Freshwater...
AGTGTGATGCTGAAGCGTCGGTTGGGGTCTGCCAGGCGCAAGGGCAAGCTGCGGTAGCCGTAGCGAGCCTTGCCGCTTTCGTGTTGGGTGGCGTCCTTTTTGGTTGAAAGGTTGGGGCTTTCTGCTGGCTGGTTGGACCCGGTGTACCAGATGAAACGGGCCTGTGGATCACGTGGGGTGGCTTGAGAGCAAGCCTGAGCGCAGGCCAGGGTATTGCAATCGCAACCGCGGCGTTCTTTTTCTTTGGCATGACACGGGCGGGGGTTCTCGGGCGTGCAGGGTTGGTAGCACGCCTCGGTCACCGAAATACAGCGCACACTCGAAGCGCAATCGTGGAGTTGTCCATCCGGGCAGATCAAGGCTTTGTCCCAGGCCTGCGGACTGAGTACGGGGGTCTGTTGCAGCACGCCCACGGCTTGTGCCAACAGCATGTTCAGCTTTTGGATTTCGATTTTGACAAGCTCCTCGCCCTTTTCCACCGAAATTGTCTCAGCGTTGGCATCCGAGTTGTGGCCCAGGGTGGTCAGGAAGTAGCGCACCCCGCCTTCGGTGGGGTAGACCCCTTTCTGGAAGCCAAACCCGGCGGCATAATCCGCATAACGCTCATCCAGCAGGTTTTTGAGGGTCTGGCTGCGCGTCCATTTGTTTGTAATTTGCCAGGCCACCAGCAAGAAGAAGGAGACCGGGTCAAAAGGCTCCCAGCCGCGCCCGGATTGCCATCCCAAAAGATGCGCCAAAACCGGGCGCAAACCGCTGAAATCCACCAGACGCAACAAAAGATCGAAGTCTGACAGGTTTTTCCAGGCCAAAAGTTGCGCCGGGTCTGTCACTTTGGTCTGCCACGGGTAAACATACAGCGAACGATAGCTTTTCTTGGGAGAAGCGGGCAGTTCGGCGGGCGTGGGCCATTGCAAGGGCAGGCGCTCTTGCAGGCTCAACAGATTGCATTGGCTGACAAACTGGCTGTCTTCTGCACGAATTTTCTCGGTAGCCGTTTTAGCGTTGCCCATGCCTACCCCCGCGTTGCCTGAGCCACTTCTGTGCCAACTCATCGGCCAGTTCGTATTGTCTCTGGGTGTGCCGGGCAACCAGCGTCCGCAATGCCTGACTGTGCGCTGGCTGACTCAGCCACACCAGTGCTTCTTTGTGCAACCCCCCGACCCGCCCGGCGCTTAGGCCCAGGTCTTTGCCTATTGCTGCCAGGGTCTGCGGCTCTTTGTCACCCAACCCGTAGTACCCTTCAATCACCTGGCGCAAACGACCTGGAAGTCGCTCCACCAACCCCTGCAAGCTTTCCCCGATCTCCTGTTGGTCTTTGATCCAGGCCGGGTCCCTTCCCGTTTCATAACTGAACAACGCCAGCTCGCTGATTGGCGCTTCGCGCTTTTTGCGCCGCTGTTCAGACTTTACATCTCCCCAAACATAGCGCATAATTGCCTGGTAAGCGTAGGTCGAAAACCTGAGGCCCTGTTCTGGTTTGTACCCCAAGACCGCCCGCCACAACCCCCGGCGTCCGGCCTGCAGCGCTTCTGCGTACTCCAGGGTATACAGCCATTGCCGTTGGACGACAAAGTGTACCAACCCTTCGTGTCGTTCCATTATTTTATTCAGGCTCTCAGCGCACCCTGCTTGCGCTTGCGTAAATAGAGTGGTTTCTGGCCTGATACCGAAACCACTCTCTTCTTTCTGATTTCCTAACATTGAGCATCTCCTTTTGCGTTGGAATGCTCAATTGTCCCCCAATCTCTTGGGGTTGATTTTAATGTTCCCTACTGCTACGAAATCCCCCGCCCTGCCCTTTGTAAGCCCGCAACAGTTTTGTTGTATACTACTGCCAATGAAGATTGAACAGGAGATGGCGATGAAAAAAATCCTGATAATTGAAGACATTCCCGATAACGCAGAACTGGCCCGTAAAATGCTGCTGACAGGAGGATATGAAGTCTTCCACGCGCTGGATGCTGAGAGCGGATTGAAAATGGCGCAGGAAATCAAACCGGACCTCATCCTGCTCGATCTCGGCCTGCCCGACTACGATGGTCAAACCCTGGCCGGATGGCTGCGCGCCAACCCAGAAACAACACACATCCCAATTGTTGTCTGCACTGCCTGGCCTGAAGAAACCGCCCGCGCAATGGCCGATAGTTACGGCTGCAACGGGTACATTGGTAAACCCTTGCCCAAAACAACCATTTTTTTGTCAAAACTTCGCTCTTTCCTTGAATAACGCCATGATGTCAGAAAACACAATCTCGCTTATTCCAGCAAGCGAATTTAGCATCGACGACCTGGTTGCAATCTACAACCGCACGCGCGTTGACTATTTAATTCCCATGCCCATGAACGCCGCCCGGCTTGAGGAATACATTCACACTTATGATGTGGATCTGGTGCATTCGCTCGTCGCCAGCCAGGACGGCAGCACGCTGGGCGTCGCCATGCTCGGATTGAGGCCGGGACGGGCCTGGATAACCCGCCTGGGCGTCATCCCTGACACCAGGCGACGCGGCACAGGTCAGGCGTTGATGAACGGACTGCTCGAAGAAGCCGATAAAACGGGTGTCTCTTTATCCATGCTCGAGGTCATCAAAAACAATACCCCGGCCCATCAACTTTTCGTAAAGTTGGGGTTTTATGAAATAGGCGAATTGCTGATATTGCGCCGCTCACCAACTGCTCAGCCGCCCGAACCCATCATCGCCGAAGCCCAAAGACTCGGGCGCAATGAAGCCCTCGACCTGGTCGGACGCGACCGCGGCGCCCAGCCATGGACCAATCAGTCCGAATCCCTTTTCAACGCCGGGGACGTCTCGGGGCTACGATTAATGTTGCCCGATGGAAGCGAAGGCTGGCTGGTGTACCAGCGCCAAAAATTCACACTAACACGCTTCGTCTACAAAACCGAAAACGGCGACCCTGTAAAAATGGCGCTTGCCTTTTTGTCGCATTTACATGCGCAGTATCCGCGCCTGGACACGCATCTGGAAAACATCCAGGTCAACGACCCGCACCTGCCCGCCTTCTACCAGATGGGATATGTCGAATCTTTCCGGCGCATCGAAATGTGGCGCGGCGACCCGCCCGGCAACCTGAAAACCCTTTTCCGTTCAATAACGTGACAAAACGTTTGTTTTGACCCGGTTTACCTGTAAAATGATACAGACATTGTCCCCTAACCATCCGGCGAGGCTCAATCAATGGAAAAAACCGGTAAACGCACAACCAGGAAAGAGCAACTGATTGTACGCGACTGCTCAATGTTAAACGAATTTCCTTCCATGGCGATGATTGTCCGCCCTGAAGGCGAGATTGTTTATGTAAATGAACGTGCAAAGAAAAGTTTGCAACTAGAAACGGGGCAAAATATCACCAAACACTTCAGCTACCCGGATGATTACGAAAAAGCGATCCAAGAGATAAACCGCAATGGTTTTATCGAAAATCTTGAAATTGAAGCCACTGCCGAGGATGGACAACCGTTATGGATGAAAATCTCGGCCCAACCGCTTGAATTCGATAACCAGCCGGCTTTCCTGGTTGCATTCAATAATGTCACCCATCAAAAACTATTTGAACAAAAACTTGCCCGCCAGGCCGCCCGCATGCACGCCTTGTATCGCATCCAGCGGGCAATTGTCAGCAGTCTTGACCTTGAACAGGTTTTGCAAATCCTGGCAACGGAAGTTGTCGAACAATTACAGGTTGATGCCACAGCAGTGCTTTTACTCAATCACAGCACAAACACGCTGGATTTTGCCGCCAGCCGTGGATTCAGGAATACCGATGCGCTAAAATTTACCCGCCTGCGACTGGGCCACGGTCTGGCAGGGCGCGCAGCTCAGGAAAGAAAAATTATTCACTCGGACAATCTGAAAGAAAGCCCCATACTGGTCAAATCGCTCGAAAACGAAGGGTTTGTTGCCTACTATGGCATTCCACTAATTGTCAACGAAAAGCTACATGGTGTGCTTGAAATTTTGCACCGCTCAATGCTCAACCCGGACCCTGAATGGCTAAGTTTTCTCGATTTGCTGGCCGACCAGGCCGCCTTATCCATCGACAACGCCCGCCTGCTACATCTTACCCAACAAAACCTGAAAGAAGCCAATGCCCTGTATCGCATTAATCAGGATTTGCTCTCCTCCATAGCCCCCTACGAATTGATGTCAAACGTGGTTGAACTGCTCAAGAGCAATTTTGGCTACTACCACGTTCAAATCTTTGTTGCTCAACCTCAAAGCGGTGATTTTGTTGTGCGCGCTGCCAGCGGCGAAATTGGCAAAAAAATCATGCGGGACGGCTACCGGCTTGCTGCTGGCGAGGGAATTGTCGGATTCACCGCCGACACAGACAAGCCCTTCTTCACCAACGATGTCGAAAACAGCATCTCTTTTGTGCGCTCACCCTATCTTCCAGAAACAGCCTCCCAATTAGCCGTCCCAATCAAAATTGACTCCGACTTTTTGGGGCTTATCGACATCCAACAAGATAAGCGTTTCCCCCTGACCGAGCGAGACCTGCAGCTGGTCTCGGCCATTGCCAACCAACTGGCCCTGGCCTTGCAAAAAGCAACCCTGTACAGCGACCTGCAAGATTCCCTCAGCCAGGAGAAATCCATGCGCGAACAACTCATCCGCGCCGAAAAGCTGACCGTCACCGGAAGGCTGCTGGCCTCCGTTTCACACGAACTCAACAATCCCATCCAGGCCATTCAAAACGCGCTCTTCCTGCTCAAGGAAGAAAAGGGAATCTCACCCCAGGGCAGGCAGGATTTGGAAATCGTGCTTTCAGAAACCGAACGCATGGCAACCATGTTGCAACGCTTGCGAGCCACCTACCAACCCTTTTTCCTGGAAGATTTTAGGCCTGTTCAAATTAACGAACTGGTGGAAGATGTCTGCGCCTTGCTTGGCACCCACCTGAGACAGAATCAAATCGCGTTCGAATTTCACGCCTACCCCGAGCTGCCCCAGGTCTCCGGCATAGAAGACCAAATTCGGCAGGTGGTGCTCAATCTTTTTCTTAACGCAGTCGATGCCATGCCACAGAGCGGAACACTTACAGTTGCCACCCAGTACATGACTGCGAACAGGCAAGTGCTCATTACCGTCAGTGACACCGGGGCAGGCATTCAACAGGATATTTTGCCGAGTATTTTTGATGCCTTCATCACCAACAAGAGCGGCGGCACAGGTCTCGGCCTGACCATATCCAACGAAATCGTTCAAAAACATCATGGACAAATCAAAGCCAGCAACAACCCGGACCGGGGCGCTACGTTCGAGGTGTGGCTGCCGGCCGAACAAGAGGAATCAGCATGAGCATCAACGGAAAAATTCTGCTCATCGATGACGAAGCCGTCCTGCGCCAAACCATGACGCGCATCCTGCAAAATGAAGGGTTCGATGTGACATCGGCTGAAAACGGGCAACAGGGACTGGCTTTCCTGCAAAACAACTCCTTTGACCTGGTTTTCATGGACATCCGCATGCCCGGCATGCCCGGGCTGGATGTGCTGGAACACATCCGTAACCAATACCCCGGCCTGCCGGTTGTGCTGTTCACCGCCCAGCCCGACATTCATTCAGCCGTGGAGGCCTTGCGGCGCGGCGCCAGCGATTACCTGCTCAAACCGCTCAAGCCCGAAATTATCCTGGAACGTGCCCATACCATCCTGATTGCGCAACAAAAAGAACGACGCCGCCGTGAAATACAGGCCCAAATCGAGGCCCTGCAAGCAGAACTCAAATCACTGGAAGAAGAAAAAACTGAAGCCCAGCCTGAAACATCTGCGCCGCCACCAACAGACCGTTATCTCAAACGTGGTGACCTGATGCTGGATTGTTACACCCGCCGCCTGACCATCAAAGAACAGATCATTAACCTGACCGCCACCTCCTTCGACTTCCTATGGGTACTGGCCCGCCACGCGCCCGATGTCGTCGACTACCAAACCCTGGTTGCCGAAGCCCAGGGCTACCAGGTCGAGATGCGCGAAGCCCAGGAATTGACCAAATGGCACGTCCACAACATCCGCCAGGCCATCGAACCAGACTCACGCACACCAATCTACCTGCTCAATGTGCGCGGAGTTGGCTACCGCCTCGTTACCGATTAGCAAAATGCCGCTCAAGAGAGCGGTATTTTATTCCTGCCAACTTTTGCCAACTTTTCCTGCATATCCCTATCGTTAATTTGCCCAAACAGAAGGCAAAATAGTATCGATGGAAACTTCAAACCCAAACCCTAAAAATAGCAAACTGCGCATACTGGTTGTGGATGACCATCCCAACACGGCCATCACCCTGGCGCGCGCCATTTCGCAACTCAGCCCCAAACTCGAAGTCCTGTCAGCCCGCAGCGCTGAAGCCGCGCTGGAAATGGTGCAGGATAAACCGATCGATTTTCTCATCACCGACATGATGATGGCCGGCATGAACGGACTCGAACTGGTTGAGAAATTACAATCTCACCCTGCCGGGCGGCCATCGTATGTCATGCTGGTTACGGCTTATGATGTGCCCGGTCTGAAAATCACAGCCCGGCGGCTGCATGTCAACGAGATTGTCGTCAAGCCAGTACGGCCTGAAAGGGTTTGCCAGTTGGTTGCCAAAGCCATCGAAGAAATGGGCGGCGAAACACCGACAAAGGTTCCAGAAATCAAAACGATGGTCAAAATCCTGATTGCCGACGACCTTCCGGATAATATCTCGCTTCTGACCCGCTACCTGACCAACGAAGGCTACACCTGCATCGCGGCCGGTGATGGCGCAGAAGCACTTGCCAGGGCGCGCGCCGAAATGCCGGATATGGTCTTATTGGATATGAACATGCCGGTCAAAGACGGGTTCGAAACCCTCCAGGAAATCCGCTCCGACCCGGCCATTGGTCACATCCCGGTCATCATCCTGACGGCTGCCCGCCTCGAGCCAATGGACATGCAATCGGCCCTCAACATGGGTGCAGACGATTACGTCACCAAACCCTTTGACCGCCGCGAACTGCTGGCGCGCATCCGCACCCGTTTGCGGGTCAAGGAAGCCGAGGATGTCATCCGCCGCCGAAACCGCGAACTCAACCTGCTGCCCGAAATTGGCCGCGAACTGAGCGCCCGTCTGGATGTAACCGATCTGGCCGATATCATCTTACGCCGCACCGTCGAAACCCTGGGCGCATTTATGGGGCAATTGATCCTGATTGAAGGCGCCGAGTTGATCCAGTACACCCATCAGGTAAGTTCAGACAATCACGTGAGCTTCTCATCAGAATTGCCAGACCTGCAACCGCTCATCAAGCAGTTGCAGGAAAACCGGCAGGGCCTTGTCATTGATGACACCAGCAAAGACTTGCGCTGGCCGATGAATAACGCAGCCTGCGCCATGGTGATTGTGCCGATTTTGGGGCGTTCTGACCTGCTCGGCCTGCTGGCCCTGGCCCATGAACAGACCAAGTACTTTAAGCAGGAACACATGCTGTTGTTACAAGCTCTTGCCAGCCAGGCTGCTATTGCAATAGAGAATGCGCGCCTGTTTGGCCGCATTGAATCCATGCAAAGAGAACTGAGTTCCAGCATCTTGAATAACATCGCCAAACCGCTGGCCGATATCAAGCAAAACTGCCAGTCATTTGGCGAAGTTGGCAAATTGAACGAAAATCAAAAGGTGTACATCAAGAATATTCTGAACTCGACCCACACGATTGAAGAGCAAGTCAACAAACTCCTGGCCGCCGCAAGGGAAGATTTGGCAAAATATGCGCATGTGACACCCATCAAGGCAGCCACCAAGAGCAACACCGTGCCGCAAAAATTAGAACAAGCGAAAACGCAAAAAAAACCTATGCCGATTACGTCTGCACAACTCTAAAAACAATAATTTTTGGCTACTGTGGAAAGCAAGCCTGAAAAGCATCTGGTTTACTCCGCTTTTCATAACAAAAAGTCCACTCAAGAGTGAACAATGAGAGGAAACGACAATGAATAATTTTACGAAAACATCACAAGGCTCCCTGGGCATGTTTGGCAGATGGTGGAATTTTTTAACCGCGCCTCACTCTTCCATTACAGATGTCACCGAGCAACGCGCCGCCCGCCTGGCAGCATCGTTCTTGTTCACAATTACGATGCTCAACCTGGTTGGAGCCCTGGCTAGTATCCCTAGCGTGGGCATATCTACATTATTTGCCCCCAGCAGGCTTCTGGCACTTTTTGTGATCATTCCCGCATATTTTCTTGCCAGGACAAAATGGTATCGAGTCGCTGTTTTCATTTTTTCAGTCGCTTTCAGTTCACTTGCCTATATAGCCATAATTTCCCAGGGCAATGAAGTGGACTATGCCACCCAAATCTTGATTTATGTTCCCTTGAGCCTTATTGTGGCCAGCGCCTTTGTTTCATCGCCAGCAGTGTTCCTGCTTCTTGGCTTAAATATCGGCGCTTACTTCTCTATTCAGGCATTTGGTGTAGATCTGCCACGAAACATAGCCCCGCAAGTTGGCATTCTCACTGTTATCGGCCTGGTCATCATGTTGCTCACCAATTTTCGTGATAACACAGAAAAAATCAGGCTGGACGCGTTGCGCGAAGCCAACCTCGAACTGGAGTCCCTAACCACCGGCCTGGAACAACGCGTCGCCGACCGCACCAAAGCCCTGTCAACATCAGCAGAAGTCAGCCGCCGCCTTTCCACCATTTTGAATCAAAAAGAGCTCATTGAGGAAGTAGTTACCCAGGTTCAACAGTCTTTTGATTACTATCACGCCCACATCTATCTGGTTGATGGCGACGAACTGCTGATGGCAGGCGGCACCGGCGAGGCTGGCGAAAAAATGTTAGCCACCGGACACAAGCTGATAAAAGGACGCGGCATCGTCGGACGTGCGGCGGAAAACAATGAACCGGTACTAGTACAGGATGTTTCCAAATCCATCGGCTGGTTGACCAACCCGCTGCTTCCTGATACCAAATCTGAAGCCGCCGTGCCGATTTCAGTCGGTGGGCAGGTCGTGGGCGTCCTGGATGTGCAGCACAACATTGTTGACGGCCTGGATGAAAACGATGTCATCCTGCTGCAATCACTGGCCAGTCAAATCGCAATTGCCCTGCAAAACGCGCGCCAGTATGAGGAAAACCTGCGCTTCCGGCTTGGGATTGAAAATTCGGGTGATGCTATCTTCACCACCGATACGAACGGCACCATCACCTATGCCAACCCGGCATTTGAGAAAGTATACGGGTACGCGTCAACAGAAGTGATTGGCCAAAACCCCAGGATTATCAAATCCGGGCTGCTGAGCCAGGAAGTTTACCAACAGTTCTGGAATACCATTCTCTCAAAGCAATCTGTTACCGGAGAGATCGTCAACAAGCATAAAAACGGTCACCTGGTTTACATTGCAGGAACGAACAGCGCCATCGTAAACGATGCAGGTGAAATTTCCGGCTTCCTGGCAGTCCATCACGATATTACCGAAGAGAAGACCAATCAGAAACTTACGGAACGACGCGCCTCGCAACAGGAAGCCATCAACATGATTACCCAAAAAATCCAGGGAACAACTTCCATGCAGGAAGCCCTGCAAATCACCGCCCGCGAACTGGGACACGCACTGGGCAGTAAATCCACCCTGGTAAGCCTGAATACTCCGGAAAAAGCAGCTACACAAGAAGTAAGCACTTCATTGACAGGTGACGAAGCACGACCTGAGAATCTGCAATAACCAAACCCGAAAATGAAATAAGAAGTCGCAGAGGAACCAAAACATGAAAACTATCAGACATTTTATTGCTCCTCCCATTTTTGAAGATGAGGAGAAAACCCAAACTGCCTATTACTTAAACATAATTGCATTAAGCGCAATCGGGGTACTGAGCATCTATTTGATTCAAAGATTCCTATCTTCCCCCGGATTGAGCCTTACATCTTCATCTTTGGAGTACGTCTTATTGGCGTTGATTGGGGTATTTGTTGCTGCACGTTATGCAATGTACAAAGGGCACATAAAACCCGCGAGCCACGCTGTTGCAGCGCTTGCCTGGTTGATGATTACTTACCAGGCACAAAACGACGAGGGAATTCGGGATGTCATCTATATAGCCTTGCTTGTTGTCATCCTGATGGCAAGTTTGTTACTGGGCACACGCATGATGTTTTTCTACTCAGTGCTCAGCATTTTGACGGGGTTTTGGCTGGTGTATTGGGAAAGCATTGGAAGAATCGACGTCAACCTGAGTTCGGTACAAAATTATGCCCAAAACCTTGCGTTTGTTTTCGCACTGTTTGCCATATTCCTATTCCTGGCGACAAGCAGCCTGACAAACGCCCTAAAGAGAGCACGGCAAAATGAACAAGCGTTAAAGAAAAGTAATGATGAATTGCTAGCCTTACAAACAGACCTTGAAGCACGCGTCGCCGACCGCACCAAAGCCCTGTCAACATCAGCAGAAGTCAGCCGCCGCCTATCCACCATTCTCGACCAGGCCACCCTGGCCAGGGAAGTGGTCGAACAGGTGCAATCGGCCTTCAACTATTACCATGCCCATATTTACTTCTTCGACGACCAAAACGAAAACCTGGTGATGGCAGGCGGCACTGGCGAGGCCGGGGTTGCCATGCTCGCCAGTGGGCACAAAATTCCCAAAGGACGCGGCCTGGTAGGTCGCGCCGCCGAGAGCAATGAACCTGTTCTCGTGCCGGATGTTTCCCAATCCATCGGCTGGCTGCCCAACCCGCTGCTGCCCGACACCAAAGCGGAAGCCGCCGTGCCGCTTTCAGTCGGCGGGCAGGTCGTGGGCGTCCTGGATGTGCAACACAACATCGTTGACGGCCTGAGTGAAGATGATGTCATCCTGCTGCAATCGCTGACCGGCCAAATTGCCATCTCGCTGCAAAACGCGCGCGCCTATGAACAATCACGGG
>Ga0114946_10003306_pt1 | contig 10913 bp, 10 predicted proteins | sample WalLakDeSediment_FD_88676 | JGI IMG/M metagenome (GOLD analysis project Ga0114946, IMG submission 88676) | Lake sediment microbial communities from Walker lake, Nevada to study Microbial Dark Matter (Phase II) - Walker Lake 11/02/13 Deep Sediment | ecosystem: Environmental > Aquatic >...
CTACGGTTGGAATCCAATCCTGGCGAAGGGACATACCTGGAGGTTGAATTCCAAAGAAGCCATATCGATCGAATGCCTCTCGGAGATATTGCCGGTATAATTCTTACGCTTGTTGTTGCCGATCCACGCATAAACTGGATATTCTGCTATAAAATTGTCTATCCCGAAGGCGAAAAAGTGTTTACTTTTAACGACGAACCTATCAAAGAGTGTCTTGAAGACGTTCCTCTTTGTGAACCTGAGGTCTTAGCTTACCTTCGAGAACTTCTTGAAGGTGGGATAGCTGACCTACAAAAGATCATCGGTGAGCCAACCGACTTAAATCAAGAATTTGTCACGAGGAGAAAATAAAATGTCAGCAGTCAAATCATTGGAAGACTTAAAACGCATCAAAGAACGAGCGTTAGAAAAGAAACAAGTTAAAGCATCGTCCGGAAGTGCACATGTGATCGTTGGAATGGGGACTTGTGGAATTGCAGCTGGCGCCCGCGATACGATGAAGGCGATTTTAAAGTACATTGAAACCAATAACCTCAGCGGGATTATCGTTACACAAACGGGCTGCATAGGCCTATGTGAACGGGAGCCAATCGTACAAGTCTCCATGGGTGAAGAACCAAAAATCACGTACGGTAAAGTTACCCCAGACGTTGTTCAACGCATTATGAAAGAGCACGTTTTGGGAGGAAAAAGTATTCAGGAGTTTATCGTTAAGGTTTAGGTACGAAATGGCATATTTTCGTTCTCACGTTCTAGTTTGTGTGGACCCAGTGTGTTTATCTAGGGGCGCACATGAATTAATCGATGCTTTGCAAGATGAATTGGTGGCCCAAGACCTGATCAACGAGATTCAGGTTCTGGAAACATCAAGGATTGGTGGGTGCGCCGATGGACCAGAAATGATGGTGTATCCAGAAGGGGTGCACTACGTTGGCTTAACCACCGATGATGTTCCGTACCTTGTTTCAGAACATTTTCTAAAGGGTCGCATCGTTGAAAGATTTAGAGTAAAAGTAAAACCAGCCGTAGATGAAGAGCTTGGGCCAGCGCAGGCAAAAGAGGTCCGCGTGGTCTTACGAAACTGTGGGGAAATCGATCCTGAGAATATTGAGGACTACATCGCTGAAGATGGTTATATGGCCCTTGGGAAGGTGTTAGGCGAGATGTCGCCTGAACAAGTTATTGAAGAGGTACTAGCGTCCGGATTGCGCGGACGGGGAGGAGCTGGTTTTCCGGCCGGGAAGAAGTGGCAACTGGCGCGAAATGTCCAAGATTTTCCTAAGTACCTTATCTGTAACGCGGATGAGGGTGACCCAGGCGCTTTCATGAATCGCCGCGTTCTTGAAGGTGATCCGCACTCCGTAATTGAGGGCATGATCATCGCCGCTTACGCAATTGGAGCCAGCCAAGGATATATTTACTGCCGGGCTGAATATCCTCTGGCGGTAAAAACACTCAAAATTGCCATACAACAAGCACGTAATTATGGTCTATTAGGAAATGACATCCTGGGGAGCGAGTTTTCTTTCGACTTGGAAGTCCGAATGGGGGCAGGCGCCTTCGTCTGTGGAGAAGAAACCGCGCTCATTGCATCAATTGAAGGTAAACGCGGCGAGCCCCGCACACGCCCGCCTTTCCCGGCGGTCAAAGGTTTGTGGGGTAAACCCACCAACAACAATAATGTTGAGACCTACGCTAACGTACCTCAAATCATCATCAATGGGGCTGAGTGGTTTGCCAGCATGGGCACTGAAAAAAGCAAGGGCACAAAAACCTTTGCAATTGCTGGTGATGTTAAAAATACCGGATTGGTGGAAGTGCCGCTTGGCATTACCTTGCGGGAAATCATTTATGATGTGGGTGGTGGCATCAAAGATAACAAGGCTTTTAAAGCTGCCCAGATCGGTGGTCCTATGGGTGGTTGTTTGCCAGAGAAATATCTGGATTTAAGTGTTGATTACGAATCCCTGACATCAGTGGGTGCGATGATGGGCTCAGGTGGCCTCATTGTTATGGATGAGGACACCTGTATGGTGGATATCGCCCGCTATTTCATGGATTTCACCCAAGACGAAAGCTGTGGTAAATGCACCCCTTGCAGAATTGGCACCCGCCGCTTGCTTGAAATACTAGAACGGATCTGCGAGGGCAAAGGTCAGGACGGCGACATCGAACGGTTAGAGCATCTCTGTGAGGTAGTTGGGCAAAATAGTTTATGTGGCCTGGGTCAAGGTGCTCCGAACCCAGTCATCAGCACCTTAAAGCATTTTCGCGATGAATATGAAGCCCATATCAAAGAAAAACGTTGCCCGGCCAAGGTTTGTCGGTCGTTGATTTCGTACGAGATCATCGATGAAGTATGCACCGGATGCACGGTATGCGCCCGCAACTGCCCTGTTGATGCAATCACAGGAGAAAGACGACACCCGCATTTTATTGACCCGGATTTGTGCATACGGTGTGGCATTTGCTTGCAGGTGTGCAACTTTAACGCGATTTCAGTTTCGTGAATATCAATCGTTCAAACAGTTTAGTGGGTGAATAACCCAGGCAGGAGGCTTGACCATGACCATTGAAGAAAGAGAACTGGAAATTCCTTCCATCGTTCGGAGTGCTGTTGAAAAACACGGCGCCACATATGAAGCCCTCGTCCCCATCCTAAGCGAGGTTAACCGGGTACTAGGGTATATCCCCGGGAATGCGCTATCGGAGATAAAACGGCAGGTTCACATACCAGAAAACAGCACTTTCGTGTCAGAAAGCCAGTTATTTTCCCTGGCCAGTTTTTACCATATGCTATCGACCGAACCTCTTGGTCGACATGTGGTTCGTTTCTGCGAAAGTGCGCCTTGCCATGTGATGGGAGGCCGAGAAGTTTTTGAAGCTGTCAAGGATGAATTACAGCTTCGATCAGGGGAAACCAGCCCCGACAACAAATGGTCGCTTATCACTACCAGCTGTCTGGGGGTATGTGGAGTAGGACCGGTACTCCTCGTTGACGAAGATGTATACGGCAACGTCAGGCCAGAACAAGTGCCTGACATCCTCGCCAAGTACGAGTGAGAAAGGAATAACAATGAAAGCATATCGCTCAATGGTATTAGTAACATCTGGTCCTGCCAGTTTGCAACATGGCGCTCAAGAGCTTTACCAACGGCTGCAGGAAGAAATTGACGCATTCGGACTGGCCGATGAAATTTCGCTCACTACTGTGAGCGACCTCGGACGAATAGATGCCATCCCCATGGTCATTGTTTATCCTGAAGCAGTTCTCTATGGACCGGTCACCCCAGACCAGGCTCATTATTTGGTAGAAGAACACCTTTACAAAGGAAGAATTGCTGAAGAGCTGCGTGCACCTGTGAGAGAGATGTCGGGCTCAATTGCGTGGTTGCGAGCCCGCCAAGGTACATTACCTGCAGAGCACCGAGTTGTGCTTCAAAGAGCCGGCATCATTGATCCCGAAAACATTGATGAATATATTATCAACGATGGCTATGAAGCCCTAGCAAAAATGTTCACTGACATGTCACCCCAAGATGTCATTACTGAGCTGTCCAATTCGGGCTTGAGGGGCAGAGGAGGAGCGGGATTTCCGGTCGGTCGCAAATGGGGCTTTGTTGCTGCAGCACAGGGCAGCCCAAAATATGTGATTTGCAATGCCGACGAAAGTGAACCGGGCACCTTTAAAGACCGCCTGATTCTAGAAGGTGATCCACACAGCATTGTCGAATCGATGATTATTTCGGCATACGCAGTTGGAGCGAATAAGGGCTACATTTACATTCGAGGCGAATATCCAATTGGGTACGATCGTTTAGAAAAAGCTATCCACCAGGCGCATGAATACGGCTTGCTTGGGAAAAATATCTTCAATTCTGGCTTCGATTTCGAACTCCACGTTCATGCAGGCGCGGGTGCATATATTTGTGGTGAAGAAACTGCCCTAATTGAATCCATTGAGGGCAAACGTGGTGAACCACGCGCTCGGCCGCCCTATCCACCCACATATGGTTTGTGGGGCAAACCAACCTTGATCAACAATGTTGAGACTCTTGCAAATGTACCGCCCATTATACGCAACGGAGCTGATTGGTACCGGAAGATTGGAACTGGTTCCAGCCCAGGCACAAAAGTTTACACCATCCTTGGAAATGTAAATGTAACCGGGTTAATCGAAGTGCCCATGGGCATAACATTGCGCGAAGTTATCAACATCTATGCTAAAGGTATGAAAAATAACGCCACTTTGAAACTGGTTCAAACAGGCGGATCCAGTGGATCAATTGTTCCAGCCAGTCTTCAAGATACCCCGATGGATTTTGATTCCTTCCAAAAAGCGGGGGTTTCTCTGGGCTCAGGTGCGCTCTTGATCTGTGATGAAACCAATTGTGTGGTTGATTTAGCTCGAGTACTGATGCAATTCTTCCGCTTTGAGAGCTGTGGTAAATGCACTCCCTGTCGGATTGGCACCCAACGCTCCTATGAAATACTTACCCGAATAACGGAGGGTACCGCTGAACTTCACGAGCTCGACGAATTATTGCGCCTGGCTCACTCAATGGATATGCTCTCAAATTGCGGATTGGGTCAAACTGCGGGTGTACCAATACGAGATATTCTCAAACACTTCCGTGCAGAAGTCGAAGCCCATATCAAACTGGGCGTTTGCCCGGTTGGGGTTTGCCCAATGGTTCCTACTGTGGAGCAGACCGCAGTGCCCGTCTAGGCACCTTCTGTAAATCATGGGTCGATTTGGCAAAAATATAGCGAAGGATAAATAAAAATGATCAATCTAATAATAAATGGTAAAAACATCGAAGCACCTGAAGGCACAACTGTACTGCGGGCTGCAGAGCAAAATGGGATCACGATCCCAACACTCTGCGACCATCCTAACCTTACTCCGTATGGTGGCTGCCGTTTGTGCGTGGTAAATGTTAAAGGCGCGCGGACACCCATGACTGCGTGCACTTTACCAGTCACTGAAGGGATGGTCATTGAAACCGAGACTCCTGAATTGGTTCAATCGCGACAAACCATTCTGGAACTTCTGCTTTCCAATTATTATGACGCAGACCTCAGTCATTCCAGTGATAACGGGCACAACGGGAAAACCACACATACAGGCGAGACAGAATTAATGCATTGGGTAAAGCACTATGGTATTGATCCTGCCACTTTGTCTGCGCAAAAACCGCGCTATGAAATAAATAGTGACCCCAATCCTTTCATATACGTAGACCTCAACAAATGCATTTTGTGTACTCGTTGTGTGCGAGCATGCGCGGAAATTCAAGGTCGCTTTGTATGGAGTACTGCAGAACGAGGTTTTGAAACCCACCTGGTTGCAGGGGCAGACACTGACATGATCGATGCTCGCTGCGAATCTTGTGGGGCATGTGCGGCTTACTGCCCAACCGGCGCTCTTGATCACAAGATGTCTGTTGGTCTTGACCAACCCGATCGTCTCGTCACTACCACCTGTACCTATTGTGGTGTTGGCTGCCAATTTGATTTGAACGTCAAAGACAATCAAAATGGCGGAGAGATCATCCGAGTTACATCAAATCCAAACGCCCCGGTCAATGGTATGGCTCTGTGTGTGAAAGGTCGCTATGGATACGACTTTGTTCACCACCCAGAGCGTTTGAAAAAACCCATGGTCCGAAAATACTTGCTGGATGGTACACCACGACCGGAAGGCCGCGGTGAGTGGGTAGAGGTAGAATGGGATACAGCTCTCGACATAACAGCAAATAAGCTTCGGGAAATTCGTGATACAAACGGATCGAATACCATTGGTCTTCTTTGTTCAGCCAAATGTTTGAATGAAGAAAACTATCTCATGAACAAGCTTGCCAGGCAAGTGATTGGGACAAATAACATAGACCATTGCGCCCGTCTCTGACACTCCAGCACCGTGGCCGGTCTGGCCACTTCCTTTGGCTCTGGCGCAATGTCAAACTCCATGGATGATGTTGCCAACAATTCCAAATCAATGCTAATAATTGGCTCGAATACGACTGAGCAGCACCCTGTCTTTGGAACGATGATCCGTCAGGCAGTTATTCGAAGAGGATTGAAACTGGTTGTTGCCGATCCGCGCAAAATCGATATTACGGAATTTGCCACTCTTCACCTACGCCATCGTTCCGGAACAGATATCGCCTTAATTAATGGACTGGCTCACATCATCCTGGCGAATGGTTGGGAAGATAAATCCTATATTGAACAACGTACAGAAGGATTTGAGGATTTCAGAGAGGTTGTTGAAAAATATACACCTGAAGTCGCAGCAGAGATCACCGGCATACCGGTTGAAAAGCTCAAAGAAGCTGCAGAAATCCTGTCACAGAACAGTCCAATGGCGGTGCTTTGGGCAATGGGGATCACCCAGCATACTGTAGGGGTCCGAAATGTAATGGATCTGGCAAACTTGCAGATGCTCCTAGGCAATATGGGTGTGCCCGGCGGCGGCGTAAATCCGTTGCGCGGGCAGAACAACGTGCAAGGCGCCTGTGACATGGGTGGTTTGCCAAATGTGTACCCGGCGTACCAACCAGTTATAAGTGAGGATGCCCAGAAGAAATTCGAATCAGCCTGGGGTGTGCCATTATCCAACAAGGTCGGCATGACTGTGACAGAGGTCATACCTGCTGCTGGTGAAGGTAAAGTCAAAGCGTTATACATCCTTGGTGAAGACCCGATCATGAGCGACCCAGACAGCAACCATATCCGGCATTGCATGGAAGTGTGTGAGTTTATCATCTTGCAGGAAATCTTTCCATCTGAGACGGAACCCTATGCAGATGTGCTTCTTCCTGGGGCATCCTTTGCAGAGAAAACTGGCACATTCACCAACACTGAGCGGCGAATTCAGATGGTTCACAAAGCAATTGAACCAATTGGTGATGCACGCCCGGATTGGCAAATTACAGCTGATATTGCCAAGAGAATTCTTAAAGAAGGGAACCGAAAAGTCGAGGGAGGCTCCCATGCAGGTTGGGATTACTCAAGCACAGCCGATATCATGGCTGAGTTAGCTGCCCTGGCTCCCAGCTATGCTGGCGTCAGCCATGAAAGACTAGATCGCGGCGACCGGTTGCAGTGGCCAGTAAAGGATGCTAACCATAACGGCACCCCAATACTCCATATTGGGCAGTTTACACGTGGTAAGGGCAAATTCATGCCAATCGACCATGTGCCCCCTGCCGAATTACCTGATGATGAATATCCAATGCTTCTAAATACAGGCAGGGTGTTGTACCACTGGCATGGTGGCCAAATGACCCGGCGGGCAAAAGGTCTTATGGAAATCTACGGGGAATCGCTTGTGGAAGTCAATCCAATGGATGCAGAAAAATTGGGCATTAACGGAAACCGGCGCGTTAAAGTTACCTCTCGACGAGGAAGTATTGAAGCTGTAGCATGGGTGACTGATCGTGTACCGCCAGGGATGGTCTTTGCTAATTTCCACTTCCCCGAAACTCCGATAAACGAGTTAACAATTGCTGCATTGGATCCAGTTGCCAAGATCCCAGAGTATAAGATATGCGCAGTTAAAGTAGAACTGATTGGCAACGATTGAAGTTTCAGGAGCAAAAATAAAGATTTAGTAAGTAACTGACCGAGCATACACCCAAAAACTAGATATTAAGTTATGATTGGGGCTGTTTCATCCGGAGGCATTCAGCCAAAAAGGGTGATACAGCCCCTTTCGAGATCACCTGGATTAATACCCGTATCAATTTGGACATATTGAACAACATGCACTCAAAAAGTCGTTTTGTTTCCATCAATCAAATACTTTGCAGCACATTATTAATACATCTGTTCATTTTGTGCCTCACGACGCCGGCAGTAGCGAACCAATTGTCCAAGGCATCTACTGAATCTGTGGTACACGCAGTTTTATTCTACTCACCATCCTGTGGGCACTGTCATAAGGTAATTGAAGAGGATCTACCACCTATTGTAAAAAAATATGGGGCTAGATTGGATATTATCATTATTAATGTGGCTACTCCCGAAGGAAGACAACTTTTCCAATCAGCTGCAGAATACTTCAAAACTGTTAGGGATATTCGAGGAGTCCCGACAATGATTGTTGGGGAGCAGGTACTTGTTGGCAGTTTAGAGATTCCGGAACAACTACCTGGAATTATAGACATGGGATTGGCCGAAGGCGGCATTGCTTTTCCAATCTTCCCTGGGCTCAGCGAAGTTCTGCAAGCTCAGCAACAAACAGAGCCAGTAGATAACCCTATACCTGCAATTGAAATTACTGAAGAGCCACTTCCAATAACAGAAGCCTCAAGCCAATCGCTACCTGCCGTATCTCCAACATCAATGGAATATCACCCTTTTATTCAAAATTTTCTCCAAGACCCATTTGGTAACTCTATTGCAGTCATAACTCTAATCGGAATGCTGATAAGCGTCGTCGGGGTTGGGTATTTTTTTCTCCGCCCCCCTGACGAATCATCCGATCAAACGCTTCCGAGCTGGTTATCCTGGCCAAATTGGGTTATACCCGCTATTTGCATAGCTGGATTCGGCGTCGCTGGATATATGAGCTATGTTGAAATCACGCACACAGAGGCAATTTGTGGCCCACTCGGAGATTGCAACTCTGTTCAACAAAGTCCATATGCAACCCTGTGGGGATTCCTTCCAGTGGGAGTATTAGGGATAATTGGTTACGTTTCAATTGGAATTGTCTGGCTAATCCACCGTTATAGTTCATATGGATTACGCAAGGTGTTATCCTTGTCAATGTGGGGGATGGCCTTAATTGGCACTCTTTTTTCGATTTACCTGACTTTTCTGGAGCCTTTTGTCATCGGAGCCACATGCGCCTGGTGCATCTCTTCCGCAATCTTAATAACGCTTCTTTTATGGGCTACAACCGAACCTGCATTGCATGCAATGGCGGTGGAGGAACAATCTGTTATCTTAGAAGGTTGATAGTTACTCCGCCATTTTTTGTAGCGTGATCCAGGCGTTAAAACTGTCTCTATGAATTGTTACTTTTCCCGCCTCGGTTGGAAATAACGCCCCTATCTGTTCAGGAGAAAGAAATCTGCTTCGCATCAGCGTCAGTTTCTCTGCCAATGCGACCAGTTTAACAACAAATGTACGGATATCTGGCTCTTCAATAACGATCCTCCCACCTGTTTTGACCACCCTTAGAAGCTCCAAGACAGTATCATATTGGTCGCACACGTGATGCAAGGCATCCACCATTACCACTACGTCAAAGGTTTCATTCGGAAATGGAAGATACTCAGTATGGGAGCATACAGGTTTTAGACCAATTTTTTGGTTGGCTTTCTGTAACATCCTATAAGACAGGTCCAAGACGATTAATTGAGCAGCTTTCCCCAGCAGTGCTTGAGAGATACGTCCTGTCCCCCCACCCGCATCTAAAACCATTCCTTCAACGGGAAAGCCGCCCAAATCTATGATCTTGACTGGATCTTTGTATCCAATGACCTTATCGTACAAAGGAGCAAGTAAATCGAAATGATCGAAAAGTGGCATGAAGATCCTCTGATTATGAATATATACCACTATTAGCGTTGGGTGATCAACGGAAAATATATTTGCTCAAGAATAACCACTTCATAATGAACAAAGTTGACCATAATGGCATTATGTTCACAATCGTCAAAGGTTTCAAAGTACACCTGTTCAGACTGTGGCACCCCATCCAGGCTTAAGACCCGCAACCAAAGCTCCCCTTGAGAAGCAATTGTAGAATCAGCAACTTGAAACTCATAACCACCTGGACCCCACTGAACAGCAGAACCAGTTAGAGTTAAGGCTTCAACATTTTCTCCCTTCAACGACCCACCCAACTCAACCATTAACATCCCAACCGGTTGTCCGCTCTCCCCAATTACCTGACCTCCAACGCCCATCCAGGTACATCCTAATTCCGGATGAAACATGTTGCCCATCGATACAGGAGTGCCAGATTGAATATTATACAACCAGGTAGTGATCTCTTCCGGGTCAATCCGGTCAGGTTCTGACACAAAATCATCCGGTGACTGCAAAGTCGCTGTAGGATCAATTGATCCAGGCATAGATGTTACCGTCTGAGTTAATAGGTTTGCATTTTCAGGCGACTCGCTTAGCAATGGCAATGTCATCGTCTCGGATAATACCGCCTCCTGAGTAGTTGTTGACTTTGGAATCTGGCCGGGCAATTGACTACAGGCCAGGGAGATCACCAAGAAAAACAAAATTAAATATGCAAATCGGCGGTACATTTCCATCTCCAAACTTTTCACCCATTATATTAGGTTACAAGTGAAACAGACTCATCCACACACACCTGTTTTCCGTTAGCGTTCCTTGTAGTACAGCAGATGTCTCACATTGATATTAGCACAAAATTGCAGCTTCGACTTAAGACTTAAAAAACACATTCACCAAAAATTGTTAGCAAGCGCCGATGATATAATTTTGCTACCACGTTCCAACCAGGGTTGTCGTCTACTTTATCACCTGTTTCAGAATTGTAATAGTCCATTGCGAGCTTGTCACAAATTTTTCCTATCATTGCAACAATCTTCCGCTACAATTCAATAAACATCTGCATGATTTACAGACATAGTCTCAAACAACCTCAATTTACCCCGAAGAATTCGGATAATGACGCAGATTGATATCGTTGCAGTACGGCAAAGGAACCGCCAATGAATATAAAATCTAAAGTATTGCTTGTCGATGATGAAACTGCCATCACCACCAACTTAGCCCCCTTTCTAGAAAGAGCCGGTTACACAATTGCTGTCGCAGCAAACGGGGAGGATGCTCTAACAAAAGTCTCTTCTTTCAGCCCGGATTTGATCATAATGGACGTGTTAATGCCCAAACTTGATGGCAGAGAAGCACTTCGC
>Ga0114946_10003307_pt1 | contig 10911 bp, 6 predicted proteins | sample WalLakDeSediment_FD_88676 | JGI IMG/M metagenome (GOLD analysis project Ga0114946, IMG submission 88676) | Lake sediment microbial communities from Walker lake, Nevada to study Microbial Dark Matter (Phase II) - Walker Lake 11/02/13 Deep Sediment | ecosystem: Environmental > Aquatic > Freshwater...
ATGCGTGGCGACAATATCAAGGCCATTACCTGCCACCTGGGTAACGGGGCTTCCATATGTGCCATAAACAATGGGAAATCAGTCGATACCTCCATGGGGCTTACCCCTGTTGAAGGGCTTATGATGGGGACACGCACCGGCGACCTGGACCTGGGGGCATTGTTGTATATCATGAAAAAGAAAGGCCTGAGCCTGGAAGACGCCAATAACCTGATCAACAAAAAGAGCGGGTTTCTGGGGGTAAGCGGCATATCATCAGACATGCGCGATGTGGAAAATGCCGCCTGGAACCAGGGTGACAAACGGGCACAGCTTGCCCTCGACATGTATATTTACCGGATTAAAAAATACATTGGCGCCTATGTTGCCGTGCTGGGAGGACTGGATCTGCTCATTTTCACCGGGGGTGTGGGAGAGAATGGTCCCGAAACAAGGGAAGCAGTATGCAAAGGCCTTGAATACCTCGGAATCAGTTTTGATACCGAACGGAATCATGGCCTCCGGGGCAAGCTGGAAATGATCTCCAAACACGATTCAAGGGTAAAGGTAATGGTGGTGCCCACCAATGAGGAACTGGTCATTGCCCATGACACCTTCCGGCTGGTGGCCATTCATGATAATGAGAACGAAATATAACCTTGTACCGGTTACACCTGCGGATACCTTTTGAGCAATTCAACCGATTTCATCAGCAGGTCAACATGCTGCTATTACACCTGCGGATACCTTTTGAGCAATTCAACCGATTTCATCAGCAAATCAACATACTGCGCACGCTGATAGGCGTATGGGTCTTTGGCGTTGGCTTTTGACAGCATTCCGCGGAAATCGCCGAGGTTTGCGTAGCCTTTGCTGTCCATCCATGCTTCGAGCTCTGCCAGCATATTGGAAAGGTACTCAACCTTGTTCCGGTAAAGTGTGCTAACGACCTGCACACAGTCAGAACCGGTAATGATCAGCCGCGCCACATCCTTACCGGTGGCAATACCGGTATTGCTGCAGATACTCGCGTTTACCTGCTTGAAGAGCAAACCGGCAAAACGCAGGGGCAGGCGGTAGTCGCCCGCCTGGCTGAGATTGAAAGGATAAATGTGGTCCTGGGCGTTGATGTCGATGTCGGGATGGAACAGGCGGTTGAACAGCACAAAACCATTTACCCCGGCCTGATCCATCTGTTGAATCATATTGAGCGGATTGGAATAGAACGAGCTGATCTTGACGCTTACGGGTATCCTGACAACTTTCATAACCTCCCTGATGGTGGAAAGCTGTTCGTTTTCGATATCGGTGGCGCTGCGGCCGAAGTCCGACGGAGTAGCAAAAAAATTCAGCTCCAGGGCGTCGACACCTGTTTTTTCCATCTCCACAGCATATTCAACCCAGGTTTCCGGGTATACGCAGTTCAGGCTGCCAATAACCGGAATGTTAACGGTCTGCTTAAGTTTGCTTAACTTGTCGAGGTGCTCAACAGGGCCGGCATGCCTGATTTCCGGGAATAAACTGATCATTTCTGCATGACGGTCTGCATATTCGGCAAGCCCTTCCTCCAGCTCGAGGCTTTCGAGATTGATCTGTTCTTCAAACAAAGACTTGAAGACTATTGCAGCGGCCCCGGCATCTTCGATGCGTCTGGCCATGTCCAGGTCGAGGGAAAGATTGCACGCCCCCAGAATAATCGGGTTCTTCAACTCCAAACCCAAGTACGTCGTTTTCAAATTTGCCATTGTATTCCTCCGTTATGTTTGATTAAGGCTAATTGTTAGAATCAAGGCTGTAAATGTACAAAAAAAATTGAATCTTACCCGAAAAGTTCTCCCGGATTCAAAGTTTGGTGTTCTCCCGGAAAATTTTTATCTTTAGGCAGTTTTAGCGTTGACAATCAATGCTTTAATTTAGTCCGAATATAAATACAAGCAACATGAACACCAACCGGCGCAAATTTTTAAGGGCACTGATGACGTTACCTGCCGCTGCGGTTTTTCCTGTCAGGGCTGCAGGGGGAAGTCTTGACATGATTGGATCATCGGGCAAATATGAACCCCCCTATGTGGCGTTGCAGCGATCCGGCGAGCTGAAAGCCAGGGGTGAAGTATTGCATGACATGATGCGCGCCTGCACATTGTGTCCCAGGGAATGTGAGACAGACCGTTTGAGGGGAGAGCGTGGTGACTGCAAGGCCAATGCCAACCTGGAAATATCCTCGGCCCATCCCCACTTCGGTGAGGAGGCTGAGTTGGTGGGCCGTCATGGCTCGGGCACCATTTTTTTCACCAACTGCTCATTGATGTGTGTGTTTTGCATCAACTATGACATCAGCCATCTCGGGAAGGGCCGCAGGCATACGGTGCGTGACCTGGCCAACACCATGCTGAACGTGCAGCGCATGGGCTGTCATAACCTCAACCTGGTTACTCCTTCCCATTATCTGCCGCATATATTGCTGGCACTTGACATTGCCGCAGCAAGGGGTTTGCGCCTGCCGGTGGTATATAATACCTGCGGTTGGGAAAAAACGGATATGCTGCAATTTCTCGACGGGGTGGTGGATGTATACCTGGCTGACTTTAAATACGGCAGCGGCGAGGCTGGTGACAAATATTCCGCAGGTGCTGCCTCTTACACGGAGGTAACACAAAAAGCCCTGCTGGAGATGCACCGGCAGGTAGGCGTGGCAGATTCCGGTTCCACGACAGGCCTTATCAACCGTGGCCTGATGATCAGGCACCTGGTGATGCCCCAGAATGTTGCCCGCACCGACCTGGTGATGCAATGGATAGCCGGCAATTTGCCCAACGACACCTACGTCAATGTCATGTCGCAATATACGCCCATGTACAAAGCCTTTGATTACCCGGAAATATCCAGGCGGATCACCAGGGCGGAATACAACAATGCCGTGGGTTTTGCCCGCAGGGCCGGGCTGACCAACCTGCGGCTGCAAATGCAATAGGCTTATAAGGTGGTGTTAAGCCGGGAAACACGTTCTTAAGCCGGGAAACACGTTCCTGATCCTTCAGGGGCAATGCGCGGGCTCCGAAAAAAAAGAACTGGAGGCGTTACGGTGACACACCTCCAGTTTCTTTTACCACCAAAACAAAAACAACATTAACCAATTCAACAATGATGAAAAGAAGTAATGAAATTACGGTCTGAATATAATTTCAGGACCTCTACGAAATTACAAAATCTTTTCATCAAAATCAAGTGGAAGATGATGTTTTTTTAAAATAATTATTAACGGATGTATTCCGGTGTTTTTCCGTTCGGCCGCCGGGTGTTTTCCCTGCGTCCCATGCATCACCATCGGCTGCCCCTGTGAAACGGTGCGGGGCTGTGAAACACCGGGTTATGCCGGTTGTAGGGCCCCATATAAGGGTTATAAAAAGGATTGAACGGATTCATCCCTTTCGAGAAATTAACCTCCGCCCCGAAGCTGAGATTTTCTGTGACCCTGTAATCGAATCCGAACATGGCTCCGCGGGGGTTCATGGTAAGTGCCTGTGGGTTCATGCCCATCTCCGGGAAATTGTTGTAGTCCATCCAGGTACTTCCCACGAGCGTGAGCCTGGGGTTTACCTGGTAGGCCCCCGAGGCATAGAAGGTACTGCTGAACAGGCGGTTTCCCTTCAACACATCCATGGATTCTCCACCGGCCATATGGGGGGTGAACGGGAAAAATGCATTCGAACCATGCATGGTGGATGTAGACAGTATGGTTCCCACTTCCAGGCTGAAGCGCCGGCTGATATCCCAGTTCATGGAAGGTGCCATTGACTGGGTAAACATGGACGCTCCCCTGAATCCCGTGGTGAACATGGTGCCGGCCTGCAATCCAAACTGAGGTGTATTGCCCGAAACAGGATACTCCCTGAACAGGGAAGAACCGCTTCCCTGCTGGGCATTTACCGGGGTGGAAAAATGCAGCATCAGCACAAAAAAGGCACTGAACAAAAATCGCTTCGCTTTCATGAACCACTGTTTTTGAATAAGAACGCCAATCGGTGCTGCAAATTGTCAAATTCTCACGGCTCAAAAGAAAAACCTGCCCGCAGCACTAATTTGTCCCAAATATAATAAAAAAAATCATCTTGTCTCAGGAACAGGCTTTGATAACACCCGTTTTTAACGTATATTTATACCCTGTGTCGGGATTGCATGCACTTTTTTTGTCTTTCTGTAATTTTCAGACAGTTTGACTTTCAGACATTTTGCTGTAATAATTATTGAATGTGTTCATTAGTTTTTGTGGGATGGCTTCTTCAAAAAAGAAATACAATACCGGACTCGTTCTGAGCGGGGGTGGCACGCGGGGTTTCGCCCACCTGGGTGTGTTGAAGGCCCTGGAGGAACATAATATTAAACCGGACATCATTGCAGGGGTCAGTGCCGGCAGCATTGCCGGCGCATTCTATGCCGACGGGAAAAGCCCCGGGGAGGCGCTCGAACTGCTTGCGAATCACAAATTGCTCGACTATCTGGAACTGACTATTCCCAAAAAGACCGGTTTGGTAGGCATGAAAGGCTTTGAAAAGACACTGAAAGAGCACCTGAATGCGAAAACTTTTGAGGAGCTGAAGATTCCGCTGATCGTATTTGCCGTGAACATGAATACGGCCGAGTATGTCAGGTTTGACAAGGGTGACCTGATCACTGCGGTGAAGGCCTCCTCTTCGATTCCCGTGGTGTTTCCGCCGGTGGAGATCGACGGACATCAATACCTCGACGGAGGCATCATCAACAATTTTCCGATTGAGCCCCTCGAAGACATTTGCAAGACCATCATCGGGGTCAATGTGAATCCCATTGGGCCCATCGAAGACCTTGGCAACCTGAGGACCATCGCCGAGCGCACCTTCCATCTGACCCTTCGTTCCCAGGCCTTCAGCAAGGAAGACCGGTGCGACATATACATAGAGCCCGAAGGGCTGGAGAAGTACAGCCTGCTCGATGTGTCGAAGGCGAGAGAGATTTATGACATTGGTTACAACAAGGCAAAAGAGGTTTTGGCCAGGCGAGACAGAAGGTCAAGCAGAAGTTCAAGCCGATAAGTTTTTTATCTTTGTGGCGGATTTATACCCATGTCGTTTTGCCGTGCGGTTTTCATAGCCGCAGGCGCGGTGAAGCGGTCATGGCAGATCTCCATCTGTATATAATTTACTATCGATGCTTACAGTTTATAATTCACTGACCCGTAAAAAAGAGCTGTTTGAGCCGCTGAACCCGCCATTTGCCGGGATGTATGTTTGCGGCCCAACCGTATATGGCGATGCGCACCTGGGGCATGCGCGGCCGGCCGTGGTTTTTGATTTGGTGTTCAGGTACCTGCAGCACCTTGGTTACAGGGTCAGGTATGTGCGCAATATCACCGATGTGGGCCATCTGGAGAATGATGCCGACGAGGGAGAGGACAAGGTGGCAAAGAAGGCAAGGCTTGAGCAGTTGGAACCCATGGAGGTGGTACAGTACTACACGGACCGCTACCATGAAGATATGGAAGCCCTGAACGTCAAGAAGCCCAGCATCGAACCCAGGGCGTCCGGCCATATCATTGAGCAGATTGAATTGGCCAGGGCCATCATGGATGCCGGTTATGCCTACGAGGTGAATGGATCAGTATACTTCGATGTGCAGAAGTATCATCAAACCTATCATTATGGCAAGCTGAGCGGCCGTCTTCCGGAAGACATGATGGCCAATACCCGTGAACTTGACGGCCAGGAGGAGAAGCGTGCGCCGGTCGATTTTGCCCTTTGGAAAAAGGCGGATCCGGAGCACATCATGCGCTGGCCCTCACCCTGGGGGGAGGGTTTTCCCGGCTGGCACCTCGAATGTTCGGCCATGAGCACAAAATATTTGGGCGAGGTGTTCGATATTCATGGTGGTGGGATGGACCTGTTGTTTCCGCACCATGAATGTGAAATTGCACAGTCAACGATAGCCAACGGCAAGGAATCCGTCAGGTACTGGCTGCACAACAACATGATTACCATCAATGGCCAGAAGATGGGCAAGTCGCTCGGCAACTTCATCACCCTGCGGGAGTTTTTCTCGGGTGAACATGCGGCCCTGAAGCAGGCTTATGACCCGATGACCATCAGGTTTTTCATCCTGCAGGCGCACTATCGCAGCACCCTTGATTTCAGCAATGAAGCCCTGCAGGCCGCCGAAAAAGGGCTGAAAAGGCTTACACAGGCCATGGAGACACTGCAGCAGTTGCAGGCCTCGGAGCAGTCAACCGCTGATGTGTCGGGTGTTGACGGTGCCTGCACCCGGGCCATGAACGACGACTTCAACAGTCCGGTGGCCATCGCCCACCTTTTCGATACCGTCAGGATCATTAACGCCGTCAGCGACAAAAAGGAATCCCTCACAGCTGCGGATATTGGCCTGCTGAAGGCGACCTTCAACACCTTTGTGACAGATATATTCGGGCTGTATTCGCCCCGGAGCCCCCATGCCGGTGACAGGGCAGGGGCCATCGATGGCCTGATGGATCTCATCCTCGACATCAGGCAGCAGGCGCGGGAGAAAAAAGACTGGAGCACCTCCGACAGGATCCGCGACGCCCTCGAAAAGGCCGGCATCAGGGTGAAAGACGGCAAAGAGGGTGCAAGCTGGGAGTATATCTGACAGGAGTCCGTACGGCTGGCGCCAGGCGCTGCTATTAAGCGCTGCTATTAAAGGTATTCCATGATCCGCCCTGCGATTTGCAGCAGCGACACTTCTGCCAGCTTGGTCTGGTATTGAATGGACAGCAGGCGTTCTTCGGCGCCGAGCAGGCTCTGCTGGGCTTCGCGCAGCTCCAGGCCGGACAGCACGCCCAGTTTATAGCGGTCAAAGGCAATGTCGAGGGTCTCGTTGGCCACGTCCAGGTTTTGCAGCTCCAGTTCCAGCAAACGCAGATTGTTGATGTATGCGTTGTAGATGGTCAGCAGGTCGGCCATCACGCCTTTTTCAATATCCTCGTACTGAAAGCGGCGGTTTTCAATTTCTATCAGGGCGTTGCTCATCCGCCGCCGCTGGTTGAGCCCGTCGAACAGGTTGATCCCAATGGTCATGCCGTAATTCATGCCCATGGTCTGCTGGCTGCTCAGCGAACCTGCCTGGAAAGTATTGTAGGAAAGCCCGTATCCCGATGATAGGGTCAGGTAGGGGTAGCTGCGCGAGGCGATGATCTTCCTGTCATAGTCAGAAAGGATGACATTTTTGGAGGCGATCAGCAGCGAGGTGTTTTGTTTCATGGCTTGATCCTGCAGCCGTTCATATACCAGGATGGGAATCAGGGTGATGGTGGTGTCCATGGCCCTGATGCCGGCATGGAGGTCGTCGGCGGCCATCAGCTCGTTGAGCCGGATGCGTGCTGCCCTGACCACCTCGTATTGTCGTCCGAGGCGGGAGCTGTCGGCGTTCAGGAACACCTGCGACTGCAGCAGCTGCAGCTTGGAGCCGGAGCCGATAAGGAACCGTTCCTCGTCGATGCGCATCCGTTCTTTGGAGAGATCCACGGCATAACGCAGGTTGTTGAGCAGGCGCTGCTGCTGAATATAGTTGTAGTATTCGGCGGCAATCCGTGCCACCAGGTTTTCCATGGCCATGCGGGCACTCAGCTCTCCCATCTGCTTCAAGGCCCCCAGCCTGTCGTAGGTTGTCTGCACACGGAAACCGTCGAACAGGGTCCAGCCCAGTCCCAATGAAAGGGAAGAGTTGGTGTTGTGGATATTTCTCAGTTGGTTCTGCCCTCCTGCAGCCAGGTTCTGATCGGTATTGTTGATGGTACCTGATTGCACGCCGCGCATATCGAGCGATGGCAGAAATCCTGCATTTCCGGGCGAAAAATTGTTTGCAGCGATGGTTTCGTAATTGCGGGCAATGCGAATGGAGAAGTTCTGTTCCAGGCCGATGGCGATGCAGTCCTGCAGGCTCAGGACCTGCTGGGCGCCGGAAAAAGTTGAAGAGGCCAGCCACAGCATCAGGCCTGTAAAAAGTTTAGGCTTCATCCGGGATGGTTTTTGTTTCACTTGAGATGTATGTATAGACGGCAGGTACGATATAGAGTGTGAGGAATGTGGAGAGTATGAGCCCGCCGATGACGGCTACCCCCATTGCGAGGCGGCTTTGTCCGCCTTCGCCGAAGCCGAGGGTGAGGGGCAGCACCCCGAGGATGGTGGAGAGGCTGGTCATGAGGATGGGCCTGAAGCGGGCGGCTGCGGCATATTTGATGGCTTCCAGCTTGCGCATGCCGGCCAGCTTGCGCTGGTTGGCGAACTCCACCATCAGGATGCCGTTCTTCGACACCAGCCCGATGAGCATGATGATGCCGATCTGGCTGAAAATGTTCATGGTGATGTTGAAATACCACATGGAGAACAGGGCGCCGGTAACGGCCAGCGGCACGGTCATCATCACGATGAACGGATCCTTGAAGCTTTCGAACTGGGCGGCAAGTACCAGGAAGATGAGAATAAGGGCAAGCAGGAAGGCGTACATCAGGCTGGAGGAGCTTTCCTGGAAGTCCTTGGAGTCGCCGTCCAGGGCGGTCCTGAATGTTTCATCCAACACCTCGTCGGCGATCTTGTCCATCTCTTCCAACCCCCGGCTGATGGTATAACCGGGCGCCAGTCCGGCCGATATGGTAGCCGCCACGAAACGGTTGTAACGGTATAGCTGCGGAGGAGCTGTCTGTTCCTGCAGGGTGACCAGGTTGTCGAGCTGCACCATGTCGCCGGTATTGGAGCGTACGTACAGCGACTTGAGGTCGAGGGGGGTGTTTCGGTTTTCGCGCTGCATCTCACCCAGTATCTGGTATTGCTTTCCATGCATGAAGAAATACCCGAAACGCTGCCCGCTGAGTGCCAGCTGAAGCGTCTGGCCCACATTCTGTGCGGTCACCCCCAGCGAGTTGGCCTTGTCGCGGTTGATGTGTATCTGCACTTCCGGCTTGGTGAACTTCAGGTTCACATCGGCCATCTGCAGCACCTCGCTGTCGCTGACCCTCTCCATGAAGTCCGGCAAGACCTCACGAAGCTTGTCGATGCTCTGGGCCTGCAGCACAAATTGAACCGGCATGCCCGAACGGCGTCCGCCGAAGGTGGATTGTTGCTGAACGAAGGCGCGGGCCCGTGTCATGGGACGAAGTGCGGCAGTAAGCCGCCCGGCAATCTCCTGCTGGGATGCCTCCCGCTGATCGGGCTTGACAAGCATCAGACGCACCATGTTCCAACGCCCGCCCACCATCGACACCACATTTTCCCGTTCAGGCACGATGTTGTTAACCAGATCGGTAATGTCTTCCACATAGTCGCGCATGAACTCAAAGGTGGTTCCCTCAGGCCCGCGGGCATTGATAGTGAGGTTGGACCGGTCTTCAAGGGGTGCCATTTCCGCAGGTATGCTCATGAACAGCACGAACACAAGACCTATGGCGCCAATCAGGATCATCACGGCCATCCAGCGTCTGTTCAGGAATTTTTCGAGCGAATTGCGGTAGGCATTGTTCAGGGAAACGAAGAACCCTTCCGTACGCCGGTGAAACCATCCCCTGGTCTTTCGCTGTTTGAGGATCTTGGTAGAGACCATGGGGGTAAAGCTCAGCGCCACAAACGATGATATGGCCACAGCGCCGGCAATCACAATGCTGAACTCCCGGAACAGCCGCCCGGTCATGCCTTCAAGAAACACGATCGGGAAAAATACCGCTATCAGTGTGATGGTGGTGGCGATGATGGCAAAAAAGATCTCTTTGGCTCCCGCAATCCCTGCTTCAAAAGGGGTCATGCCCTGCTCGATCTTCACATAGATGTTTTCCATCATGACGATGGCATCGTCGACCACCAGCCCGATGGCCAGCACAATGGCCAGCAGGGTCAGCACATTGATGGTAAAACCGGCCAGGTACATGATAAAAAAGGAGCCAATCAGTGAAACGGGGATCACCAGTATGGGGATCAGGGTGGTGCGCCAGTCGCGCAGGAACAGGAAGATGATGACAACCACCAGTATGAAGGCGATGATGATGGTGTTCCTTACCTCACGTATCGAAGACCTGATATATTCCGTATTGTCAAAGCCAATGTTCAGGCTCACATCATCAGGGAGGTCGCGTTTGATGAACGCCAGCCTGTTATAGACTTCATCGGCGATTTCTATGTGGTTGGAACCGGGTTGGGGTACGATCGCATTGCCCACCATGGGAATGCCGTTTCGCCGCACCATGCTGCGGTAATCTTCAGGGCCCAGCTCAGCCCTTCCGATATCCATGAACCTGACGATTTGTCCGCGTTCTTCTTTAATGATCAGGTTGTTAAACTCTTCCGGCGTGGTCATCAGGCCGAGGGTACGGATGGTCAGCTCGGTGGTGTTCCCTTCTATCCTGCCTGAGGGCAGTTCCACGTTTTCCCGTGTAATGGCGTTTCTCACATCGAGGGGCGTCAGTCCGTAGCCGGCCAGTTTGGCCGGGTCGAGCCATAGCCGCATGGCATAACGTTTTTGCCCCCAGATATGTATCATGCTGACCCCGGGAATGGTTTGCAGGCGCTCCTTGAGCGTGAGCTCGGCAATTTCTGACAACTCGAGCAGCGAGCGGCGTTCACTTTCAACGGTAACGAACATGATGGGACTGGCATCGGCGTCGGCCTTGGAGACGATGGGCGGGTCGACATCGCGCGGCAGCCATCGCATGGCTTGTGCCACCTTGTCGCGGACATCATTGGCCGCGGTTTCCATGTCGACACTCAACTCAAACTCCACGGAGATGCGGCTGCCGCCCTGGCTGCTCACACTGGTCAGGGTGCGGATGCCCGGTATGCCGTTGATGCTCTGCTCCGACGGCTCGCTGATCTGGGTCTCAACCACGTCGGAATTGGCACCAGGATAGGAGGTCCGCACAGAAATGATCGGCGGGTCGACACTGGG
>Ga0114946_10003310_pt1 | contig 10909 bp, 10 predicted proteins | sample WalLakDeSediment_FD_88676 | JGI IMG/M metagenome (GOLD analysis project Ga0114946, IMG submission 88676) | Lake sediment microbial communities from Walker lake, Nevada to study Microbial Dark Matter (Phase II) - Walker Lake 11/02/13 Deep Sediment | ecosystem: Environmental > Aquatic >...
AATAAAAAGCTACTTTTTCGTAAAATTACGTTAGAAGATAAAGATGCTGTTATGGATTTGTTTAGTAATTGCGAAGAATTTTTTATTTTAACAGAAGGGACTATACCAGTAGATACTAACGGTTTTTTTTATGATCTGCCTCCTGGAAAAACCGCTAAAGAAAAATATTTATATGGTATCTTTGATCGTAGCTCACTTATTGCTGCTGCCGATATAGTTATAAATTATCCGGAGGAAAAAGAATGGATGATCGGGTTACTGCTAATACATCCTAAATCAAGAGGTGTTGGTTTAGGAAAAATAATACATGATATTATTAAAGAGTTGGCAGTAAATGAAGGAGCCGAAAAATTAAGAGTAGCTGTAGTGGAACAAAATGCGCATGCTTTAATTTTCTGGGGGAAAATTGGTTACAAGCAAATAAAAGTAACTGAACCAATAAAGTTTGGCATAAAAGAGAGCAGGGTAATAGTTAAGAACTATTTTTTAGCTAAACGCACCGAATCCTAAATGTTTCTATGGTATTTAACAAAAAATTAAAAGGAAAAGAAATAAGTTTGATGAAAGGAAATCTGTAGATTAAACAGCTGAGTACTAAAAGATATAGACGGGGTGAAAGATATGATTCATTTTGCCTATGCTGATAGGGACTGTCTCGCTTATTTAAAAAGAAGCGATAAGCACTTAGCAGAAGATATGCTTTTAAAGAAGATTGCCAATGAAGAAATAATTATTATGAAAGAAGAAGACATAATGATTGGCATACTTAGATATAATTTATTTTGGGACATAATCCCGTTCATGAATTATCTGATGATCGATAAGCTTTACCGGAGGAAAGGTTTTGGTAAACTCCTTGTAGAGTTTTGGGAAAAGGAAATGAGGAATAAAAAACATGGGCTAGTTTTAACTTCAACCTTGGCGACGGAATCAGCACAACACTTCTATAGAAAAATAGGCTATAAAGAGGCAGGATGTTTATTACTGGAAGAAGAAGGATTGGAAATATTATTTAAGAAAGAGATATGATTCATCCGTGACTAATTATAAAATCAGGCCAATAAAGCCATCAGAAATCACGTTATTAAAAGAATTTTTGTATGAAGCAATATTTCAGAGAGATGAAAATAACCTTTTACCGAAAGAAATAATTTACGATGCGCATGTGTATCAGTATATAGACGGATTTGGAAAAGCAGATGATAGCTGCCTAGTAGCCGAAGCTGATGGCAGGGTAATTGGCGCTGTATGGACAAGAATTCTATCAGGCGAAGTAAAGGGTTATGGCTATATCGATAATAGTACCCCTGAGTTTGCGATTTCTCTATATAAAGAATACCGGAATAAGGGTATTGGAAATGCACTTATGCAAAACATGTTGGCGCTTCTACGCAAAAAGGGGTACAAAAAGGTCTCCCTGTCTGTGCAAAAAGATAACTACGCCCTCAGGCTCTACCGAAATTTGGGCTTTGCAGTATTGGAAGAGTCTGACGAGGATTACCTGATGGTTTATGAGTTTTAAATATCAGGCCAACTGATTAAAGAATAGGAGAAGTTCCATGTTAAAGCTATCAAATAAAACTTTTTTAGCGGTTAGCAGATCATTAAAAGATAATGCAAGAAAGCTGGAAAAATATCTTTATGAATATTATTTTGAGCAGGGTAGCAGCGAAAAGGTAGCGGAAGAGTTAAAGAAATATCAAAATGATGATGGTGGGTTTGGGCATGCCCTGGAACCGGATTTTAGGCTGCCTTACTCATCGCCCATGGCAACTTCAATTGGGTTACGATATTTATCGGAATTAGATAATGTAAAAAATGCGCCGGAAATGGTCAAGGCGGCTATAAATTATCTGGAAACAACTTTTGATAATAACCGAAATGGCTGGTTTGCACTTTCCGAAGCAGTTAATAATTATCCTCATGCACCCTGGTGGCATTATGACGAGCAGAAGGGAATGACAGTTATAGATTTTCATTGGGGCAATCCTTCTGCAGAGATATTATCATATCTTTATAAATACAGGGAGCTTGTTACTGCTTTAGATATAGATAGCCTGATTGCCTATGCGGTGCAATATATTGAAGAAAAAGAAGAGTTTGATTCGGAATTTGAACTGTTTTGCTATATAAAATTATTTGAAGCAGTGCCTGAAGAAAAGCAAAAAATGCTAAAAGATAGTATAAAGGCCGCAGTAGCGCAGGTTATAGAATATGATCCGGCAAAATGGGGTGAGTATGTTCCTCTTCCACTGGATTTTGTGCCGGCTCCTGATAAAGAAAGCTTTGGGGTGCAAAGTAAAAAAATAGAAGAAAATCTTGACTACTATATACAGCTTATAGAGAGTGGTAAAGGCGAATTGATTAAACCGCCCTGGGGCGAAAGCTTTTACCAGGACGGATTAAAACCGGCATACCAGGAATGGCTGGGGATTATAACCTTAGAAGTGTTGAAAAGGTTAGACAACTATGATCGGTTAGATAAGTAGTAATAAATACCATTATAAGTATCTGCATGGATAGCCTTTTGATAAGCTGTTAGCAAAAGCATTACGATGAAGTGCTTATACTTCACTTAGTAAGCAAGTTTATTATAATGGGGGTTTGATGTATGAAGTATTACCGTAATCCGGAAAGTATTCATCCACCTTTGGCTGCCTATGCTCATCAGGTAGAAGTAGTGAATCCGCAAAGGCAATTAATTATATCCGGTCAGATAGGGATGAACCTCGATGGAACTATGCCTGAATCTGCTGACGAACAATTAACTCTGGCACTGGATAATATCATTAATAATCTCGAAGCAGCCAGTATGAACAGGGAAGATATTGACAAGCTGACTTTTTACCTGGTTGACGACATTGAAAAAGATGCAAGGATAAAAATATTGACCGAAAAGCTGGGTAATCATAAGCCATGTATGACTTTAATTTATGTCAGCAAACTGGCAAACGCTAAAATAAAGGTAGAAATTGAGGCGCTAGCAAGCTGTTAAAGGCAAATGCCAAGCGGAGGTTTTATTGATAGTGGAAACTCGCCTTAAGTTTTTAAACAATCAACCTGTTGCCAGGGGTAACTATATTCTTTACTGGATGCAGCAATCTCAGCGGGCTGAGTGGAATCATGCCTTAGAATATGCGCTATACCGGGCGAATGATTTGGATCTTCCCCTCCTGGTTTGTTTTGGCCTTAACTCTGATTATCCCCTGGCAACAGCGCGTCATTATCGCTTTATGCTTGAGGGGCTGAAAGAAACCGCTAAAGCTCTTGAGGAAAAAGGGGTAAAGTTGGTAGTGCGCATTGGAAACCCTCCGGCAGTGACGGCGCAACTGGCTGAAAAAGCCGCTCTGACCATAACCGATTGCGGTTATCTTCGCTTGCAGAGACAGTGGCGGCAGGAAGCAGCCAGCAAAATAAAATGCCCCCTAATCCAGGTAGAAAGTGATGTCATTGTACCCGTGGAGGAAGCGTCTGCAAAGGAAGATTATACGGCCGGCACTTTCCGACCGAAAATACTAAGGCAGTTGCATGAATACCTTCAGCCCCTTAAAGCTGCGAAAGCAAAAAGAGATTCACTTGGGTTGAATATAGAATCAGAAAACTGTGATGATATTTCGGGTCTAATGCTTAAGCTTAATTTCGCTGATGAAGATAATTTACTCGATTGGATACACGGCGGAACCGGGGAAGCTAAGAAACGTCTTGAACAATTTATTGAAAATAAACTTGACCGGGTCCCTGATGAGCGTAATGATCCAGCAAAAAACTGTGTGTCCCGTTTGAGCCCCTATCTCCATTTTGGGCAGATCTCTCCCATCTTTGTTGCTCTTGCGATCAGGGAGAGCGGTTCACGGGGATCAGATATTTTCCTGGAAGAACTGATAGTCCGCCGGGAACTGGCCATGAATTTTGTTTATTATAACCCAAACTATGATTCTCTTACTTGTCTTCCCGATTGGGCGTTAATATCCCTTAAAAACCATGCTGACGATCGGCGGGAATATCTCTATTCTCTTGCAGATCTGGAAGCAGCTCAAACTCACGACCAGTACTGGAATGCTGCCCAGAAGGAATTGCTTCTTCGGGGACATATGCACGGTTATATGCGAATGTACTGGGGCAAAAAAATATTAGAATGGAGCCCGTCACCACGGGAAGCATTCCAGCAGGCTGTTTATCTTAATGACAGATACAGCCTAGATGGCCGTGATCCCAACGGCTATGCCGGTGTAGCCTGGTGCTTTGGCAAGCATGATCGCGCCTGGGGGGAGAGGCCAGTATTTGGTAAAGTTCGTTATATGAATGAAGCCGGTTTGCGAAGAAAATTTGACATAGACAGCTATGTAGAGCAAATCGAAGCACTCTGAATTGAAGTATTCTGATAAAGTGCTATACAGAGAGCACCTGCACTTGGTTATAGTTACTGATGATGTTAAATCTAACATTAACGGGGTTTATTTATGCTGTGTGAACACTTGTCGGAGCTGGAGAATGAATTAAAAAGCAAAGGCATCAGGGAAATATACAGAGGAAAAGCCTGGTCGAAAAATTGCCGAGAGTGGGTGTATTTCGATTGTTTTTTAGATTTGCCAGCAATTAGGGAAAAATTACAGTTAGAGCAATGTGTCGTGGATCATGAGCATCTGGGCACTCATGATGGTCAGGAAAGTGGATTCATTTGTAAAGTCCATAATGATGGGATTATGGGTGTTCATAAGAGGTACGCTGAGGGTAAAATGATAATAAAATAATTGCTTTGTTTTTTTTGTTACTTAAGTGTGGTAAAGAGCTTTCTATCAATTTCGGAGGGATTTAATGCTCGATAAATCTATTCCTTACTACAACATATTAATGCTGAGAAAATGCGGCAAGGATTTACCGCACTATGAGCTTCCCAAAGGGTACTCATTTGTTTCTTTTTTGCCGGGCGATGAAGAGAAGTGGGCTGAAATTGAAACAGCGGTGGGTGAATTTGATAGTGCAGTGGAAGCTTTAAGTTTTTACCGCAAAAATTTTCTCTGCTACCCCGGTGGGGCAGAACGGCGCACTATATTTATACAGACTGCTGAAGGGAAGAAAGCCGGTACTGCCACTTCCTGGTGGAACTATATTGGTCCCAAGCGTATTCCCACCTTAGAGTGGATTGCGGTTAAACCCGAATTCCAGGGTTTAGGGTTGGGAAAGGCAGTTATATACGAAGGATTGAAAAGAATGCAGCTTATCGAAGGGGATAGAGATATATTTCTCCATACGCAGACATGGAGTTACCGGGCAATCAAGGTCTATTTAGACGCTGGTTTTGAGTTTATCAAGGCGAGTTCGTTTGGCAGTTACAAAAATGAATATGAGCAGGCTATCCCTTACTTAGAAGAAAAGCTTGAAATAAAACTAAAATAATTTTTACGGATTTGCTTGACATCTAAGGTTTTAATGGGATACAATTAGCGACAATAAAATAAAGCCGATGAAAGGGAGAGTATCTGCCTGGTGGACGGTTGAAGCGAGCCGGAGTTGGTGAAAGTCCGGACCGGAAACAGGTAGTGAAGCGCACCCTGAAGGTGATATCTGAAGCCAGCATATTTGGTGCGTAGGATTTTCCGGTTTTATACCGTTATCAAGGTCGTTTTTCATGAAAACGACATGAGAGGATTGGCTTTCAGCCAATCAATAAAGGTGGTACCGCGAGTCTCTCGTCCTTTTAGGACGAGGGGCTTTTTTATTGATTTATAAGGAAATGTTGTTTACTTTTTCCGATTAGTTATTCAGTTTAAGGGGGTGGCAGACAGAACGTTATATAATTTTCACCGGGTGTTTTTTAAGTTTGAATATCTTAATTTAAGGAGATGAAAAGATGGCTAAAGAAAAAATAGTGCTGGCTTATTCAGGTGGTCTCGATACTTCTGTCATATTGAAATGGCTGATTGAAGAATATAATTATGAAGTTATTGCCATGACTGCCGATGTTGGCCAGGGGGAAGAAGAATTGTTCGGATTGGAAGAAAAAGCGTTTAAAACTGGCGCATCGGCGGTATACATTGAAAATCTGCAGGATGAGCTTGTCAAAGACTACATTTTTCCCATGGTAAAGTCAGGGGCAGTGTATGAGGGGAAATACCTGCTGGGGACAGCAATCGCCCGGCCGGTTATCGGTAAAAGAATGGTAGAAATAGCTGAAATGGTTGGTGCAAGCGCCGTAGCACACGGAGCAACAGGAAAGGGAAACGATCAGGTCAGGTTTGAGTTCGCAGTAAAAGCCCTTAACCCCTCCTTGAAAATAGTTGCTCCGTGGCGAGAATGGCATATTGATTCACGAAGCGCCTGCCTGGAGTATGCCAGTAAGCATAATATTGCAGTAGATGTAACAGCAGAAAAGCCATACAGCATCGACCGTAACCTGTGGCATATTAGTTTTGAAGGCGGCATTTTAGAAGATCCGGCTCTTTTGCCTGAGAAGACCATGTACCGCTTGACAGCGTCTCCTGAAGATGCGCCAGAGCAGGCGGAAGAAATATCAATTACCTGGGAAAAAGGGATACCGGTTGCAATAAACGGCATGCATGTTGACCCGGTTGAACTGATTATTGAACTGAACAGCATAGCCGGTAAACATGGAATCGGCCGGATAGATCTGGTTGAAAACCGTCTTTTGGGTATGAAGTCGAGGGGTATTTATGAAACTCCAGGGGGAACCCTGCTAACATTTGCTCACCGGGAACTTGAGCAGTATACCCTGGACCGTGAGACTTATCACTACAAGGAAGTTTTGGCCCTAAAATATGCCGAGCTTATTTACTATGGGCTCTGGTTTACCCCGCTAAGAGAAGCCCTGGATCAGTTTATCGAGAAAACTCAGGAAAGTGTTTCCGGGGAAATAACCCTGAAGCTTTATAAAGGCAATGTTACAGTGGCCGGTAGGCAGTCAGATTACAGTTTATACCACCAGGGTATGGCCAGCTTTGAAAGTGAAGAGCTATTTAATCAGAAAGATGCTGAAGGCTTTATTAACCTTTATGGGTTGCCTCTGACCATAAAAGGGATGATGAACAAGAAAAAAGAAAAGGTTTTACAGGAGGCGTTACAGAATTGAAAAAGCCGTGGCAGGGACGTTTTTCAAAAGATACAGCCCGGCAAGCGCTGCTCTTTACCGCTTCATTACCTTTTGATCAGAGGCTGGCTTTTTGTGATATAAGGGGCAGTATAGCGCACGCCGAGATGCTTGCCGCATGCCAGATAATTACGAGTGAAGAAAAAGCAGCGCTTGTTTCCGGGCTCGAACAGATCAGAGAGGAAATCGAAGAAGATTCTTTTCCCTTTAGCTTAGAACTTGAGGATATCCATATGAATATTGAGCATAGGCTGGTGGAAATAATCGGTCCTATCGGTGGTAAGCTTCATACCGGAAGGAGCCGCAATGACCAGGTAGCTCTGGATATGCATTTATATCTTAAAGAAAAGATAGATTCAATAGATAGGATGTTGGCAGAACTGCAAAAGGTTTTAATTAATTTGGCTGAGGTTAACCTGGATGTGATTATGCCCGGATATACCCATCTGCAGCGGGCACAGCCTGTTCTTTTTTCGCACCACCTGTTGGCTTATTTCTGGATGCTTAAACGGGATCGCGATAGGCTTGCCGGTGTAAGGGAACGGACTGATATCATGCCCCTTGGGGCGGGTGCCCTTGCCGGCACCGGTTTTCCGGTGGATGCGCAGTTGGTGGCTGAAAAACTGCACTTCACAGCGCTTTATGCAAACAGTATGGATGCGGTCAGTGACCGCGATTTTATCATTGAATTTATATCTTTTGCCTCTCTCCTGATGATGCATTTGAGCCGCCTGTGTGAAGAACTGATAATCTGGTCAACAAAAGAGTTTGGCTTTATTGAAATTGATGATGCTTATACAACAGGCAGCAGCATGATGCCGCAGAAGAAAAACCCCGATGTGGCAGAGTTGATCAGGGCTAAAACGGGGCGTGTATACGGTAATCTTTTAACACTGCTCACAGTAATGAAAGGACTACCATTAGCCTATAACAAGGACATGCAGGAAGATAAGGAAGGGTTTTTTGATACTGTCGATACCCTGGAGACAGTATTGGCCATACTACCGGAGATGTTAGCTACCCTGAGCATTGATAAGCAGGTATTAACAGCCAGTGTGGATGATGACTACCTTTGTGCAACTGATCTGGCCGATTACCTGGTCAGGAAGGGCTTACCTTTCAGGGAAGCACATCATATTGTTGGAAAGATGATTGGCGATTCGCATCAAGAGAAAATCAGGCTTAAAGATATGCCTCCGGAAAAAAGGGCAAAGTATCACGCGGCCCTGGCCGGAGATATTGGTCAGCTGCTGAGCCCGCAAAGAGTTGTGGAGGCCCGTAACAGCCATGGCGGAACTGCCACAATGGCAGTGAAGGATCAGCTTGAAAAAGCCAGGTTACTATTACAAAGATAGCTAATGAGGAAAAAGCTAAAAGATCAGAGGGTACCTTTGGCGCTGATCCAGTTCGGAAAACAATCCGGCCAGCTGGGGCAGGTTTATAATGTCTATTTCGCTAAGTTTGGTGAGAAGGTGTAAAAATAGAGCAGCTGCTATATGGGCATCAGCCAGGGCGTGGTGTCTTCCGCTCAGATCGATGCCAAACCGGGGAGCGAGGTTTTCCAATGAATAGTCCCCATACGAGGGGTAAATTGCTTTTGCCAGGAGGACAGTATCAATTACCGGGTTGACAATCCGCCGCCCGGTTATCTCAGATAGTTTGATGTTGAGAAATGCCAGGTCAAATGGCGCATTATGCGCGACCATGATCCTTGGCCCGGCAAACTGGAGAAAATCAGCTATAACCGGGCCTATAGTGGGTTGTGCGGTTAGCATTTCCTCGTTGATGCCGGTTATCTTTCGTGAGAACGAAGATATTGAACGGTTAGGATTCACCAGTTGGTAAAAAGTTTTATCGTTGTTTATGCGTCCTTTTTCAATAACAACGGCCCCGATAGAAATTATCTCATCACCGGTGAATGGATGAAGGCCGGTTGTTTCAGTATCGAAAACCAGGTAAGATGCTTTAGGCAATTTCTGCTCCCAGTTGATATCATTCTTAATTGCCGTAAGGGTAGCATCGAGCTTTCCGGCAAGAACCGGATCATAACTTTTCAGTCTGTCTGCGGGGTTTCCGGGAAGTAAACGTCCAATTAGTTTATCTTTAAGCTCACTGTTGTTGTTTTTCGGGCGCAGTTCTGCTTTTTTATTCAACTGATGATAATCGGGATGATAGTATTTATTGTCGCTCATAATCAGACGATCCTCACTGAAGTTATTTTTAAGCTTTATAAGCATGAAAAGCATGCATGGTCAGCGATTGTAATTTATTAACAACTAGAAGCGATTCTTTAAGCATCGCTTTTTCTTTTCTTGATAATTTTGACGGGTTAATATAATTATCAGGTAGTTTGCCTTCACTGATTCGGTTAACCGTTTCCCGAATACGGAGCATCAAAAGGGTTTCATAGGCAGCAGAGAAAAATTCTACTTCATCAGCAGTAAATATAGCGAGTTCTTTGAGCAGATTAATTCGTTCAAAGGTGTTTGTTTCCCTGATGTCCTCTCTTAAAGCAAAAAGGCGAATGCAGTCAACCATGTGAATCATGGCTGAATTCTTTATGTTTAGTTTGCTCCTGTTCTTGCCGGTTTTTTCGGTAACAATTTGTTTGAATATGTTAAGCGGAACTCTTTTTCGTAGGTCATCTTCAGCCATAAAAAGCAAGGCATGGGGAGAGCTTTTAAACAGATTACCGGTAAAATCCTTTAGTTCGTTGCACAGGTAAGATTGGCCGTGAATAAATCGGTAATCAAGAAATATAGTCATGTTGCGTATATTTCCCGGGTCAAGTTTGCTCACCCAGCCTGAAATGTTTTCTTTCCAGGTAGTAAGGGACAAACACCACTGGGGGTTGTCGGCCATAACTTTACCCTTGCACTTTTTAAAGCCGCAGTCAATTAAACCTTGCACAATTTTTTTGCCCAGCTGGTGAAAATACTCTGCAGTTTGTTCGCTCTTTCCTGCCGTGGGTTGGGCGTATATAATGCCGTTATCCTGATCTGTACGGGAAAACTGTTCCTTTCGTCCGGCGCTGCCCATGCTGATAAAGCAGTAATGGCATGGTGGCGCCCCCAGCCCTTCAGTTTGTAGTTCCTCTTCTGCTATCTCTATAATCTTTTTGGTTATGCGGTCATAAAGCTCATTGATCAGTGCACAGATTTCTGAAGGATAAGTGCGTTCAGCCAGGAGGGTTTGCTGTATTTTATTAATTTCATTCATTAAGGTAGAGAGACTGGCGATATCTTTCTGGTATTCTATCTGGTTGACAATCGAGAGGGTCCCTATGTTGCTCGAGCGGACTATATCATTGACAGTAATAATGCCTTTTAAATTCCCCCGGGCATCGGTTAAGATGATATGCTTGATGCGGTATTTATACATTTTCAATAAAGCCTGGTAGATAAAATCATTTTGATAGACTGTAATCAGTGGTGTGGACATGATAGCGCAGGCTTCTGTATTCCAGCTTGGGTTATCAGCCGCCACTATTTTTTTTACCAGGTCTTTTTCTGTTATAATCCCTACCGGTTGGTTTTTGCTACTTACTACAACAACCGAGCTAATGTTATTTTTAGTCATATACCGGGCGACAGTAGTGACCGGTTCACCCAAAGAGCATGTATGAACTTTTTTTTGGGCGATATCAATGATTCTTTTACGCATGGTGTTTTCATGAAAAAAGTCCCGGGTAACGCTTTCTGAACCGAATACAAGATAGAGGTCTTTTAGTCTTGAGGCAAGCGCTTTGGTAATGAAATCAGAAAATTGATAGCTGCTGCCAAGAGCTTTTAGAAAAGTTTTTTG
>Ga0114946_10003311_pt1 | contig 10906 bp, 10 predicted proteins | sample WalLakDeSediment_FD_88676 | JGI IMG/M metagenome (GOLD analysis project Ga0114946, IMG submission 88676) | Lake sediment microbial communities from Walker lake, Nevada to study Microbial Dark Matter (Phase II) - Walker Lake 11/02/13 Deep Sediment | ecosystem: Environmental > Aquatic >...
AAATCGTTCAACCCTGACAGTCTCATCATAAGTCTTTTTTGGCCCAGTTGAAACCTTCGGTCAAAAAGGCGATATATCCACAAACGCACTTTCCACACCCCATGGGAGATCGGAACGGGACAAAAATCAACCGGCGGCGCTAAACTTTTCGACAGGAGGTCATCCATGCAAGAAAAATTGTGGTATATCAAAAGTGCGCAAATTTTTTCAGGCATGAAAGCGCACGATCATGCCTACCTCTCCGAACTTTCGCATGCCTTGATCTCGACCAAAATTCCTCGTTTCTGGATTGGCACTAGTGAATGTCATCCAGCTTACATTTCCCGATATCCAAGACCGTATAATGTAACCTCGTTGGTCGGTGGTTTGCGCGACAAGATGGTTCTATAAGGGCCTGATGGTTTGCGTGGGAAAGGTTGCAAAGCGGGTTTTTCATCAGTCTTCCGGGACCTGGCTTATGCAAAAAATGCTCTGGCGTTCGAAAATCGGCGATGTTTTTTCAAATTTGGCGCTCAGGGAGCAGCAGGTTTTGGAAACCATGAGTCGTCGGGTCTCTATTCGTTCCAATGAAATCATATATTTGTCGCATGATCTAATCGAACATGTTTTTTGGATTGAACACGGTTGTATCCAACTTTCCCGGGTCAATGTCGAGGGCCAACGCGTGATCTTGGACATTCTGGGGCCCGGTGAGATTTTTGGTGCGCTTGCTTGGGCCGAAAAAAACAGCCGCAATCACTCCGCTTCGGCTCTTAGTGAGGGGTTGATGCGTGTGTGTTCGCAGGGGGATTTCGAACAAATCGTGATGGCAAACCCCGAACTGGCCTTGAAAGTGATCAAATTGATCGGATTTCGCCTGCGAAAGTTAGAGCGGCGCCTGCTGGACCTGGCTTTCCGGCATCCCCGTTCGTTGTTTGATTAGAGGCCGAGGAGTCGCCCCTTGTGGCAGTCAGGTCGCCAACGCGCTCCGATTTGTCGGTTCGGCCCGGGTATTGGAGGCGAAACAATGGACGCGGATCACCCGTTGGCCAATAGTGGCTATCATCTGCGCCAGACCATCGGGCGCGCAAACGCGATTTGGCACCGGGCGACAACCGGTATTAGCCTTTATCGGCGGGTGACGCGGTCTGTCCGCCATGTCCTGTCCAGTTGGTGTGAAAAAACTGGCCCCGGGCCTTGTCGACGCGTTCGTAGGTATGCGCGCCGAAATAGTCCCGCTGGGCCTGAAGCAGATTGGCGGGCAGCCGGGCCGTGCGGTAGCCGTCATAATAGGCCAGGGCCGCGCTGATCGCCGGCATGGGAATGCCCAACTGTATCGCCAGAGCCGCGACGCGACGCCAGCCGGCCTGGGCGTTTTCGGTAGCCTGTTTGAAAAACGGGGCCAGCATCAGGTTTACCAGGCCGGGCTCGGCGTCAAACGCTTGCTTGATATCGTCTAAAAACGCCGCGCGGATGATGCAACCGCCGCGCCACATCAGCGCGATGCCCCCGTAGTTGAGGTTCCAGCCCTGCTCGGCCGCCACGGCGCGCATGAGCTGATACCCCTGGGCGTAAGAGACGATCTTGGAGGCATACAGTGCCTGCTCGAGGTCATCGAGCAGGGCATCCCTGTCTCCTTGCAAATGGGCCTGCGGGCCGCTGAGGATCTGTGACGCCGCAACGCGCTCATCCTTGATCGCAGACAGGCAGCGTGCGAAGACCGCCTCGCCGATCAGGGTCAAGGGCTGCCCCACTTCCAGGGCCAGGATGGCCGTCCATTTGCCGGTTCCCTTCTGGCCCGCCGCGTCGAGGATCAGGTCGACGGTCGCCCGCCGGTCTTCGCCGTGGTGGCCCAGGATGTGATTGGTGATTTCAATCAAATAGGAGTCCAGCGGGCCTTGGTTCCATCGGGCGAAGACAGCCGCCATTTGCTGGTTGGAAAGCGCGAGGCCCTCTTTCATCATCTGGTAGGTCTCGCCGATCAACTGCATGTCGCCGTATTCGATGCCGTTGTGCACCATTTTCACGAAATGGCCGGCCCCGCCCTCGCCGACCCAGTCACAGCACGGTTCGCCGTTGTCGGTGAAGGCGCAGATGGTCTGAAAAATCGGCTGTACCGCCTCCCATGCGGTCGGCGACCCGCCCGGCATGATGGAGGGACCTGTCAATGCGCCTTCCTCGCCCCCGGAAATCCCCGCGCCGACATAGCGCAGGCCCTTGCTTTCCACCTCCCGCACGCGGCGGGCGGTATCGGTGAAATGGGAATTGCCGCCGTCGATGATCACGTCTCCGGTTTCCAAAAGAGGAGTGACTGCTGCGATGAGATCATCCACGGCTTGGCCGGCTTTGACCATGAACATCACCTTGCGCGGACGCTTCAAAGTGCCGATGAGTTCTTCGAGACTGTGGCAGCCGATGATGTTTTTTCCGGCAGCGCGGCCTTTCACAAAGGCATCCACCTTACTGGTGGTACGGTTGAAGCAGGAGACGGTAAACCCCTTGCTTTCCATGTTGAGGATCAGGTTCTCTCCCATCACCGCCAGCCCGATCACCGCGATATCGGCTTTTTCTTTCATCTCGACTCCTTTCCTTTCCCGATGGTAAACCATCGCTGTTGATCCGGTCTTGTTGCCGCTCGGTCAGCTGCAAGGCAACCCGCAGCAACCCATGCGCCAGGCGTGTCCGCTTTTTGCCGGCAGTTCATCGGCCGCGTCCGGCCCCCAACTATTCCTGGGATAGATTTGCAGCGCAGGGGCCGTGGCCGAGGACGCCCACCCTGAAATTACCGGGTCGATCAGGCGCCAGGCGGCCTCGATGCCGTCGTTGCGGGCAAACAGCGATGCATCGCCTTTGATGGCATCCATCAGCAGTCGTTCGTAGGCATCGGGCAGCACGATGTCGGGAAAGGCCTCGCGATAGGTGTGGCTCATGTTGACCGAACGGGAATCGGCCATCGTATCGGGCACCTTGGTTTCGAAACGCAGGTGGATGCCTTCGTCGGGCTGGATGCAGATCGACAAAAAGTTCGGGGTGAAGCAGTCGTTGCGACCCAAATGAAATATAACGTCCGGCGGCGGCTGGAATTCGACGACGATGGCGCTGCTCTTGGCCGGCATGGCTTTGCCCGATCTCAAGAAGAAGGGCACCCCTTTCCAGCGCCAGTTGTCGATGTAAAGCTTGAGCGCGGCGAAGGTGGGCGTTTGGGAGCCCGGCTCAATCCCATCGATTTCCCGGTAACCGTCGTATTGTCCCCGCACGGTATCTTCGAGGGCAATGGGACGCACCGTTCCGAGGACTTTCACCTTTTCATTGCGGATCGCGTCGGCATCCAGGGAAGCCGGCGGTTCCATGGCCGTCAGGGCCAGCAGTTGCATCAGGTGATTCTGGAACATGTCGCGCAGCACGCCGGCCTTGTCGTAATAGCCGCCGCGTCGTCCCACATCCACGCTTTCGGCCACCGTGATCTGCACATTGGCCACGTAGCGCCGGTTCCAGACCGGCTCGAACAGGGTGTTGGCAAAACGCAGAAAAAGGATGTTCTGGGCGGTTTCCTTGCCCAGGTAATGATCGATGCGCAACACCTGGTGCTCGGCGAAGGCCGCATGGACCCGACGGTTCAGCGCCTTGGCGGAAGCAAGGTCGCTGCCAAAGGGCTTTTCTATGATGATGCTGCGGCGACCCTGCGCCTCGGCGGTCATGCCGGCGGCGGCCAGATGGTCACAGGTCGTGGCATAAAAATCGGGCGATGTGGCCAGGTAGTAAAGCCGATCCGCCGGGGATCTTTCGATTTGCCCAAGAAAGGCGTCGAGTTTTACGCAATCTTGGGCATGGTCCAGGCTGCCCTGGCAGTAGTGCAGGCATTGGGCGAACGTGTGCCACACCTTCGGGTCGAATCCCGTGCCATGCGCTTTGATCCCGTCGCCAAGTTTATCCCTGAACTGGTCGTCGCTCCACTGCCGCCTTGCGAATCCAACGACCCGCAGCCCCTCGGGAAGGCGCTTTTTCCTGAAGTTGTTGTAAAGGGCCGGTATCAACTTGCGACGGGTCAGGTCGCCGGATGCACCGAAAATGATAATCGTGGCGGGTCTATCGTCATTCATGATCGTTGCCTCAGTCATTGTCAGGCTCGCTTTCTGCCGGTCCGGCAGGCCATTGTCCGGTCGACGACCGCCGGCAGGGTATCCGGATCATCGACGACCCATCGATCATCAAGGATACCGTCGGCGTGCAGGGCTGATTTGGTAAATGGTGTGCTCACGGCAATGCAGGCCATACCGGCAGCCAGGGCTGCCCGGACGCCGGTGAGAGAATCTTCGATGACCAGAATAAAGATGAGTCCCACTACGGCCGCCTTGCCGGTCGGCAGCCAAATGCCGTCTTGCAACGACAGGTTCGCGTCCGGGTCGCTTTGGAAAAAGGCAAAGCGGCTGTTGGTGCCGCCGATGTCTGCGTCCAGAATGGTTTTCATCGCAATCGGCTCCCTTCTTCACCTGTCACAGATGATCGATCCCCAACCGGCGCAAGGGTGGACTTACCGGCGGCATCTTGATCGACAAACCAGTGCAGTTCCCCATCCGTCGGTTTGACCATCCGTGTGGGAAGGTTCGGCCGCCCCGCAGCGGGATGCAATACCTCAGCGACGATGCCGGCCTTGCCCGACCCTGCGGCGACAAAGACGACGTGGCGGGCGGCGTTGATCACCGGCAGGGTCATGGTCACCCGAACCGGCGGCGACTTGGGGGCGTTGAAAACCGGAACCACCCAGCGACGGCTTTCGCGCAAGGCCGGATGCCCCGGAAACAAGGAAGCGGTGTGACCGTCTTCTCCCAGTCCGAGCAGGATCATATCGAATCGCGGGAGTGCGTCGGTTTCAACGGGCAGTGTTCTTCTTATCTTCGCTTCATAGGCTCGCGCGGTCTCATCGGGGCTGTTGGAATCATCCACGGCATGGATCTGTTCCTCGGGAATACGGACACGACTGAGCAGCAACCTGCGGGCAAGGCCGAAATTGGAGTCGGGGCTGCTCGGCGGCACCCAGCGTTCGTCGACCCAGAAGACATGCCAGGTCGACCAGTCGATACGCTCGCGCAAGGAAGGCGCGACCAGGGCGGGCGCGAGCAGGTCCATCAGCGACCCGCCCGAGAAGGCAATGCAAAACCGCCCGCGTGCAACGGACGAGGCTTGTGCCGCCTGCGCCACGTATGACGACAAGGCGGTCGCCAACGCCCGCCGATCAGCAAAAACGCATATATCAGGCCGAAAATTCATGTCGGGTCCACCGGATTATTCGACAACGATCACTTGAATTGATACCCAGTGTCCATCCGGAAACGAGGAATTTGGGTCGAGATCAAGGCATGCGAAAAATTTTACCACAGGCGCCCTGAAAGAAGTGCCCTTGGGGTGCAGATAGTTGATATTCCGAGGATAAAATTTTGAGCATAACGAAGATATCGGGCGAAATAACCGTTTATGGATGGACACCACCTACTTTTCTCTGCTTGATCTTCAACCGTCTTGCTGCGTTCTATGTCGTTTGAGGGAGATATTCCTTACACTCTCCAGACAGCGGACCACCAGCGCCGTCCACCCGGTTTGATGCTCGGCACCCAAGCCCTTGCCGGTGTCCCCGTCAAAATACTCGTGGAACAAAACCAGGTCCTTGAAATCCGGATTTTTAAAGTATTGTGGCGCGTTGCCGTAACAGGGTCTGCGTCCGTCCCCATCCGGCAGAAAAAGTCGTGTCAGGCGCAGGGACAGCTCATCGGCGACCTGTTGCAGGTTACACCAATTGCCGGAGCCGGTGGGCAGCTCGACTTTCAGGTCGTCTCCGTAATGGTGATGATAGCGCTCCAGGGCTTCGATGAGCAGATAGTTGACCGGAAACCAGATAGGACCGCGCCAGTTGGAATTACCGCCAAAAAGGCCCGTATCGCTCTCCGCCGGCGTATAGCCGACCCGTATATACCGGCCGCCGGCGTCGAAAACATAGGGATGGTCGGCGTGATACCGGGACAATGAACGGATGCCAAAAGGGGAGAGAAATTCCTTTTCGTCCAGCATGTAGCCAAGAACACGGATCAACTTGTCTCTGGATGGAATCGTCAGCAGCCAGTGATGGTCCCCCCGGGGATCCAACGATTCAGACCGCGAAATGTGCTGGGCCAGCTCGGTATTGTTGGCCATGAACCACTCGAAGCGCTTCTTGAACCCCGGCAGCCGGTCGATGGTCTCTTTTTCCAGCGCCGTGACGGCGATCAGCGGCAGCAGGCCGACCATGGAGCGGATCTTCATCCGAATCGGCTCCTCGCCGTCCACCTGGATCTGATCGTAGTAGAATCCATCTTGTTCGTCCCACAAGCCGCTGCCGCCCAGCGTATTCATGGCGTCGCAGATTTGAACGAAATGCTCGAAAAACTTCGACGCCATATCCCCGTAGGCGACCCGCAGCCGGCTGCCGTCGTGTACCAGCTCCATGGCCATGGCCATCATGGTGAGACAGTAAAAAGCCATCCAGGCCGTACCGTCGGCCTGCTGGAGCGTGCCGCCGGTGGGCAGCGGTTTGGACCGGTCAAAGACGCCGATGTTGTCGAGGCCCAGAAAGCCCCCTGAAAAAAGATTGCGGCCGTCGCTGTCCTTGCGGTTGACCCACCAGGTGAAATTGAGCACCAGTTTGTGAAAGCAGCGTTCAAGAAAATCGCGGTCCCGGGCGCTTGCCGGAGCACAGATCTTATAGACGCGCCAGACCGCCCAGGCGTGCACCGGCGGGTTGACGTCGCCGAAAGCGAATTCATAGGCAGGGATTTGGCCGTTGGCGTGCAGGTACCACTCGCGCAGCAGCAACACCAGCTGCTCCTTGGCGAAATGGGAATCGATCCTGGCAAAGGGCAGCATGTGAAAGGCCAGATCCCAGGCGGCAAACCACGGGTATTCCCATTTGTCGGGAACGGACAAAATGTCCCGGCTGTGCAGGTGCGTCCAATCACTGTTGCGCCCATGTCGTCGGTTATCCGATGGCGCTGGCAGGTTGGGATCGCCCGCCAGCCAGCCTCTGACGATGTAGTGGTAAAACTGCTTGGTCCACAGCAGTCCGGCATAGGCCTGACGGGCCACGTTGCGGGCCTCGGCCGTTAGATGATCGGGCAGAACCGTTTTGTAAAAGTCATCGGCTTCCTCGATGCGCTGAGACATCGTTTCCTCAAAATCGACCTGATTCGAGTCATCTCCCGCGGCATTGCCGGCGGCCAGGCGCAAGCGGACCTGCTGCTGCTGTCCGGACGCCAGGCGCAGCACATAATGGGGCGCCGCCTTGGTGCCGCGAAGCTCCGGGTTCGCGGCCTCGGCGCGGTTTTCGATGACATGGGCATGAAAAGCGTCCTTGACGAAGGCGGATGCATTGGCGACACCGTAGAGCCGTTGCATATTGGTTTCGTTTTCCGTAAAAAGCACCGATGGCTGCTTTCCGTCCGGGCCCGGGCCGAACCACAGCTCGTATTCCCCGAGGGTTTCGTGAGATATCCCCAGGCGGCTGTCGCTGCGGCGGTAAATCGTCGGCCTGGCATGGCACCCTTCGCTCACGCATCCCCAGGACCAGGTGTTGCGAAACCACACCGTCGGCAGCAGATGGAGCACCGCCGGCTGGGGACCATGGTTTCGAACCGTCAGGCGCACCAGCAGGTCTTCCGGACCGGCCTTGGCGTATTCGGTCAGCACTGAAAAATAGCGGTTTTCGTCAAAGACGCCGGTGTCCGCCAATTCATATTCGGGCTCGCCGGGCCCGCGCCGCCGGTTTTCTTCAGTCAACGCCGTGTAAGGAAAGGCCGCATGCGGGTACAGGTAAAGCGCTTTCAGGTAGGCGTGAGTGGGCGTTGCATCCAGATAGAAGTATGTCTCCTTGACATCCTCGCCATGATTGCCTTCCGGCCCGGTCAGTCCGAACAGCCGCTCCTTGAGGATCGGGTCGCGTTCGTTCCACAGCGCCAGGGCCAAGCACAGCCGGCACTGTCGGTCGGTGATCCCGAGCAGCCCGTCCTCGCCCCAGCGGTAGACCCGGCTGCGGGCGTGGTCGTGGGGAAAGTATTCCCAGCAGGCGCCGTCGGGCGAATAGTCTTCGCGAACCGTGGCCCACTGCCGCTCGGCCAGGTAGGGTCCCCAGCGCTTCCAGTTATTCGTTCGCGCCGCGTCTTCCGTCAATCGCATCCACTCTTTACCTTGGGGTTCCACCGAAAGATCCCTTTCACATTAGGGTCGCGGAAAGAAATAATTCCACAATATGGCGCTGGATTTTGGTTCGGCACCCAGGCACATCCGTCAGCGCATATCGGGATATGTGGCGGCGGATGGAACGCCGGTGACGGGCCAACAGACAAGCAAGATGAGGAATTATTTCTTTCCGAGGCCCTTAATTTCCTGTCAAGGTTGACAGCCTACCTAGTGTCCGTCCAGAAACGAGGAATTTGGGTCGAGATCAAGGCATGCGAAAAATTTTACCACAGCCATATCGTTGATATTCCGAGGATAAAATTTTGAGCATAACGAAGATATCGGGCGAAATAACCGTTTATGGATGGGCACTACCTATAGCCCGCAGTTGACGGCGGGAATGTAAGCTTGCTTACAATACCTGACAAAATTTACGAAAACCTTGCTGGAAAATGTCACCCAGCTGACATTTTCCAGCTTGAAAAATAGTATAATAGCGTATCAAGGGCGCGGGTTCGAGTCATATTTCGCCTGCGCAAGCGCTCAACGCAGGTTCCATTAACCATCCATCCAGGAGACGTGAAAAATGATCCGCTATATGGTCCTGATAATTGTTGTACTGGGGTTGCCCGCGGCAGCCTTCGGGCAGTGGGATTTTTCCCAGCACGCCATTCCGCCGTCGGAAATTATTTCCGGCGGCCCTCCCCGGGACGGCATCCCGGCCCTGTTTCATCCCGAATACGTGCCGGCAGACCAGGCCGCCTTCATGCGCGACGACGAGCAGGTCCTGGGCGTCAGCTTCAACGGCGTGGCCCGGGCCTACCCCTTGCGCATCCTCTCCTGGCACGAGTTGGTCAACGATGACTTCGGGCCGGATCCGCTTTTGGTCAGCTGGTGACCGCTGGCATTCGCGGGAGTGGTCTACTCCCGAAGGATTCAGAACCAGATACTGACATTCGGCGTTTCAGGAATGCTGTACAAGAACAACCTGCTCATGTACGACCACCAGACCGAATCCTTGTGGTTGCAGGTCAAACCTGCCGCGGTCACCGGTGCGATGACCGGAACTAAATTGACGGTCCTGCCCTCCACCGTGACCACCTGGAAAAACTGGCGGCGGGCGAACCCGCAGACGACGGTGCTGTCCATGAACACCGGTTATGAGCGAAACTACGACCAGGATCCCTATGCCGACTATTACCAAAGCAGCCGCACCATTTTCGGCTTTGTTCGCGAAATTCTTCAGGGACACCCGGCCAAGGAGCTGGTGGCCGGGATCCGCCTCGAACAGGGTGTCAAGGCGTATCCGCTGGCTGAAATCCGCCGACGGGGCCAAATCACGGATAGCCTGGCCGGGCGTGAAGTGATCCTGGTCATCGATCCGCAAACGGACGCGCTGTCCGCAACGGACGATCGTGGAGCAGATGTCCCCGTGATCGTCACCTATTGGTTCGTGTGGAAAGACATCCATCACGATTCCGAGCGGCATGTACCGTAAACGGGACGTTTGGGTTCACATCAGCCGATTGTCCATCACCCTCCAAGGAGGTCGAATATGCAGATACTATTTAAAGCCGGTGTCATTTGCGGTTGTTTTTTTCTGTTGCTGACATCCGCCTGGGCCGCACCGAAGGCGGACCTTTGGCCGCGCTGGCAGGCTCACGACCCCGCCTCCACCCAAACGGTCGATCACCGCGCCTGGGATGCGTTTCTGGCCGCCTACCTGGTTGTCGACCATCCGTCGGGCGTGAACATGGTCGACTATGCCGGCGTGACATCCGAAGACCGGGCGGCCCTGCAGGCCTATCTTGACGCATTGCAGACCACACCCGTGTCCGAACGCAACCGCAACGAGCAGATGGCCTACTGGATTAACTTTTACAATGCCTTGACCGTGGCGGTGATTCTGGATCACTACCCGGTCGACAGCATTCGACGGATCAACATATCCCCGGGATTTTTCTCACGTGGACCCTGGGATGCGCCGTTGGCGGCGGTGGAGGGTGAACCCTTGACCTTGAACGATATGGAGCACCGCATCCTGCGGCCGATCTGGAATGATCCACGGATTCACTATGCGGTTAACTGCGCCAGCATCGGTTGCCCCGATCTCCAGCTCCAGGCATACACTTCCGCGAATCTGGAAATCATGCTGGAACGGGCGGCCCGGGAATTTGTCAACCATCCCCGTGGCGTTGACGCCCAGGGGCGACGACTGCGGTTGTCCTCGATCTACGATTGGTTTTCCGAGGATTTCGGACGCAACGAACAGGAACTGCTGGAGCATCTGACGGGATATGCGGATGAACCGCTGGCCTCTGCATTGCGAACCTATTCCGGGAGAATATCGTACCATTACGACTGGGATTTAAATCAGGCGCCCTGAAATTCTCGCATGATCGTATCGCGCTCCCGAGGTTCAATATGAGCATCGGTCCGATTACGATCGGGCGTCGATGACGTGGTCGTAGCCGCGTCCCATTGGTCATCCAACGGTTCGATCAAATCATCATTGCTTTTGATAATGCCTTTATGCAGCCCGAAAATCGTTTTGGCAGGGGTACGGTAAGGTTTAAGGATGGCAACTGGTTTACCGTGTTTAGTTAGTGCCCATCCAGAAACGAGGAATTTTGGTCGAGATCAAGGCATGCGAAAAATTTTACCACAGGCATATAGTTGATATTCCGAGGATAAAATTTTGAGCATAACGAAGATATCGGGCGAA
>Ga0114946_10003312_pt1 | contig 10905 bp, 10 predicted proteins | sample WalLakDeSediment_FD_88676 | JGI IMG/M metagenome (GOLD analysis project Ga0114946, IMG submission 88676) | Lake sediment microbial communities from Walker lake, Nevada to study Microbial Dark Matter (Phase II) - Walker Lake 11/02/13 Deep Sediment | ecosystem: Environmental > Aquatic >...
GCCCGAAGTTGTTCTTCGGGCGTTTCCGCGGGGCAGGGGAGGGTAATGGGAATACAGAACGCGAACTGAAGGGATCAATCCGTGCCGCTGACGCTGGCGCCGTGAGGGCGCGAGGTTCCGCTGCTGCGGCTCCGTTCCGGATACGCGCTGACAGCAGGCGTGGGTCGGCCTGTCGGCACTATTCTATATATCCCTTGTCAAATCGGAATTTGATAATGCGCGCTTCACCAGCCCCTTTCACGAGACTCTCACGGGGGGCATCATGCAGGGAGCGAATATCCGCGAGAAGAATGTGCTCACGCGTCCAGGTTTCAATGGTTTTTCCATCCTTGTTCAGCAGCGTCATTGTCAAGCTGAACGGAAGGGCTCGTTCGTTCAGGAGGAGCAGATAGTCAACGTTGAGACTGGACCCCGCTTGACCGCCATCCAGGGCAAGCATTCCGGTCTTCACCTCCTTCATGATTGCTTCGATGACCTGCTTGTCCGAACTGCCCTCGAGCAGTATGGCGGCGGTCTGAACCGCAGTGGCGCTTTTTCCCGCATCCGCGCTCGCGGCGGTGTCAATAGTCAGCATCAGTTTGTGCGTGTACGTGTGCTGCCGGCCGAAGAGTAATTGAGCGTGCAGCGTTTCAGGAAGCAGGCACAGCATAAGAAGCGCGGCCAGGCAGAGCGCGGAATACCGGGTGAAACGGATAATAAAATACTGGTACATGTGCTTGTTGATCACGGCATCCTCCATGAAGTGTGTGTATAATTGTGTCAAAGCAGAGATATGATAATACGAAAAAAATACACAGCAGGTTCCTCGCTGTCAAGAAAAATCGTCATCATGGGGCGGGAAACTATGCGGTGTTACCATCCGAATACGAAATACGGAGCACTGCGTGGCGGAGACAGTTCGTTGCGCGGACTGCTCAGCGCATTACCTGTTGTCCTTCGCGACCCGCCGTGTCCGCGAGGATGTCCCCGTATCGTTGCCGCCGCCGCGGATTTTGATGGAAGGCCGGTATGTACGATTTTCTCAATGTGGATTTCCGCAAGCTGATGTTTACCATTGCACGGGATACGGAAATGAAACTATTCAATCTGAGCATGCTGACGGTGCTGATCGCGGCTCTGTCGTTGCTGTTTTTCGCGCTGCCTGTCCATTCAGCGAAGCAATCCGCGGATGTCGCGGGACGGAGTTTGTGCCTGACGACTCCCGCTGACGGGTGTACTTCGCAGTCCACGGTAGGTGGCGCATCTGTATGTATCGATGTCACTGCATGTATCGATGTCACTGCATGTATCGATGTCACTGCATGTATCGATGTCACCGCGTATTTTGCCGATGCCGCGCAGGAGCGCAAACGCTGCACGGCGACAACGAAAAAGGGGACGCAGTGCAAGCGCAATGCAGAAAGCGGTAGCGACTATTGCTGGCAGCACAAGCCGCTCCCGTCTGCACAGCGTTGTCAGGCCACGACCAGGGCCGGCAAGCAATGCTCACGCAAGGCGCAGTCTGACAGCAAATACTGCTGGCAGCATGCGAAACAATAACGTGAAGCCGCTCGATCCGTATGAACTCCGGGAATGACGAAGAGCGCAAACAACTGGCCGCCTGAACAGCGCTGTCGCCGCTGAGCGCTGGAAGCGTCGCAAGACTGTTGCGAAATTCCCTACCTTACTTCGCGGCATGCATAGCATTTCTTTCACCCTGGTTAATAGATACGGCCGTGATCAGCGCAGTCCTTTGCGGAGTCCGCAGTCTGCCATAATCATGCCCTCTTTCGTCAGCGTGCTATCCTGACGGATGTGCCTGAATCCGCTGCGCCGCTCGGGTCGCGAACAGTCCATGGAGCGGAACTGACTCATCATGCCGGGCTGAAACATCGTCATGGCGCCGTTGCCCGGGAGGGATGGATGGCGCGTCCCAAGTCTGGATTCACAATCTGGTCACGCGTCGGACAAAGACTTCATTGCCCGCGATCAGGATGACGTAATAAATACCGCTGGGTCTGTTCATCAGTGAATAGACGAAACCGCGTCGGGAGCGGTCACTGTACCCGAATGCAGCAACTCGTTCCGACCGCTCATATCACTGAGCAGGAGCTGCGTATACAGCCCGGTCACATTGCGAAGCGATATCCTCAGCAAGTCGGTCGCGGGCTCGGGATACACAGTCAGTGTCGCACCCGTCCTGGCCGGACTTGCATCGTCGAGAGATAAAACAGTACCATCAAAAGGGTATGACATTGCGGAGCAGCCATGTTCATTCGTCACGCGGACCCGGTAGCTGCCCGTCACGCGCATGACGTGTGTACGATGCACTGCTGATGGTATCGCTATGCCATTGTTGTAGCATTGCCAGGCGGTTGCCGAATCAGTGCTCAGCACGTCGTATGATCGCTGTACGACCGGTCTGGCGGGGGCGTGTCGTCACCTGCACGGTATCGGAATATTCCCAGCAGCCCTCCGTAGCAAGAACTCTGGCGAAATACATCCCCTCTTCATACACTGTAATCTCGGACGCCGCCGAACCTGTATTCCAGCGATATTCACGAAAGACTCCGACAACGTTCAGGCGAATTGAATCACCTTCACGCATCGGTATGGCGTCGGTCACGCGCAACGGAGGCTTGGGAAGCGGCAACACGACAACATCGACGGTATCGGATATTCCTATCCCTTCATCGTGATCACGGACAATACAGAAATAGGATCCGGAGACCGTGACGGTGATCTGCCGCGTTGTTTCGCCGCTGGACCACTGATAGTTCTTGTAGCCGCCGCCCGCGTCAAGGACCACGAACTCGCCGGCGCAGAAGCGCGTCATGCCGCTTTTCCCGATTACCGCGGAAAAATCGGCCTCGGGTACAGCCGGGATGACAATTATCAACTTCTTCACCTGTTCCGTACCGGCTGATAAAAGCGACAAGTATGCGGAGGTGTTCAGAAAGATACTGGATTCGGTTCATTGCCATTAAAATAGAGTAAGCGTTTCGTGTAACCGTGGTCTTCTGCGTGCCAACACCGCTGGTGCTGTGGTGTCACATGCGGCGAAGAGTTGGGCAAGCAGAGGGCGCGGTTCCGGAACGCTCGGACATCCTGCACCATCATCGAATGATGAAACGAAACCGACTTCCTGATCGCACGGTGTGCCGAGTTGGGGGTGCTCTCTTACACTCTGATGTACACATCGCCCCAAGCGGCATCGAGTCGCGCCGCAGGCGTTACGCCGAGCATGGATTGGTGTGCTCGTATTATCGCACTCTGTTGAGTGGTATAACTGCTGTTATTCCTCGGATAACATATCGACAGAGGAGGCATACGAATATGCACAAGTTCAGCTCCAAAACGCTGTATTGTTTCAGTCGCTTCTCTTCGGATATCGGTAGGGAAGCAGTTCTTATTACGGATCGGTTTTCTTACTCACCGATAAGAATAAATGCTGCCCAGATACGGGGATTCGAGTAGCGCTCACGCATGTGTCGGCGAGCGCTGCGCAGAGCGTCTCCCTTTTTCATTCCGGACAACCAACCGCGATAGAAGTGTTCCATGAATTCCGCAGTCGGTTCATCGGGGACTTTCCATAAACTCATGATAATGGACGACACGCCAGCGGAGAGAAATGCACGCTGCAAGCCAAATACACCCTCGCCGGTACGAATATCACCGAGTGCTGTTTCGCAAGCACTAAGTGCAACGAGTTCCGTCCCTTCCAGATTCAGTTGACTGACCTCCATTGCTGTCAGAATACCGTCGTCAGAGTTGTTTTCAGTCGGATTTCCTGTCCATGCCGCGTTCGCTCCGGCGAAGATGAGTCCGGAACGCAAGAGCGGATATGTGCTGACGAGCAACGGGAAGATCGTTCGTGGAATGAAGAGTAACTACAAACGACACGGTACCCTGAATCTTTTTACCGCGCTGAATATTGCCACTGGTGCGATTCACGCGAAAACAACGGAACGGAAGAGAAGCGTCGAATTTCTGGAATTCATGGATGATCTTGTCGCTGAGTATCCGGAAGGGCAAGATGTCCATGTGATGTTGGACAATTATTGCATGCACAAAAAGAATACTCCATGGCTAGAGAAACATCCGACGGTTCAATTCCATTTCACGCCGACATCTTCAAGTTGGTTGAACCAGGTAGAGATATGGTTTGGGATCATGACGCGAAAAGTGCTTCGTGGATCAAGTTTCGCGGATCGTGAAGAATTACGCCAAGCCATTGAAGCATTTGTCGAGGGATATGGCCCGAACGCGAAACCGTTCGTTTGGCGGAAGCGGGAGGTCAAAGGAAGTCAATCGAAAAATACTATCGTAAACTTATGCAAATAATCACTAGCTTTCGCTGCGCACGTATGCGGCGGGGTAGCTGATATCGGTGATCGCACATACCCGATCGGCTTGACGTTCTGTGATAGAGACCTTCATCGGACGGGATGTCCGTCGCGTATGCACAGATGTGCTTCATCTTTTCAGCCTGGAAAAGTTTTGTGACAAGTGCTACTCGGCACGTCCACGACGTTCCGAGAAACAGGCGTATGCACATCCAGAAACATGTCTGGTACAGTTTTTCTTTGCATTTAGTACAGAGTTGAATCTGAAAATCGCATATCGCCTGCTTGAGACAGATTGCCCCGACGGATCACAAGCAGCTCTGCCCGGCGATTCGTATATTACCGTCTCAGCGAATAGGTTCAGGAACATGACTCGAACGCTCATATCGCTTTACAGAATTTTGCCGACGCTTGCCGCTGCGTTTGTATTCGCTCAGACGGTGGATGCGCAAGACGACGTGCGATTGCATCTCGAAGAGGGGAAATCCGGCGCCGTGTGGAATCTCGTGCTGTCACCCGACGGAAGCACGCTGTATTCCTGCGGCCGGGACAGTACGGCGAAATCCTGGAATTTGGCTACGGGCGAATGCATTCGAACATTTCGCTCATCGCAACCGACTCTTGTGACTTCTCTCTCGTTGGATGCGTCGGGCAACTACCTCGCGTGTGGGGATATGAACGGGAGATTGACCGTGTGGGCAGCTCGCGAAGGCGCATTGCGTTACGAGCTGATGGCGCATGAGCGCTACATCAGTGATGTAGCAATCACGCCCGACGGCGAAATGCTGATCAGTGCCGGGCGGGACGATTCCATACGCCTGTGGAAACTCGAAGACGCTTCGCTGATTGCTAGCATTCATGCGGACATGCTCTGGGTGCGGCGCATTGCCGTATCGCCGGACGGCAGGTTGTTCGCAGCGGGCGGGCAGAACGGTCATATCCGTTTGCATGCTCTCGACAGCGCGAGCGATACGTTACTCGGAACGCACGCGCGTTACGTGAGTTCACTGCATTTTTCCAGCGACGGACGATTTCTCTTCAGCGCGGGAGCGGAAGGGGACATCAAGGTCTGGAATATGACGACACTGACGCTGTACCGTGTATTCACTCTCGAGAACGGTTTCGCCCATTCCATGGATATCGATCGCACCGGTGAGCGTCTGTTGATAGGCAGAATGAACGGCATCATGGAAATCTGGGATTGGCAACGACGTCTCCGCATGCAGACACTGCCCGCTGCTTCGTACGGGACGATGTCGGCTGTGTTCGACAGCAGCGGTACTCGTATGTACAGCGCGCACACGGACGGTTCGATACGGATATGGAACATGCTTGAAGCTTCATTGCTTCTGTCGATGACGGGGTTCAGTGATGGGCAATGGTTGTCGTTCACACCGGATGGGTATTACGATTGCTCCGCCTTCGGTGACCGCTACGTTTCGTGGCGTCGCGACCAGGAGGAGTTTCCACTCGAGCGGTACAAGGAATTGTATCGCAGACCGGATATCATAGAGGATGTGCTCGCGGGTGGTTACGTTCCTTCCGGCGAAACCGCAGTTCTTATCCATCCTCCGACCGTGAGATTGACGTCGCCACGGTCGGAGCAGGTGTACGCATTCGGCAGCGAGCCCTTGGAAATAGTCGTGGAAGCCGAGGCACGTGATGCATCCCAGGTGTCAAGCATTCGAATACAGTTGAATGGTAGGACGCTCGAGGGCTCGCAGTTCATTTCTCGTGAAGTGCTTGAGAGAAGCGACACGTTGCTGAGGCTTCGCGCACGAATCCCCATATTACCCGGCAAGAACACAGTGGAAGCGGTGGCTCTCAACGCCGCCCGCGTTCGCAGCAATGAAGCCCGGGCCGATATCTCGGTCGAGACGGACAGGCAACGCGACCCCGACTTGTACGTGTTGGCCGTCGGTTCCGACCAATACGCGCCGGATTTCCCCGATCTGCGCTTCGCCGCGACGGATGCGCGCTCGCTCGCAGATGAATTGTCCAGACAGCAAGGAGGAATGTACACGCGCGTGTACAGCACCGTGTTGACCGACGACGCCGCGACCAAGGAGAACATCTTTTCCGCTTTGCGTGACTTCGGCGACATGACGCCGCGAGATGTGTTAGTGATGTTTTTCAGCGGTCATGGTGTGCGCGAGCGTGACAAGAAAGGTCGATCGCGATATTACTATCTTCCGTCGGGCACGAAGCGTGATGCCGTCGCAATGCAGGGAATGGCCTGGGACGATTTCACGAGCGAGCTTTCGAAGCTTTCTGCCGGGCGGGTGATTCTGTTGCTCGATGCCTGTCATAGCGGTGACGTGTCGTCGGGAGCCTCCAACGAGAAGGTTGCGGCATCGATAGCGGGCAAAGCCGGTATAGTGTTCACTTCCAGTTCGGGGAACGAATATTCCTATGAGGACGTACGCTGGGGACATGGCGCATTCACCAAGGCACTGCTGGATGGTATGCGCGGAGCTGCCGACTTCACGAAGGATAGCATTGTGGACTGGAGCGAGTTGCAATTGTACGTCTCAACCACAGTCCGGTCCTTGACGCGTGGAGCGCAGAATCCCATGGTCCCGCGACTGGAACAATTCGGCAATTTCGATTTTGTGAGGATACGACGATGATATATTTGGCTTACATCTGCATTGTTTCGCTTTTCCTTGTACCGGGCGGCTCGAGTGTTGCCCATGATCCGCCGAAGCAGGTCGCATTGTTGACCGGCATGAGCGGCGGCGTGACGTTGCTCCGCTCCGATGGCGAAGTTGCGACAAAAGCAGGGGCACGCTTGCTGGAGGGCGATGTAGTACGAGTCGGAAACGGCTTCGCATCGCTTGTTTTTTTAAGCGGCGAACTTGTCACCCTGAGCGATGGAGAGGGTTTGACTCTCGGAGCGACAATGGAAAGCAGCGTGTTGGATGCTGCCGGAGTCACACGTGGGTTGACCGAAGGTGACGGATTGAACGTCGCCGACAATATTCCGTCCGTCGCGGACGACAACGATGTGTGGCAGGCGCAACTTGCGTCCGTGTCGGGCATACGCGGTGACGCGGATGCTATTGCTGTTTCGCCGCGTCTGACCATTTCCGATGCGAGACCGGTGTTCTGTTGGTTCGATACGGACAGTGCGGCGACAGGTGACGAAAGGAAGTACCTGCTCGTGTTGAGAAATGCGAGCGGGCAAGGCATTCTGCAGCAGGAAGTGAAAGGAAAGGTCGGCACATTCTGTACCTGGCGGCCCGAGACGATGCCCGAGCACTTTTTCCCTGCGCCTCGCGCGCAATATTCCTGGACCATCCTTCCCATAGCTGCGACAGTGCCGGATGGTGTTTTGGATGCTTCGTTCGTATACGTCGATCAGGAAGGCATCGAGCTGGCCAATGCCCGGCGAGACCGTCTACAAGCCTTGCATAGCAACGGGAGCCTGGACGAGATGTCGCTGCGCATGCTTCGCTGCGTGTACGCTCTTGATGATCGCGAACGACTGTTTTCGGATGCCGTGGCGGATTTACTGTTTCTGGCCGCGATGCCGATCAGTCGCCCCTATGCGACGGAACAGCTCTCGCGTATGTTCCTGCGTTTCGGTAATCAAGTGTCCGTGCTCGCACCCCTACTTGAGACTGCGCCGGAGGATATGTTCGTACGGTGAACGCCATTTTCGCGAAATGGAATATCCTTTCCGTGTTCTTTCTGCTGGCGGCATGTTCCGGAGGCGGCGACGCGCTTCTTGAGGATCCCCGCGTTCGAGCAGGAAGGGAAATGTATGATCGTTCGGAGTACGATGCTGCACAGCAACACTTTCAGGAATTGCTGAGCGATGCGGAACGGGACGGAGAGCGTCTGGTTGCGGCGCAGGCGCGAAAGTGGTTGGGGAGCATTTTCCTTTCCTACGACAAAGCTGCGGATGCGTTGACTTGGTATCGCGGCAGTCTGGAAGTTCTCGAAACCGATATCTCCCGCTTCGACAGCATTGGAAGTCGCATCGATGCACGGTATCTCGAGGAACGGAGAAATGTTCTCAGCAATATTGCCGTGGCGTATAAGAACCTGCAACGGTACGACGAGGCGCTTCGGATGTTCCGGGAGGTTCTTGTCGGCGACAGAGAAACGCGCGATGCGCAACGCATCGCCGTATCGCTGTACAATCTCGCCGACGTGTATCACAGGCAATCCATCCAATCATTGCAGGCTCGCGATAGTGTTCGATTCATCGCGCAGCACGATTCTGCGCTTGGTCTGCTTCAGGAGTCCCTCGAAGTCTACGCGACCGGAGATGCCTGGCTCAATCTCGGAAATGTACATGCGGTCGGCAATCGGCTCGACAGTGCGGTGTCGGCGTATACACGTGCGGAACATTTGTACGCACAGCTTGGGTATCGTGTGCAGCGCGCGCTTGCACTGGGAAACATCGGTGTACTTTCCGTACGACTGGATCGCGCCGCCCAGGCTTTGGCGGCATTGCGCTCCAGCATCGACATCATCGAAGAATTGCGTGGCAGCATTTCATCGATAGACATACGATCGAGCTTCATTTCCGATAAATTCTTCATTTATGAAAATCTGATCGGAATTCTCGTGCATCAAGGCGAGTATGCCGAAGCTTTCGAGTATGTAGAGCGTGCGAAAGCCAGATCCTTCCTGGATTTACTAGGCAATAAAGCGATCGGAGAGGGGAAAGAACGCACGCCCGAAGTAGAACTACTGATAGCGCGCGAGACCGAACTGCGAACGCGTATTCCGGCATTGTTGGCTGTGCCCGACAGTGCAGTGCGTCTTGGCCAAGCGATACGCGAGCATCAGCGCGTGATAGCGGAGCTGCACGTGCTCGATCCCGAGTACGCGTCCGTGCGCAGTATAGAACCGATACCGCTCGATTCCTTGCGACGCCTGCTCGATGACGGCACGGGCGTTCTCGAGTATTTCGTTGGTGAGCGTTCCGCATACGGCTTCGCGATTACGAAGGATACAATTGTGGTCCGCCGTATACGAATGGAGCCCGGGTTCAGACTGGACCGTGAAGTGGAGGCGTTACGCCGGAAGTTGTTTTTCGATTTTCCGAATATGAAAAGCAGCGTTCTGCGAGAGAAACGTCTTATCGAACGACTTTCTCCACGGGACGCACTTGGTGCCTGGTACAGGACGGAAACACCGCGGGACTGGCAGAATTCCCTGGTGACGATGTACTCAAGGTTTTTTGCGCCTTTCGCGGGTGCTCTGAGAGACTGCAAACAACTGTATATCGTACCGCATGGCGCCTTGCATCACCTGCCGTTCCATGCGCTCGTATCGCCGGTAGACTTTGATCAGCGGGGAAACGTACATATTGTCCGGCCTCGCTATCTGATCGAGAACTATGCCGTTGCGTATCTTCCATCAGCCAGTGTTCTTCCTTTCGCGCTGCAAAAACAATTGCAACCAGTGCTGAGTGCTCTCATTGTCGGTGATCCGACCTATGCCGATCCGAAGTACAGGAATCGTCCATTGAACGGTGCGCTCATCGAGGCAGATTCAGTAGCGCGTTTTATCGATCAAGCAGTGGTGTTGAAACGTGAGCAGGCCGACGAAGTGACGGTGCGGAGAGAAATCGGCGACAAGGCTCTCGTGCATTTGGCGACGCATGGAGAATTGAACAAGCGCGATCCCATGCAGTCACGCATACTGTTCGCAGCTTCCGCCGAAGACAGCACGGCGAACGGCGATCTGACAGCCGAGAAGATTTTCAATCTCGATTTACGCGCGTTGCTCGTGACACTGAGCGCATGCCAGACGGCGCAGCTTGCCGGTGACGAGGGCCAGTTCACCCCCGGCGACGATTTGGTAGGATTGACGCGTGCATTCATGTATGCGGGGACTCCCGCCGTCATCGCATCGTTATGGTTTGTGGATGATGCAGCGACGCTTGCCTGGATGCGTGCGTTTTACAGAGCGTGGCTGCAAGAAGGGGCCAGTAGAATGGAGGCGTCACGCATAGCAGCTCTGGAACTGCTGCGTGATCCGGAGGATCCAGACTGGATATTTCCGTATTACTGGTCTGCTTTCGTGTATATAGGGGATGCAAGGTAGAATGTTGCCCGTTACCTCATCGGATGAAGCATCTCGCGTTTGTGATGCACATATCATCCACATCCTGGTGGCAGTGCTCATACAACGGTGAATCGGATGGAAGGTATGGACCATGGCAGTGATGATTCGCGAGCATTGCTGTTCGACATAGTTTCCCTGCATCGTGTTAGAATTGAAAAACTGCGCACTGCTAGTTTTAGTTCCACAGCTTGAATGCTCTCGAAGCAGCATATACCCTCGGGATCGAGAGTGCTACGCGAGGAAACAGCACCCTTCTCAATTCCCCTCGTGCACGAGCATTATCGACGAATGCACCCAAGCTCTATCTCTTGGCTATCCATTACCCACATCTTTTCTCATATCATAGACAAATTGTTTGTATGTTGCAGCACTGTCCATCAATCGCAATGCAACGATCATGTACGTGGCGATGGCTCGTTCCAATTTGGAGTCCAGATGCTTTGAGGTAATTGGGAAATCATGACCGGCCTCCCGCAAGATTCCTATCCGCAGA
>Ga0114946_10003313_pt1 | contig 10899 bp, 8 predicted proteins | sample WalLakDeSediment_FD_88676 | JGI IMG/M metagenome (GOLD analysis project Ga0114946, IMG submission 88676) | Lake sediment microbial communities from Walker lake, Nevada to study Microbial Dark Matter (Phase II) - Walker Lake 11/02/13 Deep Sediment | ecosystem: Environmental > Aquatic > Freshwater...
AAAATCACGACTGGACTTATCAAGGAGCAGATGCTATCGTTTTCCTGGCAAACCAATATGGGACATTTATGTTACGGAACGCACTTGCCCTTGCCATTGTCTTGGGAAGGGAAGATGGTAGCCTTGGCTTCTAAATTTCTGTCTTGGCTCACTAATTGACCAAATAGTTCCGAGTTAGTTGCAAAGAGGCTTGCGCCACGACGATTCCGGCGCAAGCCTCTTGTTGTAAGTCAGCAAAAAACGGCGGCTACCCACCCGCCAACAGCGCCCCCACCCCTTGCAGCGCGGCGTCGCGCGCCAGGTCGAAGCCCAGCCCCGGCCAGAGCCCCAGCAGCGCGGTGGCGAGGAGGGTGATGACCACGGCCGTTACCAGCGCCGGCTTGAGCGTAATCTGCGGCTGGCCCTCAAACATGAACATCAGGTAGACCACCCGCAGGTAGTAAAAGGCCGAAACGACGCTCGTGACCGCCCCGATGACCGCCAGCCAGACCAGGTCGGCCTCCACCGCCGCGCGGAAGACGAAGAATTTGCCCGAAAAACCGCCCGTCGGCGGCACGCCCGTCAGCGAGAGCATGAAGTAGGCCATCGTCAGCGCAATCAGCGGGCTGCGTTTGGCCAGCCCCTTGTAATCGTCCAGCAGGATGCCCTCGCCCTGCTTGTGCTCCATCCCAATCGCAATCGCAAAGGCGCCCAGGTTCGTGAAAAGGTAAGCGAACATGTAAAAGAGCGCCGCGCTGACGCCGTCGGGGCTGCCGACGCCGGCGGCGACGGCAATCAAAATATAGCCGGCGTGGGCGATGCTGGAGTAGGCCAGCATGCGCTTGATATTTTGCTGCATAATCGCTACGACGTTGCCGACGATCATCGTCAGCGCGGCCAGCACGGCCAGCGCCGGCGCCCAGGCGTCGACCACCGCCGGCAGCGCCTCGATCAGGATGCGCAGCAGCGCGGCAAAGCCGCCCACCTTGGCCCCCACCGACATGAAGGCCGTGACGACCGTCGGCGCGCCTTCGTATACGTCCGGCGTCCACATGTGGAAGGGCACGGCCGCTACCTTGAAGCCCAGCCCCACCAGCATCAGCGCCGCGCCGGCGAGCAGCAGCGGGCTGCCCGCGCTGACGTTGGCGAGCACCTGCGGCAGCGCCGTGGAGCCCGTGGCGCCGTAGGTGAGCGCAATGCCGAAGACGAAGATGCCGGAGGAGAAGGCGCCCAGCAGGAAATATTTCATCGCCGACTCTTCCGACTCCGGCCGCGGCCAGGCCAGGCCGGACATAATGTAGAGCGGAATCGAGAGCAGCTCCAGCGCCAGGAAGATCAGGATCAGGTCGTTGGCCATGCCCATGAGCATCATGCCGCTGAGCGAGAAGAGCAGCAGCATGTAAAATTCGGGCCGATCCAGGCCGGTGCGCTGCAAATAGTTGACCGAAATCAGCACGGCGAGCAGGCCGGTCAGGAGCAGGGTGACGTTGAGAAAAGTGGCGTAGTTGTCGACCAGCAGCATGGGCTGGCCGCCGGCGGGCGTGAAGGTGCCGCCCGTATAACCCCACAGCCCAAGCGTCTGGACGAGCGCCAGCCCCAGGCCGGCAATGCTGATCCAGGGGGCCCACTTTTTGACCAGTTCAGCGGCAAACAGGTCAAGCAGCATGAGCAGCAGCCCCGTGCCGGCTACCAGCAGCAGCGGCAACGTCAACAACAAGTTTATGGCGGGAGCTTGAAATTCCATCATCTTTGCAAACCTTTGCTTAAAATCAGCCGGACGCCGTAACTACTGAGCCCTGGTCTGGCGCGGTCAGGAGACCGGCCAGAGCGCACGTAGTCGCCGGGCGCCGCACACGCCGCGTCCGCGGCCTTTGGCCGCCGAGCCACATAAAAGTCACAGACTCCATCTTCATTATCTCCGTGTCCTCCGCGACTTCTCCGCGTTCTCTGCGTTCCTACCCGTGGTCTCTTTCCTGCGCAGCCAGACGCGGTTGCTGTGGAAGGTGCTCTGGCCGGCCATGTCGCCGAGGGCGTCGGAGGTGGTCCAGTTGACGTTACGGCCGTTGCTCAACTTGCTCCAGCGCCCCTTCGGCGACGCCAGCACGCCCGGCCGCACGGCGTCCGTCACCACGGCGCGCAGTTCGCACCAGCCCCGGCCGTTTTCCACAATCACCGCGTCGCCGCCGGCCACGCCGCGCGCGGCCGCGTCCACGGGATGGATCTCCACAAACGGGTCGCCCTCGCGCGCCAGCAGGCCAGGCTGGTTGGCCAGGCTGCTGGTGACAAAATGGTGCGCCGCGCCGCTGATCAACGCCAGCGCTTCGGCAGGGGGGAAACGGCCGTTCAATGCCTCTCCCTCCTGCGCCCCGTCGTCGTGCGCGTCGGCGTAGCCGGGCAGCGGATCCAGCCCCTGGTCGGCCAGGAACTGGCAGTAGAGCTCGATTTTGCTGCTGGCGGTGGGGAAACGGCCGCCGGCGAAGGGCGGCTCCGACCCAAAATCCAGCGCGACAAAGCCTTCCCGCCGCAGCCGTTCCAGCGTCACGCCCCGCAGCGCCGGATTATGCGCCGCCGTCGCCGCCAGGACCTCGGCGATGACCTCAGCGGCGCTCTGGCGCAGCCACGGCTCGTCAAAGCCCATCTCGGCGGCCAGCAGCCGCATCACGTCCCAGTTGCTCTGCGCCTCGCCCAGCGGCGGAATGGCCTGCGCGTTATAGGCCAGCAGCGTATGGCCGTACGCCTTGTGCAGGTCCGTCTGCTCTAGCTGCGAGGTCGCGGGCAGGACGATGTCGGCCAGTTCGGCCGTGTCCGTCATAAACAGCTCGTGGACCACCGTAAACAGATCCTCGCGCCGCAGCCCTTCCACGACGCGCCCGGCGTTGGGCGCAATCGCGGCCGGATTGGAGCCGAAGACGAACAATGATTGGATGGGCGGATCATCCACCTCGCCCAGCAGCGCCGCGCCCAGCCGGTTCATGTTCACCGCGCGCGCCGGCGGCGGGCATTCGGCCAGGTGGCCGACGGCGGCCTTGTCCCAGCGCAGGTAGCCGCTCGTGCTGTAGGCCAGGCCGCCCCCGCGCGTCCCGTACTGCCCCGTCAGCGCCGGTAAAGCGCAGATGGCGCGCACCGCCTGGCCGCCGTTGCGGTTGCGCTGCAGGCCGTCGGCGATCTTAATCAGGCCGGGCCGCGTCGTGGCGTACAGCCTGGCCAGCCCCACAATCTCCTCCGCCGCCAGCCCGGTCACGGCCGCGACGCGCTCCGGCGGGTAGTCGTCCAGCCGCCGGCGGAACTCCGGCCAGCCCAGCGCGTGCGCCGCCAACCAGCCGTCATCGTGCAGCCCCTCGGCTGTGAGCGCGTGCGCCAGCCCCAGCGCCAGCGCGCCGTCGGTTCCGGGGCGCGGCGCCAGATGCCAGTCGGCCCCCTGGGCCGTGCGCGTGCGGCGCGGGTCAATCACCACCAGCCGGCAGCCCGCGCGCTGCGCGGCGCGCAGGTGGGGCATGAAGTGGGGCGCGGTGGAGACGGGATTATGGCCCCAGATGATGACCAATTTGCTGTGGGCCGCGTCGCTGTAGGGCGGGGCGTGGCGCGCGCCCAGGGTCAGTTCCACCGCCAGCTCGGCCGCCGCGCCGCAAATAGAGCGCTGCAGGCGGCCGGCGCCCAGCCGGTTCCAGAAGCGGGCGCTGGCGACGCTCATCTGCACCAGCCCCAGCGTGCCGCTGTAGCTGTAGGGCAAAATGGCGGCCGGCCCGTAGACGTCGATAATGGCGCGCCAGCGCGCGCCGATTTCGGCGATGGCCTCCGCCCAACTGATGCGCCGCCACTGGCCGCCGCCCTTGGGCCCGACGCGGCGCAGCGGGTATTGCAGGCGGTCGGGGTGATAGACGTGGTCGAGATACGGCCGTACCTTGGCGCACAGCCAGCCCTGCGTCACCGGATGGTCCGGATCGGCGTAAAACGCCACGGCACGGCCGTCTTCCACCTCGGTGAAGACCGCGCACGTATCCGGACAATCATGCGGGCAGACCCCGCGCACGCGCAGCTTTTCCATAAAAACTCAGGGCCGCGGGAACGTGTGCTGGTGCACAAGCGTTTGCCGCGGCAGTAAATGCACAAAATTGTAGGCCGGCAGGGCATGGACGTCATACCCCATCTTCGTTTCCGGCGGCCAGGCCGTGAACTGCGAGAAGGCGCTGCCGCAGGCCACGTAGCAAATTCCGTCCCGCAGCGTTTGCATGGGCTGGTGCACGTGGCCGTAGAAAACGCCGCGCAGCCGCTCCCGCGCCGGCAGAAGCGCCTGATGGAACGCTTCGCCGTTCAGGATGAGCATATGCTCGTCCATCCAGATGGAATTCAGCGGCAGCGCGGGAAAATGGATAAAAACCACCAGCGGCGGGCCCTCCGGCTGCGCCTCCCGGCGCACGATCGCCAACTGCGCCTCCGACAGCAGCCCGTGCGGGTCAATTTCCTGCGGGCCGCGCGCGTCGAGAATCAAAAAGCGGTACCCTTTCAGCTCAAAGCGGTAGCTCAACACGTCCGGGTCGTCCGTCAGATCTTCCCTGGGCCCCATCGGCAAATAGGTCACGATGTCGCGCGCGGCGTCGTGGTTGCCGTTGACGTAGTAGACCGGCGCCCGCAGCTTGGAAAAGGTCTGCGCCGCCAGCCGGAACGCCTCCGGATGGGGATCGGCCACCACGTCGCCGGTATGCACCACAAAGTCCGGCGGCGCGGGCAGGCTGTTGATCACGTCGACCAGCCGCTGGGCGCACGGCAGCGCCACGTGGCCGTGCCGGCTGAAGCCGGCGTCAGGCCCAATGTGCGTGTCGCTGATGTGAACAAAGTAAAGCGGTTCGGTAGGCGCCATGTGCATAGCCGGCCTTCAGCAACTGCTTGCGCGCAGTGCGCATCCGGGCGCGCCTAGGGCATCGCCACGATCAGCGAGCGCAAATCAGCCACCAGTTCACCGACCGAACTGTCCATCAGCCCAAAGTAGGCGGCCGGCGCCAGCCCAATCCAGAAAATGAAGAGCACGAAGGAGAGCATGATCGCCAGCTCGCCGCCGTTCAGATCGCGCAGCGCCTTGTTTTTGGGGTTGTCCAGCGGCCCCATGAAGACGCGCTGGAACATCCACAGCAGGTAAACGGCCGCCAGAATCACGCCCGTCGTCGCAAAGGCGGTATAGATCCAGGCGTGGCTGCCCAGCGACTCGGCGCCCATCGAACCCAGCAGGATCGTGAACTCACCCACGAAGCCGTTCAGCCCCGGCAGCCCCATGCTCGACAAGACCACAATCAGCGACAGGATGCTGAAGACCGGCATAATCTTCCAGATGCCGCCGAACTCCGCCATCTCGCGCGTGTGGCGCTGCTCGTAGAGGATGCCCACCAGGAAAAAGAGCGCGCCCGTGCTGAGGCCGTGGTTCACGCCCTGCAGAATAGCGCCCTGGATGCCGGCGTTGTTGAGCGAGAAGATGCCCAGCATCACAAAGCCCAGGTGGCTCACGCTGGAGTAGGCCACCAGCTTCTTCACGTCCTTTTGCGCGAAGGAGACGATGGCCCCGTAAATGATGCCGATGATCGCCAGCACGGCGATGGCGGGGGCGAAGGTGTAAGACGCTTCCGGGAAGAGGGGCAGGTTAAAGCGCACAAAGCCGTAGGTGCCCATCTTCAGCAGGATGCCGGCCAGGATGATCGAACCGGCCGTGGGCGCCTCGGTGTGGGCGTCGGGCAGCCAGGAGTGGAAGGGGAAGAGCGGCACCTTGATGGCGAAGGCAATCGCAAAGCCGACAAAGAGCCAGTTTTGCACGCTGGCGAAGGCCGCCCGCCCCACGATCAGGTCGGGCACGGCAAAGGTACCGTTGGTGATGCCCATGTACAAAATGGCCAGCAGCATGAGCAGCGAGCCGGCCATCGTGTAGAGAAAGAACTTGATCGAGGCGTAGACGCGATTTTTGCCGCCCCAGATACCGATCAGGAAATACATCGGCACCAGGGTGAACTCCCAGAAGACGTAGAACAGGAACAGGTCCTGCGCTAAAAAGACGCCCATCATCCCCAGCTCCAGCAGCAGCATGAAGATGTAGTACTGCTTGACCTGGGTGGTGATGGCGTTCCAGGAGGAGGCAATCGCCAGCATGGAGATAAAGCTCGTCAGCAGGACCATCAGGATGCTGAGCCCGTCCACGCCCAGGTAATATTGGATGCCCCAGGAGGGAATCCAGTTGGCGCGGTCCACGAGCTGCAGGCCGCCGACGGCCGTGTTGTAATTGGCCAGCACGAGCAGCGTGCCCACAAAGGTGACCACGGAGGTCCCGATGGCGACCTGCTTGATGAGCGTGTCGGTTTCCCGCTTGAGCGGTTTCAGGAGCAGGATGGCTGCTATACCGAGCAGCGGTAGGAACGTGACAATCGTTAGAAGACCCATTTTCTCTCCGATTCCCCTTGTTAACGCAGCGCAAAGAGCAGGAAGTATGCCAGGAGGGCAACGGTTCCCAGGAAAATACTGAGCGCGTAGTTGCGCACGTAGCCCGTCTGCGAGAGGCGAATAGCGCCGGCCAGGCGACGCGTAAAGCTGCCGGCGCCGTTGACCAGCCCATCGACGCCGCGGCCGTCCAGCAGGTCCGAGGCGAAGTTGGCAAAACCGACAAAGATGTCGCGAATCAGGTTGTCGTGCACAAAGTCGTGCCAGAAAGCCCAGTCGATCACGTCCGCCAGCCAGGCGGCGAAACGGTTAAAGAGCGGGATGAGGCCGCGCATGTAGAGCGTGTCGAGGGGCAGAATGGCGAACCACCAGATGGGGGTGCGCTGCAGGGGGTCGGGCTCCACGGCCGTTTCCGGTTTGCGCCGGTAGACCCCATACACGGCCGCCGCCAGCGCCGCCAGCGCCAGCGCGGTCGAAATCAGCGCCACGTCAAATTGCAGCCAGGTGGGCGTAATCGGCATTTGCAGCGCGCCCTCCCGCGTCAGCTCAAAGGCCGGGATGGAATGCTCCAGCCAATGCTCCAGCGCCAGGTTCGCGCCGAAGCTCTCCGCCGCCCGCGCGGCCTTGTAGGCGCCCTGGCTGAAAAAGGGCAGGTTCAACAGCCCGCCCAGCGTCGCCAGCCCGGCCAAAATCATCAGCGGCACGGTCATCAGCGGCGCGCTTTCCGTGGCGTGCTCGGCGGCGGGGTGGCGCGGCCGGCCGAAGAAGATCATCTTGATCTGGCGCCCCATGTAGAAAGCGGTGCAGATGGCCGCCAGGCTCAGCATGACGTAGATGGGCAGGAAGCCGGCGTTTTTGCTGGCGTGCGCCAAAATCTCGTCCTTGGACCAGAAGCCGGCCAGCGGGAAGATGCCCGCCAGCGCCAGCGTGCCGATCATGTACACCCAGAAGGTGATGCGCATCTTGTCGCGCAGCCCGCCCATCGTGCGCATATCCTGCGGATCGAAGGGCGCCTCCGCCGCGTGGGCGTCGTGGGCGTGGCTGTCGCCATGCGCGTCATGCCCGTGGTCGTGGAGGTGGTGATGGCCGTGCTCCATGCCGTGAATCACCGAGCCGGAGCTCAAGAAGAGCAGGGCCTTGAAGAGCGCGTGCGTAATCAGGTGGAACATGGCCGCCACATAGGCGCCCATGCCCGCCGCCGCGACCATGAAGCCCAACTGGCTTACGGTGGAGTAGGCCAGCACCTTCTTGACGTCGAACTGGGTGAAGGCAATCAGCCCCGCCAGCAGCGCCGTCAGCGCGCCGGTGTAGGCCACCAGGTCGGGCGAGGAGATGAGCCCGAAAATCTGGGCCCCGCTGGCGCGCGCAATCTCGAAGAAGACGTTGCTGCGCACGATGAGGTAAATGCCGGAGGTGACCATCGTGGCGGCGTGGATGAGGGCGGAGACGGGGGTGGGGCCGGCCATGGCGTCGGGCAGCCAGACGTAGAGCGGAATCTGGGCCGACTTGCCGGCGGCGCCCATGAGGAAGAGCGCGGTAACGGCCGTTAGCACCCCGCCCAGCGACGCGCTAAACAGCCCGAACTCCACCACCTGGCCGCTCGCAAACATCTCCAGCGCCGAGCCGAAAACCACGTCATATTCCAGCGACCCAAAGGTCCAGAAGGTCAAGACCATCGCCACAAGCATGGCAAAGTCGCCCACGCGGTTGGCCACAAACGCCTTGCGCCCGGCGTTGGCGTTCATCGCTACCCCGTCCTTGTCCACCCGGTCAAACCAGAAGCTAATCAGCAAGAACGAGCAGAGCCCCACACCCTCCCAGCCGACGAACAGCATCAGGTAGCTGCTGCCGCTGACCAGGATCAGCATGAAGAAGATGAACAGGTTGAAATAGGCGAAAAAGCGCGAGAAGTTGGGGTCGCCGTGCATGTAGCCAATCGCGTAGATGTGGATGAGCGAACCGACGCCCGTCACGACCAGCATCATGGCAACCGACAGCGTGTCGACTTGAATGGCCCAGGGGATGGTGAAATTGGCCGCGGGGATGTCGATCCACGTAAACAAGGGCACAATTTCGGCGTGGTAGTGGCTGCTTTGCAGGCTAAACAAAAGCAGCACAGACACCACCAGCGCTCCCAGGGCCATCAGGCTGGCAAACCAGCCCACGATTCTTTCGCCTGCGTGGCGGTCAGCGGCGATAATGCGCCGCCCCGCCATGCCACTGAACAAAATGCCAATGGCGGGCAGAATCAAAATGAGGGGAGCTAATCCGAATGCATTCATAAAATTCGCGTCACGCGCGGTCGCCGCGCGCGCCGCGCCTCCTTATCCCTTCATCAAATTAATCTCATCGATGTTGATGCTGCGCTTGGTGCGGAAAATCGCCACGATCAGGGCCAACCCGACGGCGACTTCCGCGGCGGCCACCGTAATGACGAAAAAGACCAGCACCTGCCCATCCAAATCCGCCAGGTGGCGGGCAAAGGCCACAAACAAGAGGTTAGCCGAGTTCAACATCAACTCAACCGACATAAAAATGATGATGGCGTTCCGTCGCAGCAAAACGCCCAGCGCCCCGATCGTAAACAAAATCACGCTCAGGGTGACGTACCAATCAATCGTGACCGTGCTAGGCATTTTTCCCTTCCTTTCGCCTGTGCCCCAACACCACGACGCCAATGATGGCCGCCAAAAGGAGCACGCCCGTCACCTGGAAGGGCAGCATATAGGCTTCAAAGAGCCGCAGCCCCAGCCCGACCGGCCCGCCGTCCAGCGGCTGCGTGGTAAATGGGCCGGCCACGTCGCCTTGCAGCAGCAAAACGCCAAACACAATCAGCAGCGCAACGGCCAGCACAAGCGCCAGCACACGCTGCCAGAGTGACCCGCCGCGCACGCCCGCCAACCGTTCGGCCCCCAGGAGCATAATCACGAACAGGAAGAGAACGACTATTGCGCCGGCGTAAACGGTGATCTGGACCATTGCGATAAAGGGGGCATTCAGCACAATGTAAAGTATGGCCACCGTCACGAAGTTGAGCACCAGGAAGAGCGCACTGTGGACCGCGTTGCGGCTTAGCAGCATGCCCAGCGCCGCCGCGATGGCGATGGCCGCCAGGATGAGAAACAGGATTGGGTTGCCCATAAAGTCGCCTAACCTTACTTGTTGCTACCTGGGATTCTCCATATCGGGAATCGCCCGGTCAAATGCGCCCGGCGCCACTTTTTGCGGGGTGAGCTGACCGTTGATGGGTACGTCTACCAGGAGCATCTCTTTGGTGTAAATCGCGCTGGCGCGGTCATAGAAGCTCAGCTCGTAGTTGCTTTCCAGCACAATGGCCTCTGTGGGGCACGCGTCTTCGCAAAAGCCGCAGAAAATACAGCGCAGCATATTGATTTCGTAGACGCTGGCGTAGCGCTCACCGGGGGAGTAACGCTCCTCGTCGTTGTTTTCGGCCGCTTCGACGAAAATGGCGTCGGCGGGGCAGGCCGCGGCGCAGAGAGAGCAGCCGATACATTTTTCCAGCCCGTTGTCGTAGCGCTTGAGCTCGTGGCGCCCCTTGAAACGGTAGCGCACCGGGCGCTTGACTTCGGGATATTGGATGGTTACGGGCGGCCGCGCCAGGTGCTTAAGCGTGGTGTACAGCCCTTTGAGAATTTCACCAATCATAAAGAAATAACTCCCATGCTATGCTTGGATATGCTAACCCAAAAAGAGTCCGGTCACCGCGTCAAAGAGCGGCTTCAGGACGCCTTCTTCGTAGAGCACGATGAAAACGGCCGTAATTACAAAATTCAACACGGCAATCGGCAGCAGCCGCTTCCAGCCAAAGCTCATCAACTGGTCATAGCGGAAACGGGGCAGCGACGCGCGCAGCCAGATCATGATAAACAGGCCGGCAATCGCTTTCAGCGTGATGTACACAAAGCCCAGCGCCGGAACCTGGTCCACAAAGGGGCCGCGGTAGCCGCCAAAGAAAAAGGTGGCCGCAATGACGCTGAACGTTATCATCTTCATATATTCGGCCATAAAGAACATGCCGAAGCGCATGCCGCCATATTCCACGTTAAAACCGGCCGAAAGCTCCTGCTCCGCTTCCAGCAGATCAAAGGGGGCGCGCTGCAGCTCGGCCATGGCGGCGATGCCAAAGACGATGGCGGCTACCGGCTGCAAAAGCACAAACCAGCCGTTGCGCTGCGCCTCCACGATGACGCCCAGATCCATCGAGTTGGCCAGCATAATCGGGGTCAGCACCGAAAGACCCAGCGCCAGCTCGTAGCTGATCATCTGCGCGGAGGCGCGAATACCGCCCAGCACAGCGTACTTGCTGTTGGAAGCCCAGCCCGCCAGCACGATGCCATAGACCCCAATCGAAGTCACGGCCAAAACGAACAACACGCCGACGTTGATGCCCGGCGCAATCGCGAAGTAGGGCTCAAATTGGGCGCCAAAGATGTTGATGGCCGGCGCCCATGGGATCACGGCCAGAATCAAGATGGCGGGGATGAC
>Ga0114946_10003314_pt1 | contig 10899 bp, 6 predicted proteins | sample WalLakDeSediment_FD_88676 | JGI IMG/M metagenome (GOLD analysis project Ga0114946, IMG submission 88676) | Lake sediment microbial communities from Walker lake, Nevada to study Microbial Dark Matter (Phase II) - Walker Lake 11/02/13 Deep Sediment | ecosystem: Environmental > Aquatic > Freshwater...
CGGAAAATTCTCCGCCAAAAAGAATATTTTCTTTTCTCATTTTTTCTTTGATAAAAGAATGGCCAATCCTCCAGACAACCGGCTGGCCTCCGTTTTCTTCTATAACCTCTTTGATAATTCTGCTTGAACGGATGTCGTATAAAATCTTGGCTCCAGAATTTTGTTCCAAAACCAAATCGGCCATAAAAGCACAAATTAAATCTCCGGGAATTACTCTCCCTTTTTCGGTAACAAAAACGATTCTGTCTCCGTCACCGTCAAAAGCAACTCCCAGATCAGCTTTTCTGCGCTTAATCTCTCTTTTCAAATGGTTTAAGTTTTTTTCAATCAATGGATCAGGAGAATGATTAGGGAAATTTCCGTCCAGTTTTTCAAAAATAGGATATATTTTAAGGGGCAGCTCTTTTTTAAGCTCTGAGATTAAAATTCCTGAAACGCTGTTGGCAGTATCAATAACGACCTTTAGCCCCTTAAAACCTTTGAGATCGAAATCCTTGAGGTTGAACCTGATATAATCTTTTAAAATTTTCTTTCTGACTATCTTGCCTTTTCTCTCTCTAACGAAATTTTTTTGAGTCAAACCGTAAATTTGCTTCAGGCCGGTTTCTCCGCTGACAGGAACCGCTCCCTTCCTGACAAACTTAAAGCCATTATGTTCTTTAGGGTTGTGGCTGGCAGTAATATTTATTCCTCCGTCATACCCGTAAAAACCGCAAGCCCAGTAAAGCATTGGCGTGGTAGAGAGGCCAATATCAATAACCTTAGCTCCCTGGTCAACAATTCCCCTGGTTAAAGCCTTAAAAAGCGCCGGCGAGGAAAGGCGATTATCTCTGCCGACCACAATATTTAATCTTTTTTTTCCTTTTGGATTAAGAAATTTAACGAATGCCCGGCCGATAAGATAAGCTGAATCTTCATTAACAGCCAAAGGATAGATACCGCGAATGTCATAAGAACGGAAAATGGAAGGATTAACGTTGATTCTCATATAAATTTATTATATTATATATGTATGTCATTTTCAATCGGTATTGTCGGACTGCCCAATGTGGGGAAATCAACCCTCTTTAAGGCTTTGACCAGAAAGCCGGTTGATATAGGCCCCTACCCTTTTACCACCATAAAACCCAATGTCGGAATAATCCAGGTCCCGGACAAAAGACTGGAAAAGATTGCCCAAGTTATAAAGCCTGAAAAGGTAACCCCGACAATTATTGAGTTTATTGATATTGCCGGCTTAATTAAAGGATCCCATAAGGGCGAGGGCTTGGGCAACCAGTTCCTGGCCCAGATCAGAAATTGCCACGCTGTCTTGCAAGTAGTCAGGGCTTTTGAAGATAGTAAGGTTGAAAATGTATCCGGTCAAATCAATCCTATAAGCGACATTGAAACGGTTAAAATTGAATTTGAATTAAAAGACGCAGAGGCAGAAGAAGAAATAAATCTTCTGACCAGAAAACCTGTTGTTTATCTTTTAAATATTGACGGTAAAACCGAGTATCGGAAACCGGAATTCGATCACCTGGCCATTAATCTTAAGGACGAAGAAGAGCTTTTTGAGCTTTCGGACGCAGAAAAGAAAGAGCTTTGCATTGAATCTCAGCTTGACCGACTGATTCTGGCTTGCTACAATATCCTTGATTTGATTACTTTCTATACGATAGCCGGCGGCAAAGAGGCGCGCGCCTGGACATTAAAAAGAGGTTCTGATATCCTGGAAGCCGGCGGCAAAGTTCATACAGATTTCAGGGAAAAATTCATCCGGGCCGAAGCAATTGACTGGCAAAAATTAGCGGAATCGGGCGGTTGGAAAGAAGCCAGAGAAAAAGGATTAATCCAAACAGCTGGCAAAGATTATATTGTCCAAGACGGCGAAGTTATTGAGTTTAAAATATAACCCCCACACCATAAAATTATGAGGTATTACGAATTAACCATTAATATTAAAGGAAAGGAAGATGAGGCTCTTTCAGAAAGAGTGGTTTCTTGGCTTCCCAATCCGGCGACAAAAGAATATAAAAATTATTCTTTACTCAGCTTAGATTTTTATTCAGAGCCTGAAAAAATCAAAGAACTGGAAAAAAAACTTAAAGAAGAATCTATGAAGTACATGATTTTGATCAAAGAGAGGCCGGAAAAAACCGCCGCCCTTGCCAGAAAAATAAGAAAGAAACCCGTTATTACCAGAAAGAGAACAACAGAGCCAAAAGTGGAATTAAAAGAAATAAACGAAAAATTAGAACAAATACTTAAAGAATAAAATCGAGACTTGTCCGAAATTAATTTTTATTATATAAGGACAAAATTCCAACGGGGTGAATTTAAATAAAGTTATTTTAGTCGGCAGACTGACCCGCGATCCGGAACTGAAAGCTTTGCCTTCGGGTCAACAGGTTTGCTCTTTTGGTTTAGCTACGGGCAGATTTTTCAATGATAAATCCGGACAGAGACAACAGCAGACAGAATTCCATAATATCGTGCTTTTCGGGAAACTGGCCGAAATCTCTTCTCAGTATCTGAAAAAAGGTTCCCTGGCAATGATAGAAGGCAGGCTTCAAACGAGAAAATGGCAGGACAACCAGGGAAACCAACGCTCACGCACCGAGATTGTGGCTGAAAGAATGCAACTTGGGCCCCGAGCAGGACAATCGGCCGATTTCAGTAAAGGTCCCGGGAAATTTACACCGGCTGCCGATCCCGAAAAAGACGAATCGCCGGCAGAAGAAATTCCAATAGTCGAAGAGGACGGAGAAATAGACGTAAAAAACATCCCGTTTTGAAATTTACCACAATGTCTTGTTATTTTTGTCAAAGAAACATCAGAGAAATTGATTTTAAAGACACTGAGCTTTTAAAAAAGTTTACTTCAAGCTTGGCTAAAATTAAGGCAAAAAAAAGAACCGGAACCTGTTCCAGCCATCAGAAGAAATTGGCTAAAGCCATAAAAAGAGCCCGGCACTTAGGATTGCTGCCTCATACTGTCAAATAACATTTTTTTAATTTTTTTTGCTATTTCCGGGTTTTCTTTCAAAAAAGATTTGCTCGCATCCATACCCTGGCCGAGTTTTGCGCCTTCAAATTGAAGCCAGCTGCCGGCTTTTTTTATTATCTCTAATTTCAAACCGGTATTGATAAGATCGGCCATGTTTGAAATTCCCTCGTTATAATAAATATCGAATTCAGTTATTTTAAAAGGAGCGGCCACTTTATTTTTGACAATTTTCGCTTTTACCCTGTTGCCGACAATATCTTCTCCTTTCTTTATCTGGGCAGCCCTGCGCAAATCAATTCTTACTGAAGCGTAAAACTTTAAAGCCATGCCTCCTGGCGTGGTTTCCGGGTTGCCGAATAAAATCCCGATTTTCATTCTGGTTTGGTTAAGGAAAACAACTACGGTTTTTGTCTTGGAAATAATTCCTGAAAGCTTACGCAAAGCTTGCGACATTAATCGCGCCTGCAGGCCTATTTGAAACTCGCCCATCTCTCCGGCTATTTCAGCCTGAGGAACCAAGGCTGCCACTGAATCAATCACAATTACGTCTACTTCGCCCGACTTGACCAGGGTTTCAACTATTTGCAGAGCCTGCTCACCGGAATCTGGCTGAGATATCAATAAGTCATCAATATTAACTCCAATCTTTTTGGCATAATCCGGGTCTAAAGCGTGTTCAGCATCAACAAAAGCAGCTACGCCCCCCTGTTTTTGGGCTTCGGCACAGATATGCATAGCCAGAGTTGTTTTCCCGGAACTTTCCGGGCCATAAATTTCAACTACTCTGCCGCGCGGCACACCAGCTACTCCCAAAGCCATATCAAGAGAAATGGAGCCTGTCGGAATAACATCAACATCAACCGGCCTGGCTTCTCTGAGTTTCATTATTGCTCCCTCGCCAAAACGCTGCTTGATCTCATCTACCGCCTCTGTTAAGTCTGCCCTTTCTTTGTTATCCGGCGAATTTTTTTGTTTTTGCTTAGGCATGATTTGATTATAGCAAAAGAATGCTGAATATGGAATATAGAATTCTAAATTCTCATTCTGTATTCGGTATTCTATATTCTAAATTCTCAATTTTATACTTTCTCCCATTCTTCATCATTATTGTCGTTGCCAACATTGTTATCGTTTTCATTATTATTGGCCAGATAAACTTCTCTCGGCTTGGCTCCCTCTCCCGGGCCGACTATTCCCTTATCCTCCAAAATATCAATTAATCTGGCTGCCCTGGCATAGCCGATCCTTAATCTTCTCTGCAAAAGGGAGGCTGAGGCCTTTTTGGACTCAATAACCACTTTTTTTGCCTCTTCGTATAAAGGATCTTCGCCGCCTGCTTCAAATTCAGACCCTTCTCTTCCCTGAAAAAGAGAGGAAGGAATTCCTTCTTCCAGAATTTCTTCTGTCAAAGGCGGACAGGAAGAATCGGAAGGAACTTCAACCTTTGTTTCCAGCCAATTGGCCACTTTTTTGACTTCTTTTTCCGAAACATAGGCACCCTGAATTCTTTTCGGCTTGGTAATTTCAGCTGAAATAAAAAGCAGATCACCTGAACCCAGAAGCTTTTCGGCACCGGCCATATCCAAAACCGTTCTTGAGTCAACCTGGCTGGCTACCTGAAAAGTAATACGCGAAGTGACATTAGCTTTAATCAGCCCGGTAATTACCTCTACCGAAGGCCGCTGGGTGGCAAGTACCAGATGAATTCCGACTGCTCTGGCCATTTGGGCCAGCCTGACAATGCCGGCCTCCATTTCTCTGCCGCGGGCTGCCATTAAATCAGCCAGCTCATCAACAATCAAAACAATATAAGGCACGGGCGGCTCTCCTTCTTTGGCAATTTTTTCGTTGTAGCTGGTAATATCCCTGGAACCGTTGCCGGATAAAATATTAAACCTTCTCTCCATTTCGCCTACCAGCCACTTTAGGGCATTAATCGTTTTTTGAGCGTCAAAAATAACCGGGGACAAAAGATGGGGTAATTCTCTGTAAACCGAAAATTCCACCCGCTTGGGATCAATCAGGATAAGCCGCAAAGTTTCCGGAGAATTGCGATAAAGCAAAGAAAGAATTAAATTATTCAAAAAAATGGTTTTACCGGTACCGGTTGCGCCGGCCACCAGCAAGTGGGGCATGCGGGCCAGATCTGTATAAACCGGAATACCGGAAACATCCTTGCCTAAAACCAGAGTTAAGTTCGAAAGAGAATTTTGAAACTGGGGAGCGGCAATAAGATCTCTTAATCTGACCTGGGCCCGAATGCGATTGGGAAGTTCAATGCCAACCAAAGGTTTTCCCGGAATAGGAGCTTCTATCCGGATGGGATGGCTGGCTAAAGCCAAAGCCAGATCATTGGAAAGAGTGGTAATTTTTGACAATTTTATGCCGTCAGCCGGCTTTAAAGTATATTGAGTGACGGTCGGTCCGATGTTTATGCCTGACATTTCTACCGGAATCTCGAAGTTCTCCAGGGTTTTTTTGATAATGGCCGAATTAGTTATAGTATCGCCGGCTGTCGGTTTTTCTTTTTCCGAATCCAATAATTCCAGGGGAGGCTGATAGTTTTTTTTCTCTCTGCCGTTTTTAGCGCCTGAATTAATCGGCTGTGTTTTCAGCTCCAAAAATGGCTCGGCAGAAGCTTCCTTTTCTTTTTTCGCTTCCCCGAATCCGGCAGGAGAGGCCGGCTCAACTTGTTTTACCGTGAAAGAAGGGGTAAAAATTCTTTTAATTAAACTTGGCTTAGCCGGTTTATCGTTTTTCTCTTTTTGAGCTTCAGCCGATAAATCAGCCGGCCGCTTTAACAGGTGCCAGAAAATCAAACCGGAAATCAAAATTATTCCGGAAAAAATAATTAAACCCACCCAGAAACCGAAAAGCTGAGAAAGGAAACGGGCCGTCAGATAACCCAGCCAGCCTCCGTCTTTAATCGTTAAAGTAATGATGCCGAAAATTCCGCTAACCCCGATAATAAGGAGTAGAACAGCTAAAATTAAGGCAAAGATAAATTTTCTGTATCTTGCCAGAAAGAAAACCAGACCGGCCAAAACAAAAACTAAGGGCAGGAGAAAAACTGTCTTACCGAATAAAAATTTAAGCCCGTCGGTAATTTTATCGCCAACCCATCCGGCCTGCTCAATAAAGCTTAGTGCGATAATTATCGCCAGTAAAAAAGCCAATACTCCGCCTATTCTCCTTTTAATTGTCTCGGGTAAGGCAAAGCGGCTTATTTTTTTTGATTTTTCAACAATATCCTTTCTGTTATTTTTATTGTTCCTATTTTTTTTATTCTTTTTTCCCATTTCCTCTTTATTCTAACACAGAATAAGCGTAAAACGTAAAGCGCAAAGCGTAAAGTTACAACGTAAAACTTAAAGCGATTTTAAAGGTTTTACGCTTTTAGCTTTGCGCTTTCTACTTTACGCTTTTTCGCTTTTAGCTTTGCGTTTTTTTAAAACCTGTTCCGGCGGGAATTAGTTTCCCGATAATTACATTCTCTTTCAACCCTCTTAATCTGTCTTCTTTGCCTTCGATTGACGCTTTTATCAAAACTCTTGATGTTTCCTGGAAAGAAGCGGCCGACAAAAATGAATCAGTAGTCAAAGCCACCCGGGAAATTCCCAATAATATCGAACTTCCTTTGGCCGGTTTTTTCTTCTCTTTCTTTATTTTATTGTTTTCTTCTAAAAATGTGGCTCTTTCCACCACTTCGCCGGCCGAGAAAATAGAGTCGCCAGGATCTTTTATTTTTACCCGGGAAAACATCTGGCGGATTATCGCTTCCAGGTGCTTGTCGTGAATTTGGGCTCCCTGAGAAACATAAATATTTTGTATTTGCTTTACCATATAACGCCAAGTCTCTTCTGTGCCGGCAAACTTAAAAATTTCCTTTAAATCAAGGCTGCCTTCGCAAAGCGGCTGACCGGCTTTTACTTTCTGGCCCTCTTTAACCCAAATAGCGCTGGAAGCAGGAATCTGATACTGTAAAATATCCGATTTCTTGCCTTTTTTGCCGGCTGCCGTTTTTAAAGAATCAGCCTGGACTTTAATTTTAATAATTTTCTGAGGAGTAATTTCAGTCACCTGTCCGTCAGCTCCGGCCACTTCTGCTTTACCGGAAGGCGTTCTGGCTTCAAAAATTTCCTGAACACGGGGAAGTCCGAAAGTTATATCGCCTCCTCCGGCTACTCCACCCGTATGAAAAGTTCTCATGGTCAGCTGGGTTCCCGGCTCGCCAATTGCCTGAGCGGCAACTATTCCCACCGCCTCACCGATTTCGGCTAATTTATTATATCCCAGATCCCAGCCATAACATTTCTGGCAGACCCCCCTTAATGACTGACAGCTTAAAATGGAGCCTACTTTGATTTTCTCCAATCCTTTTTTGATTATTTTTTCTCCTTTTTGCCAGTCAATAATATCTCCTTTTTTAATCACCCCTCGGATATCTTCCAGGCAAACTCGGCCGATGATTTTTTCCAAAAAATTCTGACCGATTTCATCGGCATCATGCTTGGAAACCTCAATTCCGTTTTCTGTCTTACAGTCTGCTTCCGAAATAATTACGTCATGGGCAACATCAACCAGTCTGCGGGTCAGGTAACCGGCTGTAGAAGTCCGCAAGGCAGTATCGGCGGTTCCTTTTCTGGCTCCGTGGGTGGAAATAAAATATTCCAAAACGTCAAACCCTTCTTTATAAGAGTTTTTAACCGGCAGTTCAATAATCTGACCCAAAGGATTAATCACCAAACCCTTCATACCGGTCATCTGAACCGGCTGTCCCCAGCTGCCCCTGGCTCCGGCATCTACGATTTGAAAAACTGAGCCGTCTTTGGGTAAAACCTTGGGAACCTGCACTTCAATATCATTCTTGGCTTTTGTCCAGATACCGATAATCTGGGCCTGTTTTTCTTCCGGCGACAACAGTCCTTTTTTAAAATGATTTTCAATTTTTTCGACTTCTTTTTCCGCTTCTTCTATAATTCTGTCTTTCTCAGGCGGAATTATCAGATCATCTATACCCCATGATATGCCGGAAATAGTCGCGTATTCAAAACCAAGCTCTTTAATCTTATCCAGAGTTTCTTCTACCACCTTGAGTTCATATTTTTCAATAATTTCAGCCATAATTCTTTCCAAGTCCTTAACCCGGACTTGCTTATTTTGAAATGTAAAATCAACCGGCAAAGAGCGGTTAAATAAAATTCTGCCCACGCTCGTCTCGCACAAAGGATCTGTAGCCAGTTTTACTCCGGCACATTTTATCTTGGCCCGCAAATCAAGGTAGCCGAATTCATGGGCTAAAATTGCTTCTTCCGGATTGGCAAAAATTTTCACTTCTTCATCTTTAGCTTCCTTTTTGTTTTTAACAGTGACTGAAGAAAGATCTGCCGAGGAAACCTTGTCTTCTCCCAATATTCTGGTCATCCAATAAGAACCAAGGACAATATCCTGATAAAGGGTGACGCCGGGAGTACCGGTGGCCGGCTTTAATAAATTCAGGCTGGAAAGCATTCTTTCTCTGGCTTCTTTTTGGGCCATTTCAGACAAGGGCAGATGAACTGCCATCTGGTCGCCATCAAAGTCAGCATTAAAAGCCTTACAAACCATTGGATGAACCCTGATTGATTCGCCTTCAATCAATATCGGGTAAAAAGCCTGAATGCCCAAGCGATGCAAGGTTGGCGCTCTGTTTAATAAAACCAGTTTTTCCCTGACCACTTCTTCCAAGTTGGCCCAGACTTCATCCGTCTCTTCTTCTATCAGCCTGGAAGCTGCCCGGACATTAAAGGCCAGCTCTTTTTCCAAAATCTTTTTGATGACAAACGGCTTGAAAAGTTCCAGAGCCATTCTTTTGGGAATTCCCACCTGATTAATTTTCAATTCTGGTCCGACGACAATTACCGACCGGCCGGAATAATCAACCCTCTTTCCCAAAAGGTTCTGGCGGAATCTTCCCTGCTTGCCTTTGAGAATATCTGATAAAGATTTTAAAAGTCGTCTCCCGCCGGTGGTTGCCTGGGTCATTGTCCCCTTTCTCATACTGTTATCAATTAAAGCGTCAACCGCTTCCTGAAGCATTCTTTTTTCATTCCTGACAATTACTTCCGGAGCGTTAATTTCCAATAAATATTTAAGCCGGTTATTACGGTTGATTACCCGGCGATATAAGTCATTCAAATCCGAAGAAGCATATCTGCCTCCGTCTAACTGAACCATGGGCCTCAAGTCGGGCGGCAAAACCGGTAAAAGGGTTAAGAACATCCACTCCGGCCTGACTCCGGATCTCAACATTCCCTGAAACAATTTTAACCTTCTCAGATTCTTTCTTTTTGCCTCGGGAGTAAGTTCTTGATTGTCCTTTTCAGACCTTCCAATTTCCTTTTTCAGATCAATTTTTTCAAAGATTTTTCTTAAAGTTTCAGCTCCGGTTCCCGCCTCGAAAACTTCCCCGTATTTTAAAGCCAGATCATGATATTCCAGCTCGGATAAAACTTTCAAGGGTTTAATGGATAAAACCTCTTCCCGCGCCTTATCCCTGGCAGCTTTCAGTTCTGACAGTTTTGTTTTTTCTCCTTTTTTTCTTCCCTGTTCTTTGTTTTTTATTTTCTGCTCCTTGTTCTTTGTTTTTTCTTTTTGCTTGTATTCTTTTTCTATCTCTTCCAGAACTTTTTTCTTCGCCTCTTCGTCAACCTTAATAACAATGTAAGAAGTAAAGTAAATCACTCTTTCCATCTGCTGCATAGGCAAATCTAAAATCATTCCCATCCTGGAGGGAACTCCCCTCAAAAACCAGATATGGCTTACCGGAGCGGCAAGCTTGATGTGGCCCATTCTTTCTCTTCTTACCTGAGCTTTGGTTACTTCCACCCCGCAGCGGTCGCAAACAATTCCTTTATAGCGGATTCTTTTATATTTTCCGCAATAACACTCGTAATCTTTTTCCGGCCCGAAAATTTTCTCGCAAAAAAGACCGTCTTTCTCGGCCCGCTGAGTCCTGTAGTTAATGGTTTCCGGCTTTATCACTTCGCCCTTGGACCAATTCAAAACATCCTCAGGACTGGCTACTTTTATACGAATGGCTTCAAGATCTTGTACGCGCATAAGATTAAAATTCTAAATTATAATATCTAAATACGAAATAAATTTAAAATTATAAATTCAAATATTCAAAACGTTTTTTGGATTTTGCTCATTGAGATTTATTTAGGATTTGGGATTTTAGATTTATGATTTTTCTTCACTTTGGGGTTTCTCTTTTACTTCCACCGATAATCCTAACGACTTCAGTTCCGCCACCAGTAAATTAAAAGATGCCGGAACATTGGGCGGCCTTATCTCTTCTCCTTTCAAAATTGCTTCATAAGTGGCTGCTCTGCCTGAAACATCATCCGATTTTATGGTCAGCATTTCCTGCAGAATGTAGGCTGCTCCGTATCCTTCCAAAGCCCAAACTTCCATCTCGCCGAAGCGCTGGCCGCCGAACTGAGCCTTGCCCCCCAAGGGCTGCTGGGTAATCAAAGAATAAGGGCCGATACTTCTCATGTGAATTTTATCTTCCACCATATGAATTAATCTCATCATGTAAAGGTTTCCCACGCTGATTTTCCCCGGAAAAGGGCGGCCCGACCTGCCGTCATACAGAACCGATTTACCGTCCTCGGAAAGCCCGGCTTTTTTCAACTCCTCTTTAATATCAGCTTCTACCGCTCCGGAAAAGGCCGGTGAAATGGCATGATACCCCAGTTTTTTTGCTGCCCATCCCAGATGCATTTCCAGAATCTGGCCTAAGTTCATTCTGGAAACAACGCCAATCGGATTTAAGATCACATCCACCGGAGTTCCATCTGGTAGGTATGGCATATCTTCTACTGGAGCAATTCGCGAAATAACACCTTTGTTTCCATGTC
>Ga0114946_10003315_pt1 | contig 10897 bp, 4 predicted proteins | sample WalLakDeSediment_FD_88676 | JGI IMG/M metagenome (GOLD analysis project Ga0114946, IMG submission 88676) | Lake sediment microbial communities from Walker lake, Nevada to study Microbial Dark Matter (Phase II) - Walker Lake 11/02/13 Deep Sediment | ecosystem: Environmental > Aquatic > Freshwater...
CTATTATGAAAAAATGGATAAACTGAAAATTTTACCAGCAGGAAAAAGGTCAGAAATATCAAGAGAAAAAGCCGACAGCATATTAATTGCAAACTTTCCATTTACAAAGCTCGACTCAACACTAGCTGAATTTTCAATCATTATGCTGACCGGAGCTTACCCATTTGTTCCACAGGGCACCCCTAATTATAAAATGCTAAATTATAAAATGTCTGATATTGTTGATTCATTAGCTGCTGCAATAAAAAATAGGGATATAATGTGGGAAAACGGACATGCAAAACTAGCAGAACACTATTTTAATAAAGGCGATTATGGAGGTTTTATGAGAGAGATGGATGCTATAATAGCAGAAAGACCATTCTTCGATGTTCCTTATGAAAATGTAATTGTTAGATTGATAGATAATGAACTTTTGGAGGAGTCAATTCCATATTTATTAAAGCTTCATTCACTTAAACCATCGCATTTTACAAATAAATGGTTAGGGCAGGTATATCTTAAATTAAATGATGCTGTAAAATCACTCCCTTACCTTATTGCAGCAGCTAAATATCCTGAAGCTGATTATAGAGTATTTTACAATCTTGCAGGGGCTTATTATTTAACCGGTAGTTTAGATTTAGCTCTATCCTCAATTGAGAGAAGCCTGCAATTGAATCCCCGTAATCCTTTGGCACAGAATCTCTATACACAACTTAAAGGGCTACAATAAAAAGAGGCGGTCTCAAAAGTCTTAAATACAAGTTAGCTGCAACTTTCAAGTTGGGTATTTGTTGTATTTCCTCAACTGAAGCTTGCGGCTAAAATAAAAAACCTCTCTGCTTAGCAGAGAGGTTGATTAAATAACAGTCAACCTATTTTAGGACGACTCAAAAAAACCACAAAGAGAACAAGCTTACTTAATAAGCATCATCTTCTTTGTTGAGACAAATCCTGCTGATTCTAGTTTATAGAAGTAAATACCACTAGAAAGATTTGCAGCATCAAAAGTTACTTCATAAACTCCTGATACCTGCTCCTGATTTATAAGAAGAGCAACTTCCTGACCCAGCGCATTGTAAACTTTCAGATTTACAAAACCAGCCTGCGGCAGATTGTATCTGATAGTAGTTGAAGGGTTAAATGGGTTTGGATAGTTTTGCTCCAGTTCGAATGCAGAAGGTATCATATCATCAATTTGTCTTACACTAGTTGTGAAATCGCCGAATACATTATTAATTTCAAGCAGTCCGCCAGGAACATCATAAAGTATAAAATTATGGTTTTGGCCAAAACCGCCTTCATTATCCAGTGGAGATGAACCGCCGTTTACTGTGTCTGCACCGGGATACATAGCGCCAAATTTATATTCATAAACACCGCCATTAGTGCCCGACTCTGCTGTTACTGTAATCTGCCACTTATTGTTTCCAATAGGTGAAAGAACTTTCATATTACCAGTTGTTGTATCACTTGGAAGCCAGTTACCACTACTCCAATTACCAAGAAAATCAGCACCGCCTCTAAGACCAACAAATTCAAGCTGATCAACAGGAATTGGAAGTCCATTGTAACGGTTTACTGCTCCAGTCATGTCAACAGTTATCTGAATGTTTATGTCTGTTGAGATTGGTGGTAATAATGGTGTGATTCTTGGAACTATAACAGGAAGATCTGTTACAGATCCTTCTGACTGATAAACATGCCATCTATCATCACCGGTTTCCCATCCGCCGTTAGAGAATCTTGCATCCGGGAATGTTTTGAATTTCCATTTTGTAGAATCATTCAAAGAGCCCTGGAAAGTAAGTGATGTGGTATAAATACCCGGGTTGAAAGGATCAACATTCACCATTTTTCTTTCAGATTCATCACTTAACAGTATTCCTAAGCCATCCCAGTTTAAGCCCATTACCAAAAGCGAATCAGCACTAGGATCAAAAGCACCGCCGACTCCTATACCAAGAATTCCGCTGATGTCAGCTGTAAAATTCAGAGTATTAGTTACCTGCTGGGCGTAAACACTATCATCGCTAAAATAAACCACTGGCAATACAACTGATGGTGGAGTTACAGTGAAGGGTCTGTTAGGTGCGCCTTCCCATCCATCAGGTGATATTACAAACTTATGTTCATAATTATTTCCAGAAGTTGTTGAGGGAAAGTTTACAGTTAAAGTGTAAATGGTATCACCATTAGTATCTTCCATTTGGAAGAAATCGCCCTGCCAGTTTCCACCGGGATCACCGGCATCAGCCTGGAAGTCACCACGAATTACAACTATGTCACTTGCCGGATTAAATAATCCTTTAAAAGCAGCTACACCCATATCAACCTGAAAGGTTACGGGTATATCTTGTGCAACAGTAAAGGATGCAAATAATGCAGCCAATATCGTAAGCATAAGTTTTTTCATTTGTACCTCTTATTTTGTTATTATTGTTTAATTCTCTTATCAGAGACCTACTGATAAAGAAAACCTTGATATTTCACTAAAAATTCCTAAATCGCTATATCCATAGTCAAACTTCACAAAGAAACCGCCAAAGTCATATTGAACGCCAATACCAGCAGTAAGACCTTCTTCAAATCTATCCTCCTGTTTCGCTTTATCATCAACAAGATAATTAATGCCTTTATAACCAGCACGAAGAGAAATTATATTATTCCAGGTAACTTCAGCACCAAGATTGCCATAAGTAGAATAATTGCTGGGTATAACTGCATCGGAGGCAAATCTTACCAACCAATCCTGATGAACATTCAAGTCGTATGCAATCCCAACGGAAAATATCAAAGGAAGCGGCCAGGCATCTGTTTCAAGACCGCCGGCAATATTCGGATTATTACCGGTATTCGCTGGATCTATATCAATTGGTCTTAGCAAATCTTTTCCCGCAAGTTTCATTTCAGTGCCAAAATTAGAAATATTCATGCCGAGCCGCAAGCCCTCTAATTCGGTATAAAATAGAAGTCCGATATCTAAAGCAAATGCGGTAGCAGATTCATTCCAAATATTTTGAGAAATGTATTTAACAGTTGTACCTATTGAAAACCTGTCTGTTAAATTACGAGCATAAGATAAACCTATTGCCAGATCAGAAGCAGACCATTTTGCCCCGGTTCCTGCAGGCTGCTCGGGAGTAGTAATATCTTCCTCTCCATAATCGAGTTGGTTAATACTGATTCCAAATGAATTATTCTCATCCAACTTGTATGCAAGTCCAATCCAGTTTAACCTTGTTCCAACAAGCCATTCAGCAGTTGAGGCGGTAAATTCGCTCCTTGTAACTCTTGATAAACCGCCTGGATTCCAAAAGGCAGAAGTAGCATCATCGGCAACTGCAGTAAAGGCACTGCCCATTGATGATGCACGCGGACCAACCGGTATTGTTAAAAAATTTGCTGCAGTTGTACCCACTTTGGATTGAGAATACATCATTGTGGTTGTAAGTAATAGTATTACTAATGTTATTATTTTTTTCATTTTATTCTCCAAATCTTTCACTGGTATTATTTAATAATTGCCAGTTTTCCGGTTTTTTTATCACTTATGCCTTCAACTTCCACTACATAAAAATAAACACCATATGCAACATCAAGACCTTCCTTAGTCCTTACATCCCAAACAACCGAACCATCGTTAAGGTCGCCGTCATGTTCAAGAGTTCTAACATGGCTTCCGCTGGAAGTGTAAATATGTATTGTACCTTTAGGCGGAACATTAGTAAAGTAAATAACCCTCTCACCCCTGCCTCTTACAGTTGGCGGAAGAGGCTGCTCAAAAACGTTTGTAACTACGTAGGGATTAGGCACCGCCTTTACTAGAGAAAGCTGTTGACGTGCATTATCAGGATCATATCCTGGTTTATTACTTGTAAATTGAAATTCATCTGCTCCCGAGAGCGGTTTAGTGATAAAAACAAATAATGTATCGCCGCCAAGTGGAACATTTGATGAACTATCACCAGTAAAAGTAACTCTCCATGAGAATGTATTTCCTTCTGCATCTGAAAGTATTAAAACATCACCGAAAGATATTGTATCTCTTCTGAATGGACTGGGTTCATTGATTCCGAATTGAACTCTTACAGGATTATTAAAATCAGTAACATCATATGCTCTAAAGTTAACTAATTTAGCATTTGGCGCTGAGGGTCCAAAAACGTTAACAAGTTTATTTGAGGAGTCCTGATACTCCTCCGTGAATACAAGTATATAATCCTTAGGGTATTTTGTTGCAGAAATAGTGGTCGTTCGGAATTGATCAACAGTAATATTAAGATTTCCTGGTCTTACATTATTCCAACCACTAATCTGGCGATTAAGTTTAATGCTATCGATACTTTGGAATGAAGAATCCATTGAAATTCTTACACCGTTAAAAACCACACCGTTGTCTGGTGATATATCGGCATCAGTAACCACAAAATTTCCGGTACTAACGTCAATTACCGAGTATTTTGAGGCAATACTTATGCTGTCAACAATATTTCCGGGTGTAATTATATAATCATCATTAAAAACTACTTTATATGTTTTTTCCTGAACTCTTGTGGGATCAAGAACTTCAAATATCGGAACGGCATTTGAATATCCGGATATTCTATCGGCTGTTATACCTGACTTAGGAGGAACATATCCGCTTACAGGTGCATTTGGTATTACTGCAACAGTATTTATATCTGTTGATATTCTGCCCAAGGCATCCTTAGCTATGAATCGGGTATTTTCAGATGGGAAAATATCTTTTGATGCATCTCCTCTATCGTAAGCAACTACAGCATAATAGTATGTTCTGCCATTTATAACATTATCATCAACATAGAAGTTTTGTATGCCATTATCAGAACCCATGAAAAATGGTGCACCACTTGTAAGTTCATACAACGTTGGTGAAGGAACGAATAAACCTTTTATACCGTTGATCAAATCGTATTGTGCAATAGGTTTATAAAATACTTTATTGCCAGTAAAATCAGTAATTAGCCACGCATCGGTTAGATCGGGATCAGTTCCTTTATAAATTTTGTAGCCTTCAAAATCTTTAATTCTTAAGGTAGGGTCTATTGATTCTTCGGCAACTTTATCCCAATACAAAGTAACTTTTCCATCACCGGCAACTGCTGTTACAGTTGGTTTATCCGGTGGCCTCGGGAAATTATAATTTGCATTATAAATAGTTTGTGCAATTTGTTTTGTCTTCAGTACAGCAGGAAAATCTATACCAAAGGCTAATGCCAGAGAAAACCTTTCTGTCCTGCCTGCAAGTAAGGGAAAATATCCTGAACCATAGATAAAATCACCGTCTTCACCTCTTATAGCAACGTTGTTAACTATAGAACGCGGGACCTGAAAGAAACCCGGTTTCATTCTTCGCCACATATCGTAATCGTCACTCATAGCTATATCGCCCGCAGGAACAAAATACTGAAAACTCGTTAGCCCAATTTGATCTGATTCATTAACATCTGTCTGATCGAAATTTGGTTCACCTGGAGTAGGTATTCCATCGCCCTCACCAATATCTCCTGTTCCTGGCTGACCATCAGCTCCAACATCATCAAATTCTATATCCCAATCGCAGTCATTATCAATACCGTCGCTTCTGGATTCATCTATCATCAAATCGTTAACACCAAGTCCTGCTTTCCAATCTTTATGCATCAATGGTGCTAAAAGATCAATTAAAACCAAAGGAATTTGTCCTGTTCGGTCTATCTTAAGAACGCGGTAATGAACAAGATAACTTTCATCAATTATCCCGTTAAGATTATTATCAATCCCATCAATTGAGTTAGGATTTACTTCACTTGTCTGAGGATTAAAATTACCTTCAGCTAAAACTGTAACTCCAGGCTCCAGAAAAAATGGAACACCCATTGAATAAACGGTAATAGTATCACCGGGCATAGTAATTACAGTTCGCTCAAAAGTATCTTTATCAATCAGCACCAATTTGTCACCGGTCTGGACAGTTTTCGGCTGGAAAAATGTTGAATCAAAATAATTGGCTGTTGCAGTAAAACAACTGTAGCCAAGATCATTATCACCGTCATTATCAATACCGTCAAACTCATTACCCGGTGATTCAAGAAATGCATAGGCAATATATCCCACTGCAGTAGGATCAGGCTGCCATTGAGGATTGGCCGAAGGTGAAATGTAGTTATCAAAGTCCCAGGTATAGGTTATTGACTCTCTTATATCAAAAAATGAAACATCATCATTATATTCGGGAGCTTCCACACCAACATAAGTTCCAACTAAAACACCAAATACTGCCTGATCGTAAGTTTCGGTACCATCATTCTTTATGTTATATAACCAGAAGACTACATCCTGAGCAAGAAAATTAGACCACTGCAAACCTCTGACTGAAACCTGCATAGTTTGTCCTCTTCTTCCCAGATCATTAGCATCAGGTAAAAAGTCATGCAATAACCAAACCTCTTCATCGTTATTGTCATCCATCCAAAAGTAGCTTTCCTGATCGGCATTGAATTGTGCTCTTCCAAAGAAACCATTCCAGTCAACCGCTGGAGTTACATCTTCGCCATCAATGAAAATTGGTTCGCCGGAATAAACCCAGTCGGGATAATCGGGCCAGGAAAAAGGCCACGTCTCCGGCTGATGACTCATGGCTACACCTTTGCCAACTTCATCAAGAAAGGGATTTGCAAAACCTGGATTTGGTTCGAACGTGTAGGATTTACCTCCTCCGCCTTCACCGCCGCCCGGTCTGTCAACCGGAGTTATAATAACTGAATAAAGAGTATCCGGAATACCATCAGGAGGATTAGCTCCGCGTCTGTAATCTCGAATTGGAAGTCTTAATCCTACAAGTGGTGAAACATCCCCAACATAACCATTTGCATCAAAACGCCAGGCGCCTCTGGGTCCTTCATTACCTGGCTGTGCGATTACTCCGTAATTTGAAAATACTGTTCTAACCTGATTTCCACGATGAACACCAACTTTTCTGAAGTTTGGAGTTCCACGATCTGTAATTCTTTGCTGGGCAAAACTTTCAAATGGTATAATCAATAAAATCAAGCCGAGTGTAAAAAGGTAGTTGTATATTTTTTTCATATAAATGTTCCGTTCTTAAACTTTAAAAGAATACTGTTGCACCAACCTCTATTCTCCTTGGCTCAGAATAGAAAGTTGGATTGCGATAAAATTCATCAAATGTATTAACTAATTCAGGGTTTCCTTCTCTTCTTCTTGCGTATTCTTCTTCGGAAAATTCTGCTGTTCCGCTATCATTGTAAACATTAACTTCATTAGAGATATCGAACAAGTTATAAACTCTTGTGAAAAGGCTAACCCTTATTGGGCCGAAATTAAAATCCTTATATGCTCTTAAATCCACATTAAGAAAAGGTGGTTTTAGTTCACTATTAGTGAGCAATGCAGATACATTAAAGATAGATCTTGGAGTATATGGAAATCCATTACCGTAACTTCCGATCATACTAAATCCCCAGTCATCATCTGACGAGTAAGCGAAAGTAGTATTAACAGTATGTGTCTGATCCCAATCTAATCTAATTAACTGAATTTCAGGTTGCTGCCCTCCGGCTCTTGCATTTCTTGTAGCAGCAGGGTCCGATGCATTTCCTTTAGCGGATTGAAAAGTATAGTCAACTGTTGCAGACCAGTTTTGCGAAAGTCTCTTATTCAGAGATAATACTAATCCCTTAACAAAACCAAAGTCGCTGTTTACAAACTGGCTGTATGATGAAGCACCGCCAAAAATTCTAATTTCATCAGCTCTGGTTCCGGCAAGGTTTCTGATATCTCTGAAGTAGCCTGTAATATCAACTGTAAGTTCATCATTTAATGCCTGCTGCAAACCAACCTCGCCGCTGATCGTCTGCTGCGGCTTAAGATCAGGATTCCCTGCTATTCCCACATTCTGTGTTCCGGGACCAAATTTATAGTCAGGATTTGTATAGAGAAGTTCGAAATTAGGTATTTGGAAAAAGTGACCATAAGAAAAATAAATTTTTCCTCTTTCAGTTATGGGGAATGCTACACCCAGTCTCGGGCTTAACTGAATTTTATTTGAGGGGTCTTTGTACCATTTAGCTCTTCTTTCTTCGAGGGATAAAGCAATATTTTCTTCACGTTTGGGTCTGTAAATATCAGGATCGCTAGGATCTACAAGTATTTTTCCATCAGGTTTGAAATAGTCAACCCTCACTCCAACATTAATTATCATTTCTTTAAGTTCTATTTTATCCTGAATGTATGCTGAAAACTCTATTGGATTTCTTATATACTTATTGATGCCAAGATTTTCATTAGGATTATTAATATCCGGTATATATCTCCTTACAAAAGGATTTAAAGTAGTTCTGGGATCTTCAACACCAAGTGGCTGGAGTAAAAATATATCATCAAAACCCAGATTATGATAATTAAATTCAATTCCAAACTTCAGCATGTTTATCTGATCTATCTGAGAAGTAAAATCAATCTTTGCTCCATATGTACTTGTTAATCTCTTAAAGTGCCCTGCTTGAGTTCCGCCCGTTCTGAAACTCGGCACTTCAGCAGGCTGCTGACCAAGAAGAATATCATTAGTATATAATGTGTCGAATGGATTTTCATAAACAAATTGTTTGTATCTCTTAAAAAAATATGAAAAGCTTGCAGTGTAGAATGAATTTGCACTTAAAGTATGTGTTAAAGATAAAAGATTAGTATGGCCGGTTCTGAATCTTTTATAATCTCCATCCGGATTATAAGCAAATGAATGGTCATAATCCCGATATTCAACATCATCTAATATGTATGTATAGTTTAATCTTATATCAGTAAAAGGACGAAATGTAAGTTTTCCCTGACCATAAATTTTTTCATTCCAATTCATAGACACAATCTCTCCGTCTCCACGACCTGTTTCGTTCGCACTAAGCAGATATCTTTCTTCAATAGGAAATGCAGCACCATTATTTACAGTTATGTTCCAGGGATTATAATTTCTTTGACCCTTTAGCCATCCGCCAAAATAGATATATCGGGCATTCACATAAAAGAAAAGAGTGTTTTTAATTATAGGCCCGCTTAAATTCCCTTCAAAATTTCTTATGGCAACGGGATTTAAAGAATTTATATCTCGGAAAATTCTGGTATTAGAACTAACGTAGTCACCTATATAAGAAGTAACAGAACCATCGAAACGGTTACTACCATCTTTGGTAGCTATATTAACATATCCAGAGAGTGCTTTTCCATACTCAGCATTAAAAGCACCACTGACAAACTGAAGTTCCTGAATAGAACTTGTACTTACATCAACCACAGTTGAACCATCGTAAACGTCAGTGACAGGAACTCCGTCTATTGCATATACAACCTCTCCTCGTCTGCCTCCTCTTACAGAACCTCCTACAATACCTGCTTGTAGCTGTAGTACCTCCTGAAACTCAGTTACTGGTAATACTGAGATATCATCAGCACTAATTATTGCAGTTGATGAGGTTAAATCTTTTGTAATAAGAGGACGGGTGGCAACAACGATAACATCTTCTTTTAATTCTATGCTGACTTCAAATAATTCAAAATTTACATCAGAAGTAAGGTCTATTGAAACTCTTACCTGTTGAACTGTTTGAGCATTATAGCCAATAGCCGAAGCTCTTATGGAATAAACTCCGGGCGGAACCCCAATTATTGAATAGAATCCATTTATATCCGATGCGGCACCTAAGTTTGTTCCTTCTACAAGAATGTTTACAAAGGGAAGGGGTTCTGATGTGGCTCCGTCAATTACCCTTCCGGAAATTTTACCGGATTGAGCAAGAGTAGTTGTGGATAATAAAATTATTAAAAATGATATAATAAAATGGCGAGGCAAATTTATCATATATGCCTCCATAAGGTAAAATTATTTTGCATTATTGTAGCCTTTAGAAGTGTGTAACAATTAAACTATAAAATCTCCAAACCCATCTGTTAATTAATAATAATTCAATAATTAGGGATAAAAATATCACTTAGTATATGCATTTCCAAAGTTATAATGGGGTAAAAAAAGATATGCTCTTATTCTATCTGAATTTATATCATTTTTACTTTACTTTTTAAGGTATTATTATTCAAAACATAAAAAAATAATGCTTATTAAGTTTGCTATCTGTAGTAATCCTTTAGCAAAGTTCTACCGCCGTAAGCTTCGATTTTTAGATTTAAGATTCCAGTTTCAGTTAGAATCATTTTATTATCGTCCATCAGATCACGATAAAATTCCTTATGGCCTGTATCTAAGGATATCTCTTGAGTTTCGGGTGAATTGTTCAATATCACCAGTATTTCCTGAAAATTATATTTCCTTGTAAATGCATATATATTGTTTTTGTCATCGACTAAGTAAGTATTAAAATCACCAAGTTGAAGAGTAATATTTTCGTTCCTGATTGTTATAAGTTTTTTATAGTAATTAAAAAGTTCACTATCAATTTTTACTTCGTCTTCTGCTGGTTTTAAGGATTGATCAGGTAAATATTTTTCACTCTGATAGTTTAAGTCATCCCAAATCATTGGTTTTCGGGAACAGGGATCATTTGCACCCCACATTCCAATTTCATCGCCGTAATAAATATATGGCGCACCCACATAAGTCATTTGGAATAACAGCATTAATTTTATTTTTTCTATTTCATATTTATCCGGTTTACGAGTATCATAATCCGGGTTTGAACCTTTCCATTTTTCAAAGGTTTCTCCCCAATTCCTGATTTTATATTTATCCTTGTTAATTAAATGTGATAACATTCTTTGTGTATCGTGGCTTCCATGTAAATTCTGCTGAACATAGGTTACACATTCTGGAAATGCCTCACGCAATTCTCTTAATTGTCTATCAAATTCTGTTGTTGAAATTGCAGTTTCATCATCAAAGAAA
>Ga0114946_10003316_pt1 | contig 10895 bp, 8 predicted proteins | sample WalLakDeSediment_FD_88676 | JGI IMG/M metagenome (GOLD analysis project Ga0114946, IMG submission 88676) | Lake sediment microbial communities from Walker lake, Nevada to study Microbial Dark Matter (Phase II) - Walker Lake 11/02/13 Deep Sediment | ecosystem: Environmental > Aquatic > Freshwater...
AAAACCGACGCCGAACGCCATGCGCGCAAGCGGAAGGAATTCGACGAAATGGATCGTCGCCGCCGTGTGGATGAGCTTGGGTTCGAAGAAGGTGAAGAAGAGACGACTACAGCGCCTCCATCTGTCACGGAAAGCACAATACCACCGGACAAGGCAAAGCAAGAAACCAAACCCGACGAGAAGCAGGAAGAGCCTTCTGCACCTGTACAGGCCGTGGAAGTCACGGAAACGACCGCTGACGTCGAGACCACCACTGCGACGCGACGGAAAAAAGCGAAACCGACGGAAGCGGTGGACGCTCCAGTGACGAGTGAGCAGAAGGAAACAGAGCCGGCACCCGCTGAGAAGAAAGCTTCTGCTGCTGCGCGACGCAAAAAGGAAAAAGCAAAGGAAACTGTCGCAACACCCGAGACGAGCACGCCTACAGAGCAAGTCGAGGAAACGAAAACAGTCGAAGCCACCGTGATCGAGCCGGCCGAAGAAGCAGATGTGACCAGTGAAGTGGCTGCGCCCGTCGATTCGACTTCGGAAATTCCCGTCGAGAAAGCTGAAACCCCGGAGCTTGCAGAGCAGGTTGAAGCTGTACCGCCCGACGACAAAGTCCAAAAGACACCTGCAGCGGAGAAAACCGTTGAAACACCGACGGAAACTGGAGTTCCGGCGGAAAAAAAGGAAGTCCGTAAAAAAGCGAAGAAAGAAGAACTGGACCTTTCCATCGAGTCGGCCGTGCCGAAAATGCGAGGGCTTACCGTCAAGGGGAAAATCGATCTCGATGCGCCAAAGAAAGTAGAAAAAGTAGAAAAAGAAAAAGAAACACCCCCTGGAACTACTCCTCCAGAGACCGTTGCGAAACCCGAAGAGGAAAAACCGAGACGGAAAAAGAAAAAGAAAAAGAAGGATATCCCCGGCACTCCGCCGAAGGAAGAAGTGCTCGATCCTGAAGCCCTGAAGAGAAAACTGGCGAAGAAAGGCAAAAAACCCCGACCGCGCGAGGTGGATCAGGCTGAAGTTGCCAGTGCGATCAAAAAAACCATCGCCTCGATGTCCGAGTTCGGTACTGCATCGCAACGCGCGGCAACCAGAAAACGGAAACGCGCCAGACGTGAGGAAGTGCAGTTGCGTGAACATGAGTTGCAGGAAAAGGAGAAGAGCATTCTGCGCATTTACGAGTATGCAACCGTCAGTGAATTAGCCTCTCTCATGAATGTCGCCGTAGGCGAGGTTATCTCTTCGTTGATAGGGTTGGGCGTCATGGCTTCGATTAATCAACGCCTCGACATGGAAGTCATCGAACTGGTCGCTTCGGAATTCGGCTTCGAAGTGCAACCGCACGAAGAATATGTCGAGGAAGAAATTCTCGAAGAAGAAGACCCTGTGGAAAGCCTCGAATCGCGTCCGCCTATCGTCACTATCATGGGGCATGTCGACCACGGAAAAACCAAATTGCTCGATTTCATCAGAAAGTCCAATATCGTAGCGGGCGAGAGCGGCGGAATCACGCAGCATATCGGTGCCTATACCGTTACCCCCGATTCCGGCAAGCGCATCACCTTTCTCGATACACCCGGTCACGAAGCATTCACGGCCATGCGTGCACGAGGTGCACAAGTGACCGATATCGTCGTGCTCGTGGTGGCAGCCGACGATGCGGTGATGCCGCAAACCGTCGAGGCGATCAGTCACGCACAGGCGGCCAAAGTTCCCATCGTCATCGCCTTGAATAAGATTGATAAACCTGAAGCCAATCCCGATAAGGTAAAGCAGCAACTCGCGGACAGAGGATTGCTCGTCGAGGAATGGGGCGGGAAGTACGGCTGCGTGCCCATTTCCGCCAAGGAAGGAATCAATATCGAAGAACTGCTCGAGCGGATCCTGCTGGAAGCGGATATACTTGAACTTACAGCCAATACTCAACGCGAAGCACGGGGTACAGTGATAGAGGCGGAACTCGACAAGGGGAAAGGTATTGTTGCAACCGTCCTTGTACAGAAAGGTACACTGTCCGTCGGTGATTCCTTCGTCGCCGGGAATGAATTCGGGAAAGTCCGTGCTATGCTCGATGAGCGAGGCCATCGCGTAGAACACGCTACTCCTTCGACGCCTGTGCAGGTACTCGGCTTCAACGGGTCTCCGCAGGCAGGTGATACCATCGTCGTCGTCGAATCCGAGCGGAGAGCCCGTGAAATCGCTACGACTCGCCAACAGATCAAACGCGAAAGTGATTTTCGCAAAGTGCGTAGAACAACGCTGGACGATATTTCCGAACAGATCAAAATCGGTGGTGTACAGGATCTTCCCATTGTCGTCAAAGGTGACGTCGATGGATCGGTGGAGGCATTGTCGGATTCGCTTCTGAAAATTTCCACCAACGAAGTACGCATCGACGTCATTCACAAGGGAGTGGGAGCTATTTCCGAATCCGATGTGTTGCTCGCCAGCGCGTCGAACGCCATCATCATCGGCTTCCGCATTCGACCAAATCTCAACGCCCGCAAGCTCGCGGAAAGCGAGGATGTGGATATTCGACTGTACGAAATCATCTATGATGCTATCGAAGATGTGAAAAACGCTCTTGAAGGCATGTTGCGACCGCTGATTTCGGAAAAAATCACCGCAACCGTGCTCGTGCGCGAAGTGTTCAGAATCTCGCGCGTGGGCAGTATAGCCGGCTGTTTCGTGCAGGACGGGAAAATTCATCGCAACAGCAGAATTCGTCTCTTGCGCGACGGCATAGTCATGTTCACCGGTTCCATCAGCTCGCTGAAACGTTTCAAGGACGATGTCCGCGAGGTCGATACCGGATTCGAGTGCGGTATCAGCCTCGACGGTTTCAACGATCTTAAAATTGGCGATGTCATCGAAGCATTCGAACAAGTGGAAGTAAAACGTTCCTACGAACAGGCCCGGAAATAAGCATGTCCATTCGAACCGAGCGAGTTGCGGAACTCATCAAGCAGGAACTTTCTCACTCGCTTCTGCGAGACGTCGATACTACTGGCTTTGGTTTGCTGACGGTGACCGAAGTTTCCGTTACACCGGATTTGCGAATCGCCAAGGTTCACGTCAGCCATTTCCAGAGTGGAAAAACAGACGAGGAAGTGCTGAAATTCCTGGAAGACAACGCCAAGGACCTCCGTTTCGCCATCGGGAGAACGGTGCGGATCAAGTTCACACCTGAACTCCGATTCTACATCGACCATTCCCTCGAACGAGTGGAGAGACTCGAGCAATTGTTCCGCCGTATCCATGAGGATGAGAAGCAACGTTGACCGGCGGGCAGGGATTTAATACAATCGAACAATTCGTCTCCCGCGCTGGAGGCGTGCTGCTCGTAGATAAACCTGGGGGGTGGACCTCGTTCGACGTCGTGAAAAAAATTCGCGGAACGCTGCGTGTCAAGAAAGTCGGTCATGCAGGGACGTTGGATCCGATAGCCACCGGATTGCTGATACTGTGTTCTGCCGGGAGGACGAAAAACGCCGATGCGTTTCAGGCGTTGGACAAGACGTATGAAGGAGGGATGCGCCTCGGTGCAGTCACTCCAAGCCATGATGCCGACACGGAAGAACAAGACCACAAGCCGACAGAGCACATCGTACCCGAACATGTGCGCGATGTTGTCACTGGTTTTATCGGTACCATAATGCAACTCCCTCCGATGTATTCGGCAGTGAAAGTGAAGGGCCAACGTCTGTACGTACTCGCACGCAAGGGAATAGAAATCGAACGTGCTCTGCGGCAAGTGCGCATTCTTCGCTTCGATATACTCGACTTCGCTTTACCCGAGCTGCGTTTCAGAGTCGAGTGTTCTAAAGGCACCTACGTTCGTACATTGGTGCATGATATCGGTGCTGCGCTCGGTTGCGGTGCATACATGACGGGATTGCGACGAACTGCCATTGGAGCGTTCCGGGTGGATGAAGCATGGACAGTGGAAAGCATTGTTCAAATGACACAAGCACGGAATTCTCGTACAGGTGCATCGGAGTTTGGCGGTGAACGTAATCCGGTCGCTTGAAGCATTCACGTCGGCGTCTCCCGTTGTTCTGACGCTCGGAACCTTTGACGGTGTACATCGCGGACATCGCAGAATTCTCGAGCACGTCGTTGCGATCAGTGAGCGCAGCACGTTGCATTCCCTGCTCCTGACCTTCGATCCGCACCCTCGCGAGGTCATCGGGAGAAAGGGGGAACAAACGTATCTGTTGACGACGATTGAAGAACGCATCGAGTTATTGCGCAACGAGCGTATAGACACATGCTTGGTGCTGCCGTTTACCCGAGATATGTCCATGCTCGATGCGAGAACATTTTTCCAGGAGTATATTGTGCGCGGATTGCGTGCCGCTCATGTTGTTGTCGGTATGGACCATGCTTTCGGAAAAGGTCGGTCGGGATCCGCTGACGAATTGCGCCTGATGGGGGATAAAAGGAATATCGAAGTGACAATTGTCGGAGAGTTGCTCGTGGATGGTGCCAAGGTCAGCAGCTCGGCCATTCGGAATGCGTTGGCGGCCGGGGATGTGGAGCGTGCGCGAAAGTTTCTCGGACGACCGTATCAGCTTGCCGCTTTCGTGATTCGTGGTGCGGGCCTGGGTAGGCAGCTCGGCTTTCCGACGGCGAATCTTGATATTCATGATCGGACGAAAATGTTGCCGCGCTCGGGCGTGTATATCGTGAGCGTGCACATCGGCGATGACGAGTATACGGGACTGCTGAACATCGGTCGTCGACCAACTCTTTCCAAGCAGATGCATATTTCATCGGAAGTTCATATTTTTAATTTTTCGGGCAATTTGTATGGGCTGCATGTGCGTGTCGGATTGCTCGAACGAATGCGCGACGAAATTCGTTTCGACACGAAAGAGCAACTCGTATCCCAGATACGGACGGATATTGAACGAGCACAGGACAGACTTCAACAGAGAATTTGACATAACGGAATCACAACATCGGAGTACTAGGAGTACAGCAATGCCTTTGCCAAGCGAACGAAAAAAGGAATTGATCGAAAAATTCGGTGATCACGAGAAGGACAGCGGAAAACCCGAAGTTCAGATCGCGATTCTCACCGAAACCATCAACGGGCTGTCGACGCATTTCGACGCATTCAAGAAAGACCATCACAGCCGTCGCGGTCTTTTGAAAATGGTCGGCAAACGTCGCAGACTGTTGGCATACCTTCAGAAAATCGATATGAACAGGTATCGTACTATCGTGAAGGAACTCGAATTGCGCAAATAATGTGCGGCGAGATTCAGGGATAATTATTAGTACAAGGAAACCATGACAACAAAAAAAATAGAAATCGGTGGCAGAACAATGGTGTTGGAAACCGGTCGTCTCGCCAGACAGGCGGACGGTGCGGTTCTCGTCACATTCGGAGATACAATGGTACTCTCCACCGTGGTTCTGGCCGACAAGCCGCGTGAAGGCATAGACTTCTTTCCGCTGAGTTGCGAATATCGCGAGAAGACTTCGGCTGCCGGGAAAATCCCCGGTGGTTTCTTCAAACGCGAAGGCAAACCGTCCGAGAAGGAAGTTCTTTCGTCACGTATGATTGACCGGCCGATTCGCCCGATGTTCGCCGACGATTTCCGCAACGAAGTGCAAATCGTCGCCTCAGTGTATTCCTCCGATCAAGAGAATGACGGTGACGTTCTTGCAACAACAGCAGCCTCGGCGGCGTTGGCTATTGCCGGCGCACCGTTCGATGGCCCGATCGCCGAAGTGCGTGTAGGACGCGTCAACGGTGAGTTCATCATCAATCCTACGTTTTCGCAACTCAAACTAAGCGATATCGAACTTGTCGTCGCAGGCACCGTCGATTCCATTCTCATGGTGGAAGGCGAAGCGAAGCAAATATCCGAGCGCGACATGCTCGCCGCCCTCGAGTTCGGCCACTCGCATATCGCGACTCTCTGCAATGTTATCAGCGAATTCGCCGCCGAGTGCGGAAAACCCAGAATCGAAGTGCAAGCCCCGGAGCTTCCCGATGCAATAGAAGAAAGCATTCATGAACTCTGTTACGACAGATTTCTTGAACTGGCCTCTACAGTGCTCACAAAGGAAGAACGCTCTGAAAAGACTTCCGCCATTTACGATGACGCACAACAAGCGCTTGCTGAAAAGTATCCTGAACAGGAGACGTTGATCAAGTCCATCCTCCACGACATCGAGAAAATGGCGATGCGTTCGACCATTTTACAGAAGGGTCAACGCCTCGATGGGCGCGGTTTGACCGACGTGCGGCCTATTTTCTGCGAGGTGGGATTGCTGCCGCGTGCGCACGGGTCGGCGCTGTTCACACGCGGAGAGACGCAAGCCTTGATGAGTTGTACACTCGGGACGAAATCGGATCAGCAAATCATCGATGGTCTGATTGAAGAATCACGCAAGCGCTTCATGCTGCATTACAACTTTCCACCCTTTTCCGTTGGCGAAGTCGGCCGTTTCGGCTTTACCAGCAGACGGGAAATCGGACACGGCAATCTTGCCGAGCGAGCATTGAAACCCTTGATTCCTTCAGAGGACGATTTTCCGTATACGATTCGTCTCCTGTGCGACATCCTCGAATCCAACGGCTCCTCGTCTATGGCAACAGTATGTTCCGGTTCCATGGCGTTGATGGACGCCGGCGTTCCGATGAAATCCGCAATCGCTGGTGTGGCAATGGGTCTGATCAAGGAAGGCGAACAAGTTGCCGTGCTTACTGATATTCTCGGAAACGAGGATCACCTTGGCGATATGGACTTCAAAGTCGCCGGCACGGTGAACGGTATTACATCCTTTCAGATGGATATAAAGATCAAAGGTATCAGTTTCGAAATCATGGCGAAAGCACTCGAGCAAGCTCGCGTGGCTCGTCTGCATATACTCGCTGAAATGGAAAACGCCATTTCGGAGCCGCGACCGGAACTGTCCAAGTATGCACCCCGACTGACGACCTTGTACATTCCCGTCGATTTGATCGGAGCGGTAATCGGCCCCGGTGGCAAGCATATCAAGGCCATTGTTGCAGAGAGCGGTGCCGAAGTCAATATCGAGGAAGATGGACGGGTCACTATCGCATCGGTGAATCAGGAAAGCAGTGCTATGGCTGTGGAAATGATACGGCGCATTACCGCTATGCCGGAGGCGGGCGAAGTGTATACAGGGCCAGTGAAGAAAATCATGGACTTCGGTGCCTTCGTCGAAATTCTTCCCGGGAAAGAAGGGTTGCTTCATATTTCACAGATCGATTTCAGGAGAATCGGCTCCGTTGACGAAGTTCTCAAAGTAGGAGACATCGTGACGGTGAAATTACTCCGGGTCGAGGACAACGGGAAGCTGGTGCTCAGCCGCAAGGCGCTCATGGAAGCTCCCGAAGGATACGAAGAAAGAAGTGATGAGGGCGGGCAACGTCGTGGTGGCGGTGGCGGCCAGCGTCGATCCGGTTCTTCAAGAGACGGCGGCGGACGTCGTTGATCGGTATTATTAACGCACTTTCTCACCATGGAGAACGCGATGTCCAGAGTCATATTTACCATCTCCTATCCGGTTAAGGAGGAGAAACGGGACGATTATCTCGAAACGATACAAGCGTTGAAAAACTACCTTGTTCACGAACACGGAAAAAATTACTCTGTATTCGAAAGCATGACGAAACCCAACACCTTCAACGAGGTCTATATCTGCAAATCGATGGAAGAGTACGACGCACTTGAGGACGATTCGGACGAGATTACTGTTCAATTGATCAATCGTATCGTCGATGAATTCATCAAGGACGGAAAAACCGAGTACAGGACACTCATCGAGGTGCTCTAACAGCAGCAGGTGAGGCACTGTAATCGAGACAGTGCCTCACAATTCTGTCCTGCACGATCCTGTACGGTCTATGCGAGCCGGAGAAATTCTGCATGAACAACACCACTGTCAATAACCTGCCTCCGGGTGCCTGAACATACCCTGCCAGCGTACTCACCCCCCGAATCGTTCCTGTTTTCCCTTGAAAAAATCTCGCTCTCGGTACACTACTCATTCGTGTGCGGAGCGTACCATCAGTTCCGCCAATGGCAAGCGACGAACGGAAGCGTTCGAATGTTGAATGCGCAGCCATCAGGCGAAGTACACGTCCGAGAGTCGCAACTGTGACGAGGTTGTAGAATGAAATGCCTGATCCATCGACCAACGATATCGCTCCGACACCCAATCCCTGCAGAGCGAAGGCGTTTTTCATCGCTGCCAAGCCGTCACGAGCGCTTGCATGTTCACCTGCATGCATACCCAACAATCGTAGAAGCATTTCCGCCGCCAGGTTGTCGCTTCGCTTGTTGCAGGCTGCAAGAACCTCGTCCAAGTGGCGGTGTATTGCAGCGGTTTCATGTGTGCGAGATGGAGCTGCACCGAAGAAGACAACAAGAGAGGAATCCGCCATGCCACTGGCTCGAAGCGATCGAGAAAGTACATCCGCGAAAATTTCCTTGGGACTCCACATCGGAATGCGATGTGTGCTCGAAGACTTTCCGCCCGGCATTCCCGATATCACTATCGTATTGCTGCGTGGAATTTTCGTCACTGAAAACTCCGATGCCTTGGCATCATGAATCCATTCTATGTATTTTGTCTCCGGAAACACCGTAACCTCAAGAGAATCAACGAATATCGACGATTGCTTGATGCTTATTGTGAATATGTTTCGTTCAATGCAAAAAGCAGATATCGGTACCTGGAACGTGGATGTTTCATCGTCCCACATCCAACCTTCTCCGTATGCAGCCGCATCGAAGCGACCACCGTCGAGTATGAGTGTATCGACGAATTGTACTCCGTTCGCTCGTGCCTGATCAAGCATTACTCGCACATCGTTGACGGAAAACAGCGGGTCACCGCCCGCGATACAGAATAATGTACCCGGTGCTTCAGGAATCCGGGATAAGCGGGTCTGAAATGCTGCGGTGTCGGGAAGCGTCAGCAGTGCTGCAGCGCTTGTGAACAACTTCGCATTCGATGCGGGACGGAGCAGCAGTTGCGTATTGCTCGAAAACAGTATCTTTCCAGTGCGCACATCGGCGATTTCCACCGCCGCCAGTGCTGAGGCGAATTCACGACCACCGATTTCCTTCTCGATAGCCGTCGTGAGTTTTTTCAACGCATCGCTTTCCCTCTGAGCATAGCTCTCGGAGAAATGCAAGAACAGGACTGCAAGAATGCAGCCGATATGGATTACGAATTTCATGCTAGCACACGCTTTTGTTCTGACTCTCATTCTGATGAATTGCGCCGTACTTCGAGCTGGGAGCAGCAGCACGCCCTTGGACACTCTTGAACACGCCGCACTGTCGGAAAAGCTCGGACGGCTTTTCTCGCAAGAGAAAATCGCTACCATACTATCGAAACTGCCTGCAAAGTCCAAAATTTTCGGATACGATATCGGCGATTTTTCCGGCAATGACGCTTTGGACGTTGTATTGTCAACGCGAAATGCCGGTTCACGGTCACGGGTGCTCGATGTGCTGTTCTTCGTCAATGACGGTCCTCGTTTCGATCTCGTTCACTCGCTGCGAAGGAGCTTTGTGTACGATCCGATAGAAGTTGGAATAACTATCGAACGGGGTATATGTCACATCACGGAAAAAACAGGGGAATTCGACTGGCGCATCACGGGATACAGTGTGATTGCAGGCGTGTTCCGCCGCGTCTCCGAATGGACGTCAAGTAGAGTCCGTTCGGGTCAAACATCAACCTCGGTCGGCATTGAAGCGTCTCTGGATTACACTTCCAATCTGACACGAGAGCACTATTACGGCGTCAATACGGGACGATCGTTTCTCAATCATGCCTATTACACATTGCCGGTGTATCCTGCCGACCTTGAGGTCTCACCGGATATCCGCACGAGTATCGGGGACACGAGCGGTCTTATGATTGTTCGAGGGGGTAGTAGCTGGTACGGCCCTGAAGATTGCAGTTTCACTGTTTCCGCTAGCTACGATAGCGCATGGGTTACTTTTCGAGCAGCGATCCGAGACGATAATCTACTTGCGCATCATGACGTGGATTCCTGTGACTATTTCGCTTTCCACTTCGATTTCAGCGGTTTGGAGCGAGTAACACAGCTAGGCGAAATACAGGATATTCCCGAACATACTCTGGGCAGCGTATTGATTCTCATGGGCGACGGGGATTCTCGCGGCCCTGTCGCACTGACGCGAGGGGCTGTGTTCGTCGACAGCTTGCGCGATAGAATGCAACTCACGGTAACGACAAATGCGGCGCAGCCCGATGTGTGGATGTTCACACTCATGCTTCCGCTGACAGCCTTCATTAGCGATGGCGAACTTCGTGCAGTAGGGTTTGCTGCGGTGTATCACGATGTGGACCACGATACAAGGCGGGATTGGGTGACAATTTCTTCCAGTGCCAGAGCCTATGCGGAAGGTCGTCCGGAACGTTATGGACGCCTACGCTTCATTTCCGATCCCATCGCATGGAACGAGCGTGTGGATCTGCGTACGCGCATACTGGCGAGTCAACTGCGCGGAGCCGGCATTCTACGCAGTAGCGAGTGAGTGTGGGCGGGAAACGATCAATGCTTGTTTGCACGCATTCTTGGCTATGCCTCAATTTCCCTATTGCGTTGCGGAAATGCGAACGCCGCAGTGTCTCCTTGCGGAATATACCATGTGGAATTCCGGCAATTTCGGAAATGCTTTGTCACGATCTGCTGGATAAGCAATACGCACAGATATTTGGGAGTGTTTTTTTCGTGTACACGGACTGCTTCTATTGTCGCTTTCCTAGCGAAAGCTTGCTTTGCATCAAATATTATCAAATTATCACATCATTATGAATACCAAACCAACAGGTCCAGATGCCGCTCGTTGGCGAAAACGCAAACACGACCAACTCCG
>Ga0114946_10003317_pt1 | contig 10891 bp, 10 predicted proteins | sample WalLakDeSediment_FD_88676 | JGI IMG/M metagenome (GOLD analysis project Ga0114946, IMG submission 88676) | Lake sediment microbial communities from Walker lake, Nevada to study Microbial Dark Matter (Phase II) - Walker Lake 11/02/13 Deep Sediment | ecosystem: Environmental > Aquatic >...
CTCGGCGTCGAGCGGATCGACCTCTGGCAACTTCACCGGATCGACCCCCTGGTCCCGCGCGACGAGCAGTTCGGCGTCATGCGGGCGATGCAGGACGAGGGCCTGATCCGCCACCTCGGCCTCAGCCAGGTCACGGTCGACGACATCGAGGCGGCGCGGGCCATCTTCCCGGTCGCCACGGTCCAGAACCTCTACCACCTGGCGCGGCGCGACAGCGAGGACGTCCTCGCGTACTGCGGGGCGAACGGCATCGGCTTCATCCCGTGGTTCCCGCTCGCCGCCGGCAGCCTCGCCCGGCCCGGCGGCCTGCTCGAGCGGATCGCCCCACGCCTCGGCGCCACCCACGGCCAGGTGGCCCTGGCGTGGCTGCTGCGGCGCAGCGCCGTCATGCTCCCCATCCCAGGAACGGGACGGGTCGATCACCTCGAGGAGAACGTGGCCGCGTCCACGGTTCGGCTCGGCGACGACGATGTCGCTGCCCTCGACGAGGCGGGCGCGGCCGCGTGGGCCGTGTCGGCCAGGAGGTAGACATGGAACGGACCCATCGATGGACCCTGGGGCTGGCGATCGCGACGGCGCTGCTCTTGGGCGCGTGCGGACCGGCCGGACCGACCGGGCCCAACCGCGACCCCGTGGCGGCCTTCACCACCGCGTTCAGCGGCACGAAGGTCACCTTCGATGCAGGGATCTCCTTCGATCCGGACGGTGACCCCCTCGCCTACGCCTGGGACTTCGGCGACGGCGCCAGCGCGAGCGGCGTCGTGGCGGTCCACCGCTACACCGAGCCCGGCGCCTTCGTCGCCGAGCTGACCGTCACCGACGGGCGCGGCGGCGTCGACGCGACGACGGCCACGGTGCCGGTCGGCGAGGTGGCCGGCGACCTCACCGTCCTCGGCGCCGCCCTCGGGGCCCTGGCGCCGGACGCGGCGGCCCCCGGCGGCGGGTTGACGCCGCGGTCGGCCGCCGACCTACCGCCCCCCGCGCCCTTCGTCCCCGGCGAGGTGATCGTCCGCTTCGCCGAGGGCGTCCGGCCCGCCGCCGCGGAGCTGCAGGCCGAGGGCGTGGTCCTCGAACGCGTCCGCGACCTGGCGCTGCCCGGCGCGGTGCTGGTGCGCGCCCCATCCGGCGTCGCACCGGCCGGGGCGGACGTCGCGAGCGACGACGCGGCCACGTGGGCGCTCGTGCGGGCGCTGCGGGCGCGGCCCGACGTCGTCGACGCCCACCCGAACTACCTCGTGTACCCCGATGCGGTCCCCAACGACCCGGCGTACCCCTTCCAGTGGCACCTCCGCGCGATCGGCCTCCAGCAGGCCTGGGACGTGACCACCGGCGACGCCACGATCGTCGTCGCCGTCCTCGACACCGGCATCCTCTACCACGCGACCGACGCGGCGCGGCGGCACCCCGACCTCGCCGGTCGGGTCCTGCCCGGCTACGACTTCGTCAGCCTCGTCACGCTCTCCGACGACGGCGATGGCCGCGATCCCGACCCCTACGACCCGACCGCCGAGGCTGGCTACCACGGCACCCACGTCGCCGGAACGATCGCCGCGAAGACGAACAACGGCGTCGGCATCGCCGGCGTCGATTGGGCGGCCCGGGTCCTGCCGGTGCGGGTGCTGGGGGCGGGCGGCGGGCCCCTGTCCGACGTCATGGACGGGCTGCTGTGGTCCGCCGGATACGCCGTGGACGGCGTTCCCGCCAACGCGAACCACGCGCGCGTGGTCAACCTGAGCCTGGGCGCGAACGTCCCCTGCAGCACGACCTTCCAGGGCGTCATCGACCTCGTGGTCAACCGCGACGTCACGATCGTCGTGTCGGCCGGCAACGAGCAGGCCAGCGTCGACACCTCGTTCCCCGCCAACTGCCGCGACGTGATCGCGGTGGGGGCCACCGACCGGGCCGGCGACCGCGCCTGGTACTCGAACCACGGCCCGCGCGTCGCCGTCATGGCGCCGGGCGGCGACATGCGCACCCGTGCGGCCGACGGCGTATACAGCCTGGGGCGCGACCCTGGGGGCGCGTTCGGCTACACCTACGCCCAGGGCACGTCGATGGCGGCGGCGCACGTGTCCGGCGTCGTCGCGCTCATGCTGTCGCTCGAGGACCTCACGCCCGACGAGGTACGGGCCCTGCTGCGCCTGACGGCGAACCCCCTCACGTCGGCCCAGTGCACCGCGGGCTACGCCACGACCTTGTCGAGCAGCGCCTGCGGCGCCGGCCTCATTGACGCCGCCGCAGCGGTCGCGAGCCTCGGCCCGACGCCGCCACCGCCGCCACCGCCCCCACCGGCTGCCGGCGAGCTGGCCTTCGAGCCCGGGCAGCTCGACTTCGGCCCCGTCGCCGCGACCGAGTCGCTGACGCTGCGGATCAGCAACGTCGGCGACGCCACGGTCGACTGGGCCATCGTCGACTTCGTGGAGGCGGCCGACAACCCGGTGCTGCTGCAGGACGCCCCCGACGCCTACGAGGTCGCGGTGTCGACGGCGTCCGGCCAGTTGGCGCCCGGCGCGAGCACGAGCGTCCAGATCACGATCACCCTGGGTACGGCGCCCGTCGCGGGCGTCTACCGCCTGGAGCTGGTCATCGAGCAGGACAACGTGGAGCGGCGCGTGCCGGTGCGCTTCGAGGTACCGGGCGACGACTTCGTGGCCCCCCGTGAGCGCACCTACGTCGGGACCTTCCGCATCGAAGCCGATGGCGAGATCACGGTCCTCGGCCTCACCGAGTACGCGTCCATCCCGGACGACTTCCTGGTGCTGACGATCGGCGGCGACGTCCGCGTCCTCGCCTGGGTCGACACGGACGCCGATGGCTGGCCCAACGGGGGCGACTTCGTCGGCGAGTACCCCGGCCCCGTGTCGGTCGACGGGGGCCAACGCGTCACGGGCATCGACATCGTGGCGGAGCCGTTCCTCGGCACCTCCAGGGCCGTGGAGCGGGCGTTGGCCCTCTTCTTCCGGGCCGTATCGGACGGTCCCTGATACCGCGCCCCGACCGCCGCCGCCCGGAGCCGTCCCGTCGCTCCGGGCGGCGGCGGTCGGGGTGGCGCCGCTGGGCAGCCGATTGCGTTGTTGGGATGTCGGGAGGGGGGAGTGGAGTGGGTCGGCGGTGGCTCACGGTGGAACGCATCTATGCAATTTGATAAGGCAGATTATCACACCACACACGCGGGCCCGACCGCCCCGAAGCGACTCCGCCACGAATGCAACCTGGCCCGCAACCTGCAGGCAACCTGGGCCCCGTAGGCTGGGCGCATGCGCATCGGACCATTCGGCCCCTCCGAGATCGGCCTCCTCGCCCTGGGCACCCTGCCGTGGATCCTCGGGCTCGCGCTCGCGGTCGGGGGGCTCGCGCTCCTCAACCGCTTGGTGCGCGCCGGCGAACGGATCGCCGATGCGCTGGAGCGGGAGCGGACCGGGCGCTGATCGCCTGCGGCGCCGCCGCCGGCCACCGTCCCCCGGGGGGGCACGGCGAATCGGACACAGGCCCGCGGTGGCCCGCAGGCTACGCTGGCGGGATGCTGCGCCCATTCAGGCAAGCGCCGAGGACGACGCGGTGAGCCGCGCCTTCGTCAAGGAGGACCCGCGCACCGAGGCCGAGCTGGTGCCGCCGCGGGCGCCGTTGCCCGATGGCACGCCCAACCTCGTCACGACGAGGGGCTGGCGGCTTCTGCACGACGAACGCGCGGAGCTCGAGGCGGATCGCGACCGGCTCAACGCGGCGGGGGCGCCGTTGGACGCCGTCGAGGAGCGCCTCGAGGAGTTGCTCGCCCGCATTGCCAGCGCGCAGGTGGTGGCGGCCGACACCCGCGACGGCATCGTGCGCTTCGGCGCCACCGTCGACGTCGAGGTGCTCGGCGGGCCGGCGCCGGCGATCCAGCGTCTCTGCATCGTCGGCGTCGACGAGGCCGACCCCGCGGCCGGCCGCGTGGCCTTCGTCTCCCCCATCGCCCGCGCCCTGCTCGGGTCGCGCGTCGGCGAGGAGTTGCGCGTCGAGGGCGCGGGCGGCCAGCGGCGGTGGCGGATCACGTTGGTCGCGGAAGGCGGCGACTGAGGCCCGCTGAGCGCTCGGAGCGCTGCCGCTGCCCGACGAGGCGCAGGGGCGCGTCAGGCCACCGACAACCAGTCGCGCATCTGCTCGGGGGTCAGGTTGCCCCCGCACAGGACGGTCGCGACGCGCGCCCCAGCCCACTCACCCGGCCCGCCGAGGAGCGCCGCCACCCCCACCGCCCCCGCGGGCTCCACCACGAGGCCCGCGTGACGGTGAAGCAGCCGCATCGCCCGGACCATGTCGGCGTCGTCGACCAACCGCGCCTCGTCCACCAGCCCCACCAAGTCGCCGAGCGCCTCTGGTACCGGCACGCGCACCGCGATCCCGTCGGCGATGGTGTCGGCCCGCTCGCTGGTCAGCGGACGCCCGGCGCGCAGCGAGTCGACCATCGCCGGCGCACCCCGGGCGGCCACCGCCACCACCCGCGCGGTCGGCTGCCGCTCCCGCACGACCGTCGCCACGCCCGCGAGCAGCGCGCCGTTACCGAGCGGGACGAACAGGGCGTCGAGCCCCGGCTCCGCCGCCAGCAGTTCGAGCGCGATCGTGCCGGCGCCCTCGGCGATGGCGGGCTCGCGCCCGTCCTCGACGAAGCGCAGGCCATGGGCCGCAGCGAAGGCGCGAGCCGCGACCTTGGCGGCGTCGAAGTCGAGGCCGGCGAGGCGCACGTCAGCGCCCAGGGCGCGCATGCGCTCGAGCTTGAGCGGGTTGGCGGTCTCGGCGGCGAACACCGTCAGCGGCAGCGCCCGCGAGCGGCAGGCGTACGCCATCGCCTGACCGAAGTTCCCGGCGCTGGCGCAGACCAGCGGCGCGGCGTCGCCGTCACGCGCCACGAACAACTCGGCCCCGCGCCCCTTGAACGAGCGGATCGGGTTGAGCGTCTCGACCTTGAGCACGAGCCGCGCGCCGAGCTCGTCCCCGAGCGGCTCGCACTCGTACTGCGGCGTGTCCAGGAACACGGGGTCGACGAGGCGCCGGGCCTCCTCGATGCGTTCGAGCCGGATGCGGGGCGGACCGCTCATCGCCAGACAGCCTTGCACGCCGCGACCACACGGTAGCCTGGGGGCCCTCGCCGGGCGGTGGAACGCCCGCGGCGGATGGAGGCCCCATGGCGCTGTCCGACATCGAGTTGCGCGTCCTGGGCGCGCTCGTCGAGAAGGAACGCACGACGCCCGACGCCTACCCGCTGTCGCTGCAGGCGCTCGTCACCGCCTGCAACCAGCGCACCAACCGCGACCCGGTGAGCAGCTACCACCTGCAGGAGGTGCGCGACGCGCTGCAGCGGCTGCGCGACCGCGGCCTGGCCGCGACCGTGCAAGAGGTGGGCGACCGCGTGCCGAAGCACCGGCACCTGCTCGCCAAGGGGCTCGGCGCCGACGAGACCGAACTCGCGCTGCTCGCGGTCCTGGTCCTTCGCGGGCCCCAGACGGCCGCCGAGTTGCGCGCGCGCACGGAGCGCTACGGCAAGATGCCGGACCCCGCCGGCGTCGAGGCGGAGCTGGCGGCCCTGGCGCGGCGCGAGCCGGCCCTGGCGCGCAACCTCGGCCGCGCCCCCGGCCAGGCGCAGGATCGCTGGGCGCACACCCTCGGGATCGACGAATCGCGGCAGCAGCCGCGCGTGCGGACCCCCGCGCCGGACCCGTCGGTCGGCTCCCCGGCGGCACCGAGGGGGGCGGCCGACGGCCTGGCGTCGCGGCTGACGGCGCTCGAGGAGCGGGTGGCCGCGCTCGAGGCGCGCCTCACGAGCGGCGGCTGACGGCGGCGCGCGTGGGACCGCGCACGCGGCCCTCACGACCCGCCTGCTAGCCTGGGGCCATGAGCACCCTGCGCGCGCTCGCATTGGCCGCCGCGCTGACGCTGGTCGGCGCCGCCCACGCCCAGTTGCTCCTCGAGGTGGCGCTCGCGCCGGCGATCGCCTCGCAGCTGTTCCCGCCGATGACCTTCCCGGCCAGCAGCCTGCGGGCGATCGGCGGCGGCACCGGGCCGCTGATCGCCCGTGTGCCGGACGCGGCCGCCTGGACGGATTGGGAGGTCTACACCGCCACCGGCTTCGCCGCCTCGCTCGAGCCGGCCTTCGTGTACGACGTCGAGCGGGGGCTGCTGATGGCGGGCTTCTTCCGCGAGTCGACGACGACCACCGACGTCGGGGCCGAGCGCCACACGCGCGTCGTGTTCACCGACGGCGCGCAGCGCGCCCTCCTCTACCTCATCCGCAGCGGCCGCGAACTGGTGTGGCTCGTCGCCCGCGGCCGCTAGCCGGCCCCGAGGCGACCCCGTGAACCCCGCCGCGCTGCCCGCCTGGACCGCCCTGCGCGACCACCAGCGCGAGATCGCGCCGCTGCACCTGCGCGACCTGTTCGCCGCGGACCCCGGTCGCTTCGACCGCTTCCACGCCCGGGTCGGGCCGGTGCTCCTCGACTACTCCAAGAACCGCGTGACCGACCAGACCATGGCGCTGCTGTTCGACCTCGTGCGGCAGGCCGAGGTGCCTGCGCAGGTCGAGCGGATGTTCCGCGGCGAGCGGATCAACCGCACGGAGGACCGGGCGGTGCTGCACACGGCGCTGCGCCATCAGGGCGACGAGAGGGTCCTGGTCGACGGTCGCGACGTCATGCCCGACATCCGCGCGGTGCTCGAGCGCATGCGTGGCTTCGCCACCGACGTGCGCGACGGGCGTCACCGCGGCGCCGGCGGGCACGAGATCACCGACGTCGTCAACATCGGCATCGGCGGCAGCGACCTCGGGCCCAAGATGGTGACCGCCGCCCTGGCGCCCTACGCGCACGAGCGGCTGAAGAGCCACTTCGTCTCGAACGTCGACCCATCGGACCTCGCCCGCACCCTGGCGCCGCTCGACCCGCGGACGACCCTGTTCCTGGTGGCGTCGAAGACCTTCACCACCCAGGAGACGATGGCCAACGCGCGGCAGGCGCGGGGCTGGCTGCTGCGGGGTCTCGGCGACGAGGGCGCCGTGCGGCGGCACTTCGTCGCCCTCAGCACCCACCGCGAGGCCGTCACCGCGTTCGGCATCGACCCCGAACGCATGTTCCCGTTCTGGGACTGGGTGGGGGGCCGTTACTCGCTGTGGAGCGCGATCGGCCTGTCCATCATGCTCGCCGTCGGGCCCGAGCGCTTCGACGAACTGCTGCGTGGAGCCCACGAGGTCGACCAGCACCTGCGCTTCACGCCGCCCGAGGCCAACGTACCGATGATCATGGCGCTGCTGGGGATCTGGTACCACGACTTCTTCGGCGCCGAGACGCACGCCATCCTCCCCTACGATCAGCTCCTGCTGCACTTCGCCAGCTACTTCCAGCAGGGCGACATGGAGAGCAACGGCAAGTCGGTGACGCAGGACGGCGAACCCGTCGCGGTGGGCACCGGACCGATCGTCTGGGGCCAACCGGGCACCAACGGCCAGCACGCCTTCTACCAGCTGCTGCACCAGGGCACGAGGCTGGTGCCGTGCGACTTCCTCGCCGCCGCCCGCTCGCACCACCCGCTCGGCGAGCAGCACGAGATCCTGCTCAGCAACTACTTCGCCCAGACGGAGGCGCTCATGCGCGGGCGCACCGCTGCGGAGGTCCGCGCCGAGCTCGAGGCCGCCGGCGTGCAGGGCGAGCGCCTGCGGCTGCTCGTCGCGGCCCGCACCTTCGAGGGCAACCGGCCGACCAGCAGCTTCCTGTACCCGCGACTGACGCCCTCGGTCCTGGGATCGCTGATCGCCCTGTACGAGCACAAGATCTTCGTGCAGGGCGTGATCTGGGGCATCAACTCGTTCGATCAGTGGGGCGTCGAGTTGGGCAAGGCGCTGGCGAGCGTCATCCTGCCGGAGTTGGCGGGCGACGCGCCGGCCACGCGCCACGACGCCTCGACGAACGGGTTGATCAACGCCTACAAGGCGATGCGCTGAGCCGCCCGTCGCCGGCCCGCGACCTGCATGGCGCGCGTCAGCCGGCCCAACGGGCGCGGTGGCGCACCAGCACGGCGCCGGCCAGCGCCGCGGCGGGCCACAGGAACGCGAAGCTGGCAATCAGCGCCGGCACCAGCCCCAACCACGCCTGGACCGCGCCGAAGCCGATGTAGGCGACGCCGGCGATCCCCCAGGTGAAGCCCATGAGCATGCCCGAGGCCGTGCCCACGGCCTGCGGCGCCAGGTCCTGCGCGCTGACGACGAGGAGCGGCACCGAAGCGTTGGTCAGCATGGCGCCGGCGGCGATGGCGGCGAAGTACGCGAGCGAGCCCGGTGCCAGCGCCAGCACCAGCGCCAACACGGGCGCCGCCAACAGCATCGAGCCCACGATCAGCCGCACCCGGCCGACGCGCCGCTCGAGCAGGCCGCTGAGCATGCCCGCCGTCGCCGACGCCACCCCGTAGGTCGCCAAAGTGGCCCCGATGACGGCGGCGTCGGGCGCGACGCCGCGCACGTGCACCAGGTACAGCGGCATGGCGCTGCTGAAGCTCACGAACGCGGTGGCGCGCAGGATGCCGGCCAGCGACAGCATGCCGACGGGGCCGGCGAACAGCTCGAGGTCGAACAGCTTGGGGCGCTCGGCGCCGGTGAGGCGGCGCGACGGCGGCGACCAGCCGAACAGCGCCGCCGCCAACGCCACGCCGATCAACGCCAGCCACGGCACGTACTGCGGGCCGTAGGCGCGCAGAATCGCGAGCACCACGACCGGCATGATGGCCGAGCCGAGGGCGCCGCCGGCGGCGAACACGCCGATGGCCAGGCTCTTGCGCTCGCCGACGTCGCGCATCATCGCCACCGCACCCGGATGGAAGACCGCCGAGCCGAGGCCGCCGACCGTCAGCATGGCGACCAGCGCCCACACAGTCGGCGCGACCGCGATGAAGCTCATCAGCACCGAGCTGAGCAGCAACCCGATCGCCGCCGCGCGCCGCCGGCCCCAGCGGTCGGTGAGGGCGCCCATGAAGGCCTGCAGCACGTTGGCCGAGAGCGAGATGACCGCGACCAGGCTGGCGAGCGCGACCTCGCCGAGGCCGAAGCGCTGCTGCAGGGTGGGGAGGTACACCGGCAGGACGTTGGTGAAGGCGTCGTTCGCCAGGTGCGCGCCGGTGATCAGGGCGGCCAGCGGGACGCCGACGAGCGCGACGCGTGGGCGGAGGGCGACGGCCATGCCGCCGAGGCTACACCCGGCGCGCCGGCGGCACGGCGCCACCCGGTCGTCGTGGGGACAACCGGGCGGCGCCGAGGGGTGGGTGGTGCGCGGGGCTCAGCGCGGCATGTCGCGCTGGACGACGAACTCCACCTGGGTGACGAGGGCGACCACGATCGCGAGCAGGAGGACGGGCCACGACCAGGCGGCGAGGACGAGGGTGAGGAGGACGAGGAGGTTGAGCGGCAGGCGCAGGTGGTCGACGCCGCGGCGGCGGATGACGAGCGAGCGCTCCTGGCCGGCGCGCCACAGGCGGCCGAGGGTGGCGCGCCAGGCGGGGGCCTCCTGGGACTCGTGGGCGCCGCGGGCGGGGTTGGGGCCGGCGTCGGTCATGCGGGGTCTCCGTTCTCCGGCGTTCAGGCGGGGCCGTCGCCGGGGCGAGAGGCGAGGTCGGCGGGCGGCGTCTCGGGTGCGTCGGGCTCGCGCACTCGCTCGACGGCGATGGTGAGGTTGGCGACCAGGGCCGCGATGGCACCGATGGCGGCCCAGACGGGCAGCAGGACGGTCCCGATGACGCCGATCGTCAGCGGGATCTCGATGAGGCTGCGGCCCTCCTCGTTCTTGATGGTGATGCGCCGGACGTTGCCCTCGCGCACCAACTCCTTGATCTTGGCGATCACGGCCTCGCCCGAGACGCGGAACTCCTCGCTGAAGGTGCGCTCCTGCCGCGTGGCGTCGCCGGGGACGCTGCCCGCGGTCGCTTCGTGCTTCTGGTGGTCGCTCATGGTCGGCTCCTGTCCGCGGACGACCCGTCCGGGCGTCCGATGGCCAGAGGTTAGGCGGGACCCGGGTGACGCGTCACCACCCGAAGGGGTGACGCCCGCCGCCCCCCCGGGTGGAGGCGGGCGCCGACCGCGAGGGGAGCGCGGCGTGCGGGCTCAGATCAGCCCGCGCTCGCGCGCCACGGCCACGGCCTGCGTGCGCGAGCGCGCGCCCAGCTTGTCGAACAGTCGCTTGAGGTGCGTCTTGACGGTGTTGGGGCTGAGGCCCATGCGGCGGGCGATCGCCTTGTTGGCGGCGCCGGTGGCCAACCAGCGGAGTGCCTCGAGCTCGCGCCCGCTCAGTCTTTCGCCCAGCGGCGCACCGGGGGGCGCGCCAACCATGGCGCCCGCTTCCGGCGCGGGTGCGCGCCGATGGTGCGCCGCCGCCCGCTCGCGGAGGAGGGCGGGGAGCCGCGGGCGCAGGTCGTTCAGACGGCCGAGCAGCAGGTCGCGGAAGAACGGGTGGAAGCGGTAGGTGCCGTCCGGGTCGTCGGTTCGGCTGAGGAAGAGGTTGGCGCGTTCGAGCTCGGCGAGCAGATCGAAGGCGTCGCTCCGCTCGGTGACGGCGGCGGCGGTGCCGGCGTCGAAGGCCTCGAGCACGCTGACCATCAGCAGGAAGTCGTGGGTGGCGGGGTCGAGGCGCTGCAGGACCTCCTCGGTCAGGTAGGCGAGCACGTGACGGTCGCGACCCGTGAAGCGCTCGACGAAGTCCCGCACCCCCTCACCGCGACGACCGCGAAGGCTCAGGGCCGCGAGCTGAAGCCCCGCGCCCCAGCCCTCGGTGCGGGCGACGAGCATGGCCAGCGTGTCCGCATCCAACGTGACGCCGATGCCATCGAGCAGCGCGCCGGCCTCGCCGGCGTCGAACCGCAGCTCCTCCGCCCGCAGCTCCGCCAGCGC
>Ga0114946_10003318_pt1 | contig 10891 bp, 11 predicted proteins | sample WalLakDeSediment_FD_88676 | JGI IMG/M metagenome (GOLD analysis project Ga0114946, IMG submission 88676) | Lake sediment microbial communities from Walker lake, Nevada to study Microbial Dark Matter (Phase II) - Walker Lake 11/02/13 Deep Sediment | ecosystem: Environmental > Aquatic >...
AAAGCGCACCACCAATTCACCGCCTTCTTCCCGCGCCCCGGCCGCCATATCGAGAACCGGGGCCATCCAGACCTTGCGCTGGCGGACATAGTTGACAAAACCATCCCAGTCCGGCCGCAAATCCCGGCCCGGGGCCGCTTTGGGCTCCCCGCCGGCCGCGGCCGCGGCTGCTTCGGGCTGGGCGGCGTCAGGGGCCGGGATGGCTGCCGCCGGCCTGATTGGAGCGGCCGAGGATGGCGACCGAACCCCGGCCGGGGCCGAGCCGGCCTTTGGGGCTGAAGAACCGCCAACCGGTTCCAGGCGCTCAGGCTTTGTCGACCGGGGTGGCGGCGGTTTTTTGCCGGCGCCGGCAGCTTCAGGCCCCGCCGGGGCCGGCGGGGGCCCTTCAGGCCCGGTGGGGGCGGCCTGCTGCTCGGCCGGCGGCGGATTCGTTGCCGCCAGGCGCGGTTCCGGCTCGGCAAGCATGGTGGCCCTTGATTCAGGCTCGGGTCGGAAGTTGCCCTCCTCCCCGGCAGCCGGCAAACCCGCCAGCAATTGGTCCAGCCGGCCGATGATCTCGGCGGTGGGGGCGATCTGGCCGGCCCGGGTGGCCCGGACCATGGCCATTTCCAGCACCAGCCGGGGCCGGGTGGCATACTGCATTTCCTCGATGCCCTTGAAAAGCAGATTGAAGGTATAGAGCAGGGTCTCGGCGCTGTGGGCGGCGGCCAGCTCCCGCAGGGCGGCCAGTTCCTGGTCGGCCAGATCCAGCAGGCGCTCGGGCTGGTCGGTGGCGGAGCAGATTACCAGGTTGCGGAAGTAGTTGAGCAGATCGCCGGCAAAACGCTTGAGATCAATCCCGGCCCGGTAGCTCTGGTCAAAAAGTTCCAGGCAGCGGGCCAGGTCGCCGGCCAGCAGGGCCCGGGCCAGGCGCTCAAAAACCCGGCGGTCCACCAGGCCCAGCATCTGGCGGACATCGTCGTCGCTGACCTGCTCGCCGCCGAAGGAGAAAACCTGGTCCAGCAGGCTGAGGCCGTCGCGGACGCTGCCGTCGGCCTCGCGGGTTATCATTTCCAGGGCCGAGTCGGGCATGGCCACCTTTTCGGCCGCCGCCACCCGGCGGAAAAAATCGATCAGTTCGGCAAAAGCCACCCGGGTCAATTCATAGCGCTGGCAGCGGGAAAGGATGGTGACCGGAATCTTGTGCAGTTCGGTGGTGGCCAGCATGAAATAGACATGGGCCGGCGGCTCTTCCAGGGTCTTCAACAGGGCGTTGAAGGCCGGATCGGTGAGCATATGCACTTCATCGATGATGACGATTTTGTATTTGCCGGAAACCGGCATGAAGCGGATATTTTCCCGCAGCTCGCGGATCTCGTCGATGCCGCGATTGCTGGCCCCATCGATTTCATGGAGATCGACGGCGCTGCCGGCATTGAATTCCCGGCAGGAATCACAACGGTTGCAGGGGCGCTGGGCGCGCTCCTCGGCCCGGCAATTCAGGGCCTTGGCCATCAGCCGGGCCAGGGTGGTCTTACCTACGCCCCGGACCCCGGAAAACAGCAGGGCATGGGCCACCCGGTCCAGCCGCAAAGCGTTCTGGAGGGTCTTGACCACCGGCCCCTGCCCCACCACCTCGGCAAAGCTCCGGGGCCGCCATTTTCGCGCCAGCACAAGATAAGACATGCGTCCTTAAGAAGAAAAACTTCCCACCAGGAAACCAACCCGTAAAGGTGCAGCAGTGCCGCAGGTTGCGGCAAGCGGAGGGGCGCCGCGCACTTCGGTGCGCAAGCCGCTCCGATCGCAGCAAGATGCGGCACTGCTGCACCTTTACGAAAAAAATGATAGCCAGGCACCCCCGCGGCACACAGATAAACTCGCTACCGCTGCTTCCTCCCGGACCTGACGGGGTTTGCGAGTCTCTGTTGCGCGGGACCCGGCTATCAAACTGAAAAGCTCGTCGATCCTTAACGCGGCCTGGCGGAGAGGGTGGGATTCGAACCCACGGTACGTTGCCGTACACACGCGTTCCAGGCGTGCACCTTCAACCGCTCGGTCACCTCTCCGGGGCACTGTTCATGCGCACGGCCCGGCAACCGGCAACCGCACGAATCAGGGCAGTCTACAATGAATTGCCGACTTTTAAAAGGACAAAAAACATCTAATCTCCATAATGGGTTCGGGCCCGAATCAGCAGTACTATCAAGTCGTCATCGTGGATCGAATAGATGATCCGGTCTTGATAGCTCAGGCGCACAGAATAGTATCCTTGCAAATCGCCAACCAGCGCCTTGCCCGAATACGGGTCAACGGCCAAACGGCTACGAAGGATCCCCTTAAGCTTGGTTTGCAGTTTGGGACTGAGTTTCCTGACATCCTTGGCGGCCTGCTTCGTGAAACGGATTCGACAACTCACTGCTCCTCTCCGAACACCTCCTCAAAGGAGAGAGTATCGCCGGATTCGGCCTCTTGCCTGGCAGCCTGGAAGCCTTGCTGGAAACCAGAGGAGGAAAGCAGGGCTAAAGTCTCCTGGAGGCTGTCGAATTCTTCTTGGGACATCAGGACCGCATCACCGTTTTTGTAGCGAATTTGATAGATTTCATGCCGCTCGTTCACCTTCCTGAGCAAATCAAAAAAGCTTTTCCGGGCATCTGTGGCCGTCAACTTTGTCATATCATCCACCCTTGTGCGTACACTTTTTGGTACACCATCATTTAGATTACTTCAAGCACAATGTCAACGGCTGGACTTGAAAGATTTTGGCAAAATAACCTTGATTTACGGCCGCCGTCCCGCCGAGAGCACGGCCCGTAAACCAGCAAGGACTTAGCCGGCAACCGGCTAAGTCCTTGTTTTTTCTGGCGGAGAGGGTGGGATTCGAACCCACGGTACCCAGAAGGTACAACGGATTTCGAGTCCGTCCCGTTCGACCACTCCGGCACCTCTCCTGCAGATTTTCGTCGGGGCTCAGGTTGGCCCCTCCCGCCTTGCCGACGGTCCGGCAATTTACCGTAATGCCGGACCGACAACAAGGATTGTTTTTTCGGTCCCCGGCTTGGCGGCTGAACCGGTCGCCGGTCCCCCCGGATCAAGGTTCAGCCGCGCCGGGCCCGGAAAAAATCCCGGAGCAGCTCCCCGCACTCCGCCGCCAGCACCCCGCCCTCGACGGCGAAGCGGTGATTGAAGCGGGGGTCTTCGGCCAGGCGATAGAGGGAAGCCACCGCCCCGGACTTGAGATCGGGGGCGCCGTAAACCAGCCGGGCGATCCGGGCCTGGATCATGGCCCCGACACACATCACGCAGGGCTCCAGGGTCACATACAGGGTGGTGCCGGTCAGGCGATGATTCCGGCGCTGGGCGGCGGCCCGGCGCAAGACCAGGATTTCGGCGTGGGCGCTGGGATCGCAATCCCCGATGGTCCGGTTGCCGGCGGCGGCCAGCATCTGCCCGTCCACGGCGACCAGCAGAGCCCCGATGGGTACCTCTCCCCGTCCCGCGGCGGCTTGGGCCTCGAGCAGGGCGCGGCCCATATAAGTCAGATCATCAGCTGGTCCCACCGCGATCCCGTCGGGTTAAATCCATGCCCCGGCGACCGGGACAAACCGGGCGCCCGAGCGAAACGCGCATCGGGGCCAACAGCAGCCGGGGCCCGTCTCAACCGGCCGCCGATCGTTTCTGCTTGGCGGCGAAATTGGCGGCCTCCCAGCCGGCCACGCAGCCCTCCCCCACCGCCTTGGCCATCTGCCAGGGAGGCCCGGCGATATCGCCGGCGGCGTAAATGCCGGGCATATTGGTCTCCTGCAGCTTGTTGGTCTCGATGAAGGAAAAGGTTTCACTGTCCATGGCCACCCCCATGGTGGCGGCCAAGTCCATGGCCCCCTTGGCTCCCAACTCGATGAAGACTCCTTCAACCTCCAGGTTCTTGCCGCTCTCCAGCAGCAGGCCGGTGACCGCCTTGTCCCCCAGAATTTCCTTGACCCATTCGCCTTCGTGGACCTGGACCGGGCTTTGGGCCAGCTCGGCGCGCAACTCCGCGGAAGCCGCCAGCTCCCGGGTCACCAGGTGAACTTCGGAGGCGTAACGGGTCAGGGTAACGGCCCCGTCCACCGCCGCCGACTCGTTGCCCACCACCGCCACCTTGGCGTTGCGATAGAAATTGGCGTCACAATCCACGCAATAGCTGACTCCCTTGCCGCCCAGCTCCCTTTCGCCCTTGACCTTGAGCTTCTTGCGGGCGTTGCCGGTGGCGAAAATCAGGGTCCGGGTCACCAGTTCGCGGCCGCTTTCGATTTTCACCTTGAAGAGTTCCCCGTCCTGTTCGATATTAAGAACGTCCTCGGCGATGGTTTCGGCACCGAAACGCTGAGCCTGATCCAGGGCCACCGCCATCAGGTCGGCCCCCTCGCTGACTCCCGGCACGCAAAGGTAGTTTTCCACGTGGGCCCGGTAGATACTGCTGCGCTCAACCTTGCCCAGCACCACAACGTCCGCCTTCTTGCGAACCGCGTGGACCGCCGCCTGCAGGCCGGCCGGACCGCTGCCGATAATCAGCACATCAATAATCCGTTCAGTCATTATTTCCTCTCTTTGGCAATATTGGTCCGCCTCCGGTTTCCGGCGGCCTGGCGGTAAGACCGCCCTGCCCGGGCGCTCGGTTAGTTCGGGAGACCGGCTCAAACTACGGGTTGCGACCGATGTTAGATGCGGGCTTCCACCTCGACTCCTTTTTCCCGCATGGTCTTGAGGACCCCGTTAAGCTGAACCGCGTTGCAATCTTCAACGGCGTAAACATTTTTCATCCCGTCATTGAAGTAGAGGGTGAACCGGCCGCGGTCATCGAGTTCGGCCCGGCGGATATGGTCGCGATCCAGCCAGGGTTTGAGTTCTTCGATAAAATCCAGCAATGAACATGTTTTCATGGTGGTCTCCTGTCTAGATGATTTGGCCCGGCAACCGACCTGGGTGTTTTCACCAGAGAGTTTACCGCTTGCCGCCCGCTTTGACAAGCGTGGCCAACCTGATTCAATAACCCCCGGTGCCCGATCAGGCGGCAACCATAAACCAACAGCAGAATCGGCGGCCGGAACCGAAGATCAAGCGGTGAGAAAAAAATACCCCCCTCCGACCAGGATAACGCTGGCCGCCCGGAAAAGCTGGCTGTAAACAATCAACTCCGCCGCCAGGCCGGGGGGGAAGATGCCGGCGTAATAGGGCAATTGATGGCGCAGGGCCTGAATCGGCGCCGCGATGACGGTGCCGACCAGCAAGGCCAGAACCACTTCGCGGTGGACCAGGGTATGACCATCGAGCAGGGCCCCGGCCGCCGCCAGCCCGGCGGTCAGCTCCGTCGCCGCCACCAGGATGATGACCCCGAGGCTTTCCGGAGGCAGAAAAGGTATCAGGCCGATATTTTCCTCTACCCAGCCGCTGAAGCGGGCAAAATACCCCAGGCGGTCAGCCAGAAAAAAGAGCCCGTAAATGGGGGCGGTGATCAGCATGATCCGCCCCAGTCGGCTCCGCAGGCGCCGACCCGCCCGCCGCAGGGCCTCGCCCCACTGGGGGGAGGGCTGATCCTCAGCGGCGGCCGCCGCCACCGGAGCCGGCGGCAGGAGCAGGCGGCCGGCCAGGGCGATCGACAGGGTTCGCAGCAGGGCGGCCAGGAAGGTGAGCCCGACATAAAGCAAGGCCGCCCCCTTGATGAAAGGGAGCATCAGGAAAAAGACCGTGGGCAGATGCATAAAGTAGCGGGGCAGGCTGTGGAGCAGGTGGGCCAGCAGCAGTTCCCGCCGGGCGATCCGGCCGTCGCGGTAGGCCTCGGCCAGCATGGTGTTGGCCGAGATCCCGGAGACGAAGGCCAGGGCGAAACTGGAACCGGCGGTTTCCGAAAAACGGCCGAAACGGATGAACGGCAGGGCCAGGCGCGACAAAGCCCGGTTCCAGCCCAGTTCCTCGATCAGGGTGGCCAGCACCAATCCCAGGGAGATAAAGATAAATATCCGCCCCAGGGGCAAGGCCAGCCCGGCCCACAATTCATCCAGCAGCATCATAGCTTGACCAGTTTGTAAAAAGTTCCCGGCCCCGCGGGTGTCGCCCCGGCGCCGCGAGTTGCCAGGCAGGAAGCAGCGGCCCCAACCGCCGTCAGCCGTTCAGCATGTGGATCCGGCCGCAATCGGGGCAGACCCAGGTGGGACCGTTGCTCAGGCCCCAGAGGTTCTGGTGGAAGCACTCATCGCAGATCTCGAAACCGCAGGTGCAGTTCCGGCAGTAAGGCAGTTCCCGGCGGCAGCAGTGACAGGCAAACTTGCGCCCCCGGCGCCGGCGGCGGGCCGCCGGCTTTTTTTCGTCGCTCACGGCTGACCTCGGTCCTTGAGTTCTTCCCGCAGCCAATTGGCGTATCCGCCGCTGCAGAGGGGCATGGGCAGGGCCACAACCTCCGGCACCTCGTAGGGGTGAATCCGGACAATGGCTTCCTCGATCCGGTTGAAATGATCGGCCCGGCTTTTGATCTGGCACTGGTATTCATCGGAGCGCTCAATGGTCCCCTGCCACCAGTACATGCTGGTAATCGGCCCCACGATCTGGACGCAGGCGGCCAGGTGCTCCTCGAGCAGGGTGCGGGCGATCCGTTCGGCGACTTCCTTGGTGGACACGGTGGTTACGATCTGCACATATTCCATTTCATTTTCTCCCTGGCGCCCGGCGGAGATCAGGCTGCTCCCGAGCGGCGGTTAACACCCCTTGTCCCGGCTCATGTTGGACGCCGCCAAGGCCAAGAGGCCGGTTATAACTTCAGATGCTTCGGCAACATAAACTGTAACGCGGAATTAAGCGGTCTCTCTGGACAAGCGGCTTTTCTTTCTGGTACAGTCCCACTGGTGGCGGGATCTGGTCCGGTCGCCACGCTCAACCCCCCTATCCTGCCATCTTAACCGGTCGGCGCGGCCTGCCGCAACCACCCCGTCCGCCCAAGGAGTCATGCCATGCTACTCGCCATCGACGTGGGCAACTCTCATACGGTTATCGGACTCTTCAAAGGCTCGCGCCTGCGCTGCCAGTGGCGGGTCGGCAGCAACCCGGCGGCCACGGTTGATGAACTGGCCGCCCTGCTCCACGGCCTGTTCGCCATGGAAAACATCACCTTCGGCCAGGTCGGGGGCATGATCATCGCCAGCGTGGTGCCGCAGGCCACCTCCACCTGGAATCGCTTCGCGGCGGGGTTCCTGGGCCTGGATCTCGACATCACCCCCCTGGAGGTGGACAACCGGCTCGATTATCCGATCCGGGTGGCCATCCCCAATCCGGCCGAAGTCGGGGCCGACCGGCTGGTCAACGCCACCGCGGCTTACGAGCGTTACCGGACAGCCTTGATCATCGTCGATTTCGGCACCGCCATTACCCTGGACTGCGTTTCCGCCGCCGGCGATTACCTGGGCGGTACCATTACCCCCGGGGTCGCCATCGCCCTGGAGGCCCTGGGGCAAAGGACCGCCAAGCTGCCCCGGGTGGATATCACCATCCCGCCGGCCGCCGCCATCGGCACCAGTACTGTCGAGGCCATTCGCTCGGGCCTGCTGTTCGGCTATGCCGCCATGATCGAGGGCCTGGTCGGGCGGGTTGGCCGGCAGATGGCCCCGGAAGTTCCCAAGGTCATCGCCACCGGCGGCATGGCGGAGCTGATTGCCCCCTACACCGAAGTGATCGAAGAGGTCGACCCCCTGCTCACCCTGGAAGGACTGCGGATCATTTATGAACGCAACAGTTAAACGCCGGCTGCCGCCACCCCTGGTTAAGGGCGATACCATCGGCATTTTCGCCCCGGCCGGGCCGGTGCTCGACCCGGACGCCGCCGCGGCCGGCCTGCGCCTGCTCCGGGAGGCCGGCTTCAAAATCCGCTGCCGCGACGATATCCTGACCCGACAACCGGGCTACCTGTCCGCTGACGACCGGGCGCGAGCGGCGGAACTGCACGAACTGTGGCGCGATCCCGAGGTCAAAGCCCTGCTGGCCCTGCGGGGCGGCTACGGCTGCCTGCGCCTCCTGCCGCTGCTGGATTGGGATCTGCTCAACAGCCGGCCCAAGATATTGATCGGCTTTTCCGATCTCACCGTCCTCCATGCCGCCTTGCTCCAGCGCACCGCCCTCATCCCCTTCCACGGCCCGATGCTGTGTACCCTGAACCAATCCGAGCCCGAGTCCATCCGCCATTTTCTGGCGGCTCTGGCCGGCCGTTTCCCTGATGTCATCCGGCCGGCTGGCCTGGAGATCCTGCGCCCCGGCAGCGCCAGCGGACCCCTGCTGGGGGGCAACCTGGCCTCGCTCAACCATCTGCTGGCCACCGCCTGGGAGCCCGAACTGAATGGGGCCGTGCTGTTGCTGGAGGACGTGGGCGAAGCTCCTTATCGCCTGGATCGCCTGCTGACCCAGTTGGCCCTGGCCGGGCGGCTGGCCCGACCGGCGGCCATCATCCTGGGCGAATTCAAGGAATGCGGCCCGCCGGAAGAGATCTGGCAGCGCCTGCTGGAATTGACCGCCAGCCAGGAGCTGCCCCTGTGGGCCAACTTCCCCGCCGGCCACGGCCCCCGCAACCTGACCCTGCCCCTGGGCGCCATGGTCCGGCTCGACTCCAGCCGCGGCGAACTGGTCCTTCAGCCCCCGGTCTCGTAAAGCTGGGCCTTCCCCGGCAACCCCCTCAGGCGGCCAGCAGATTCCGCACCTTTTCCTCCAGCAGCTCCGCCAGGCTCTGCTTCTGCTTAAGGGTGTAGTTCCCGGTGGCAATCGGCTCACCAATGTTTATTGTTACCCGGCCCGGCCGGGCCAGCAGCTTGTTCTTGGGCAGAATGTCGTGGGTTCCGGTAATGGCCACCGGCACCACCTCGACCCCGGCCTTGATCGCCAGCACCATGGCCCCGGCCTTGAAGGGCTGCAATTTGCCGTCCGGGCTGCGGGTTCCCTCGGGGAAAATGATCACCGAGGTGCCGGCGGCGATTTGCCGGGCCGCTTCATTGAGGCTCTCCAAAGCCCGGCGGCCATGGCTGCGATCCACCGGGATATAGCCGGCTCGCCGCATGGCCCAGCCGAAGAGAGGAATGGCGAACAGTTCCTTTTTGGCCAGCCAGCGGAAATCATAGCCCAGGTGGCCCTGGAGCACAAAAATATCAAACTGGCTCTGGTGGTTGGCGGCAAAGATGTAGGGTTTGCCGCGATCCAGCCCCTCGAGCCCCTTGATGGTTACCGTCACCCCGGTGGCCCGGCAGATCTGACGCCCCCACCAGCGGGGCAGGAACTGCAAGCGAACGTCCCGATAGCCCAGGAAAAGAGCCAGGAGCAGGGCGCTGAAACTCACCAGGCCGGTGAGCAGCGGCACCAGGACCAGGACCAGCAGGCCCCGGGGAAAATTAAGCAAGTCTGAAATTTGTTTCACGGTTGCCACCAATGGCCGAGATGGTTAAGATAATTGCCGGGACGCGAAGCCTGGGAGCCGATCATTTCGCCAAGTTTGCCCAGAGCGCCGTCCCTGAGGGCCGGCAGGACCTGAACGGCCTTTTATTTAAGGCGGGCTTCCGGGGGGCGATTATAGCATGTCCCGGCGCCCCCCGCCAGTTCCCCCAGCAGCCCAACCCTCGCCCCGGGCCCAGCGCCCCATGAGAATCAGCAGGAATGAGCAGCAAAGAGTTTGACCCCATCGGCGCAATCCCCATTGCGGATCAGCCGGCCGCCCCCGAGGAACCCGTCATCGAGGAACCCGCCCCGGCGCCCCCCCCGGCGGCGCCGACAATGCCTCGGCGGTCCGCCGCCGACCAGCAGCCACCCCACCAACCGGACGATGATCTCCCCCCGCGCCGGCGCCCGCCCCGGCCCTTGTCCTACAGCCTGTTCTGGCCCGCCGTGGCCGCCGGGACCCTGCTGTTCTTGTACCTGCTTGGCTCCCAGTTGGTCTTCCCCCTTACCGGGCCGCGTCTGATGGCCCAGTACCTGGAGAAAAAGCTGGACCGGCCGGTGACCATCGCCCGAGCCGAATGGCGTCCCCTGGCGGGCAAGCTGGTGCTGCAAAACGGCATCATCGGCCCCCGCCGGAGTGATCCTTATGACCGGGTGGACCCGATCCTCTCCTTCCGCACCCTGGTGGCCGACGGCGGTTTTTTTCACCTGCTGCGCCGCGGCTCCCTGGTCCGCAGCCTGACCATCGAGCAGGGTTATGCCCACCTGGTCCGCACCGAGGAGCAAAATTACAATTTCGCTCCGCCCGCCCGGCCCCTGCTCTCTTCCCGGCTGCTGCCCGGCCGGGTAGAAATCCGCCACAGCCGCCTGGACTTCAGCGACCAGGGCCATGACCCCCTTTTCAAGGTCGGGCTCACCGCCATCAGCGGGGTACTCCACCGGCAGCCGGGAGGCGGCGGTGGCGAAATCAAGGTCGATCTGAGTGCCCGGGGCCCCGGGGAAAGCGCCATCCAGCTCCAGGGTTCGCTTCGGCCCCTGGCCGAGCGCAACGACGCCGGCCTGGAGTTGGAACTGGGCCGGCTGCCGCTGCCGGTTCTGGCCCCCTATCTCAGTGGCCGGCTGGGCGCCGCCATCCGCCAGGGCTATCTGGACGGGCAGGTCCGGTTGACCAGAGACGGCCGCATGGTCCAGATCGAGCATCTATTCGCCCTGACCGCCCTGGATCTGGCACCGGCGGAAGAGGGCGATGAAGGCCTGCGGCTATTGCAGGCTCTGCTGGCCGACCGGGAAGAACGCCTGCGGCTGGAGCTGCCACTCACCATCAACCTGAATCGGAGGGACCACCCTTATCTCGCCGCCATCGCGGCTTTCATCGCTGAACTGCGGGAAGAGGCCGCCGGCGCTCCTTGGGCCCTGCTGGACCGGGAAATGCCCGACCTGGCTATTGTCGGCCAGATCTCTTTTGCGGCCGGCA
>Ga0114946_10003319_pt1 | contig 10884 bp, 9 predicted proteins | sample WalLakDeSediment_FD_88676 | JGI IMG/M metagenome (GOLD analysis project Ga0114946, IMG submission 88676) | Lake sediment microbial communities from Walker lake, Nevada to study Microbial Dark Matter (Phase II) - Walker Lake 11/02/13 Deep Sediment | ecosystem: Environmental > Aquatic > Freshwater...
GGGGTGTGCACCCCACGCACACCTGTTTTTCGGCCTAAGTGTTCTATATACCGCCAAGTATAGCACACGTTGCACCCAGATTAAAGTTTAATAAAAATTGATCTGTAGGAGGGAGGTCCAAATTCCATTGGGTCGAGATACTCAGGTATAATCGTAAAAGTGAACACCGGCATTACTTCTCAACAGGCGTCGACCTACCGGGTGCTAACAGAGATTTACGAAGGCCCCCTCGACTTACTCCTGCAACTGATCGAACACGCTGAGCTGGATATCACCAAGCTCGCCCTGGCGCAGGTGACGGACCAATACCTGGAACACTTACGCCTGATCCAAGACTTGGATGCCAGTGAGGTGTCTGCTTTCCTGGTCATTGCGGCGAAATTGCTGCAGATCAAATCAGAAGTGCTGCTACCCCGCCCGCCCACACGCGAGCCAGGCGAAGAAGACCCCGGCGAAGCTCTGGCGCTACAGCTTATTGCCTACAAGCGCTACCGGGCGATTGCCAATCACCTGGGAATGCGCGCAGCCGCTGGTTTACACACCTATTTGCGCCTGGCGGCTCCCCCCAAGATTGAAGGCATCCTGGATCTATCCGGATTGACCCTGATGGATTTGGCAGCCGCAGCGAGGGCTGTGTTCAGTCAGGCAGACGCCAGAAGTGCATTGTCCACTATTGTACCCATCCCCACCGTAACCATCCGGGAGAAAATCAGGTTGATCGCGCGCTCGCTGCGTTTGAAATCACGCATCAGCTTCCGCAAGCTGTTAGGGGAGCAGCGCTCGCGCCTGGATATCGCCGTCACTTTCCTGGCAATGTTGGAGCTGATCAAGAGACATATCATCACCGCCCATCAAGAAAAATTATTTGGAGAGATCGAGCTCGAAGCGGTGAACACCTGGAACGAGAACGAAGATTTTGAGCTGGAGTTTGGGGAATAACAACCTAAGAAATGGGGTTTCCTAACGAGGTTTGCGGGACCGGTGGTATAGAGATGGAAGCAGGCCCAGAAAAGCCCCGACCGCGTCGATGCCAACGTCGATCAGGGTAGACTGTCGCCCAGGCACGAAGGCCTGGTGTAGCTCATCACTGGCGCCAAAAAGAACTGTCAAGAACCAGGCCAACGCAATGGCGGGCAGGTCTTTTCTGCCCAAACCTCTCAAGATGGAATAAGATAGTAGAGCATAACCGGTGAGATGACCCAACTTTTTCACCGGCCAATCATAGCGGCCATAAACCGGCATCGCCTCAGAGGGGATGGAGGAGAGCAAGAAAATGATCCCCATGATGAGCACAGCAGGACCCCAACGAAGCACTCCTGAATGGAGATAAGAACGGAAGCGCATGGTTGGATTGTACCATTTCAGTTATGAGAAAACCTGGATACCAAGTGTAGCAGAGGTATACGCTCCCCCGGAAAACTTGTTGTGCAGAGGTATCCACGACCAAAAGAGGAGATGATGACAAATAAACTTGCCGGCGAGAACTCGCCTTATTTACTCCAACATGCCAATAACCCGGTGGACTGGTATCCCTGGGGAGATGAAGCCCTGCAAAAAGCGCGCCAGGAAGATAAGCCGATCTTTTTGAGTATTGGATACGCAGCCTGCCACTGGTGTCATGTCATGGAACATGAGTCCTTCGAAGATCCAGACACCGCCCTCATAATGAATGAACATTTTATCAATATCAAAGTGGACCGGGAAGAACGACCTGACCTCGATAGTATTTACATGAATGCCGTGGTCGCCATGACCGGGCAAGGGGGCTGGCCGATGAGCGTATTCTTGACGCCTGAGGGGGCGCCATTTTGGGGAGGCACATATTTCCCTCCGGTGCGCCGCTATAATATGCCGGCGTTCAGGGAGGTTCTGGCAACGATCGCCAGGCTGTGGGCCAACGACCGCGACAAGTTGTTGCAATCCAGCCAGGAGATCGGCGAGCACATCAGAAGCACATCCCAAATGCCCACCAGCCAGGCAGAACTCAGCCCAGAACAGATCACCCAAGCCAGCCAGACACTGGCCCAGGCGTACGATTGGAAAAACGGGGGCTGGGGCGGCGCTCCCAAGTTTCCGCAACCCATGTCAGTTGAATTTGCCCTGCGCCAGGCTATGCGGGGTGATGTATTCGCACGCGATATGGCCTTTCATGCTCTCAAATCGATGGCCCAAGGCGGTATGTACGATGTTGTGGGAGGCGGTTTTGCCCGTTACAGCACCGATGAGGTTTGGCTGGTGCCACATTTTGAAAAAATGTTGTACGATAATGCCCAGCTTGCACAGGTTTACTTGCAGGCATATTTACTGAGCGGACAGGTGGAATTTAAACGTGTCTGTGAGGAAACCCTGGATTTCATCCTGCGCGAGCTAACCCACACACGGGGAGGCTTCTTCAGCAGCCTGGACGCGGATTCAGAAGGGGAAGAAGGCAAGTATTACGTTTGGACGCTGCCAGAGATCCAGGCTGTCCTGACCGATCCAGCAGACTTAAAATTGTTCAGCGCAGCCTATGCCATCAGCCAGACGGGGAATTTCGAGGGGAGCAACGTGTTGCAACAAGCGTTGGACGACACCCAGCTGGCGGAAAAGTTTGAGATGACACCTGAACAGGCTCGAGCGCGCCTGGATCAATTCCATAAGGCCCTCTTGGTAGAGCGTGAGAAGCGGGTAAGGCCCAGCACGGACGACAAAGTGCTGGTGTCATGGAATGCGTTGATGCTGAGCGCCTTTGCCGAAGCAGCCCGGTACCTCAAACGACCGGACTACCTGCAGGCAGCTATCCGCAATGCAGATTTCTTGCTGACCGAGCTGCATGCGGGCAAGCGCCTGTTGCGCGCCTGGCGGGAAGGACAGGCCCGGCATAACGCCTATTTGGAGGACTATGCAGCTTTGATCCTGGGATTGCTGGCGCTGTACCAGTCTGACCCTCATCCACGCTGGTACCAATGGGCTCTGCGGTTGACAGAAGAAATGGTCACACACTTCAGAGACCCGAATGGGGGATTCTTTGACACACGCGCAGACCACGAGACCCTATTCACCCGTCCCAAAGACCTGCAAGACAATGCCACCCCCTCCGGCAACGCTTTGGCAAGCACTGCTCTCCTGCAGATGGCGGCGTACACCGGTCGGGGAGATTGGCGAAACCTGGCTGAAGCAGATCTGCGATCGATCGTCAGTGCAGCCACGCGCTACCCAACTGCATTTGCCAGATGGCTATCTGCGTTGGATTTCGCGCTTGGGCCGGTGGTGGAGGTGGTCATCTTGGGCGCACCAAACGACCAGCACACCCAGGCATTGGTGCAAACCCTGTGGAGCGCCTACCGGCCGCGCCTGGTGGCAGCTCTATCTGGTTACCCACCCGCGCCAGGAGGACCTGCCCTGCTGGATGACCGGCATTTACTGCAGGAGATGCCCACCGCATATGTCTGCCAAAACTTCCTATGCCGCCAACCGGTGAATGACCCGGATGAGCTAGCGAACCAGTTGGATTCAGGGCTCGATCATCAGACTGACCGGGCAGTGGTCTGATCCCTGCACCTCTCCATGGATGACCACATCCTGCACGCACGGGATCAGATCATCAGACATCAGGAAATAATCTAGACGCCAGCCGATATTGCGCTGGCGTGCTCCCATGCGATAGGTCCACCAGGTATATTCAACCCGCTCGGGATACAAGACCCGGTAGGCGTCAACAAAACCATGCGCCAGGTACTTGTCGATCCAGGCGCGCTCTTCCGGCAAGAAGCCGGAGGTGTTCTCATTTTGCTTGGGATTGCGCAGGTCGATCTCGCGGTGAGCGGTGTTGAAATCGCCGCAGATGATGAGGCGCTCACCCGCAGCGTGCAGCTGGTCGCATAGCTCCAGCAGTTGGTGGTAAAAATCAAGTTTGTAGGTCAGGCGACCGTGATCACGCTGCCCGTTGGGGAAATACACATTAAAGAGGCTAAAATCTGGGTAGCGGCTGAGCACCAGGCGGCCTTCGCTATCAAACTCAGGCAGTTTCAGGCCGTACTGGGTTTCCAGCGGCTGCTGGCAAGCAAAGGTAACCACCCCGCTATATCCGGGACGTTCAGCGGGATTCCACCAGGCCTGGTAATCGCCAAAACCGGCCTGGTGTTCGGCAGAGAGTTGTTCAGGGCGGGCTTTGATCTCCTGCAGGCAGACAATATCCGGAGATTCAGCCATTAAAGCCTGCCATCCCCCTTTGGCAAGCGCCGCCCGCAGACCGTTCACATTCCAGGTAGTGATTTTCACCCGATGTCTTCAAGCAGCTCGAGCGGGACAACCGTAGCGCCCACAATACCCGGGCCGGTGTGAACGCCCAAAACCGGAGAAATACGCAAGATCTCAGTTTTGGCTACGTTTAGTTTTTCTTTCAACGTTTCAGAGAGAATTTTTGCCTGATCGGCAAATTGACCATGCATGACAGAAACATGCAAGGGGGTATGAGCTCCATAGACGCCCAACAAGTATTGGCGAATGCCTTCCAGGGCTTTGGGCATGGTGCGTTCTTTGCCGACGGTGTCGTATTTCCCATCAGCCTTGTCCACTTTAATAATCGGCTTTAATTTTAATATCGAACCTGCCAGGGCTTGCACCCGCCCAATGCGCCCGCCCCGGGCCAGGTACACCAGGGTTTCGAGGGTGTAGATGGTCTCTGTGGCTGCACGGATCTGGTCTAAGCGCTCGAGGATTTTGGGAACACTCCAACCGGCCTTGACGCCCTTGACCGCTCCTAATACCTGAAAGCGCTGCCCTCCCGAGAGGGTCATAGAATCGACCAGGGTGATATTGGCTCCCGCAACTTCCTGGGCGCCCAGACGGGCTGATTCCAGCGTCCCGCTCAAACCGGAAGAGATATGAACGGAGAGAATATCGGGATCGATCTCTGCCAGGGCGCGGTACATCTCGGCAAATGATCCTGCTGAGGGCTGAGAGGTGGTGGGGATATCGGGCTCCATGGCTTTCAAGCGACTATAAAACTCATCTGGGGTGATTTCTTCCGCGCTCACCCCGCCTTGCGGGAACTGGATATGCAACGGTGCAATCTTAATGTTGTACTGCTCAATATCCGCGCGGGTTAAATCCGCTGCACTATCAGTAACAACGATCATCTTACTTCCTCCTTCTTTGGCGTTTGGTCTTTGGCACAATGCTTGGTGACCAGCTTATGGCGGGTTCAACCTTGCAAGGGGTCGGTTAACTATGGAAGATTTTACCTCATTTATTTTCCTATGTAGAAAAAATAGCAGTAGTTTTGCGGTTTTAACAATTGACAGTCGTCAAAGACTTTAGCGCCGGGGCGAAGAAATCCTGAATAGCTAGGCTCGGAATTGCTTTCGCAGCCAGCCTACAAGCGCAGAGCAGGGCCAGATCTTCATGGCGTTGACGCAACCAGCCTAACGCCTCGCCCAGAGTCATATGCCGGTGGTGGTCCTGCTCCAGTCGATGGCGCAGACTGTCCAGATATTGATAGAGACAGAGACCCAACGCCCAAAAGCGGCGGATGGCCTCGGCCGAGCGCAGTTGATATTGATCGCTGCCCATCAGCTCCTTAAAATCTGCAAAGAGCGTTTCCACCGTCCAGCGTTTCGCCATGGTTGCCACCACCTGCTCTAGGGTGTCGTCCAGACGAGTGGTGAGGTAGAAACGGGTCTGCTCCACGGGTGCATCGCCTGTCGGTCGGACGATCAGCACCTGGCAGACGCCCAGCTTCTTGATGCGGGTGCGGATGAGGTGCGCCCAGACCCGTTGTTCGCCTGCCTGGCTGGGCCACAGCAACGCTTCAAAGGGTTCAGCACTCAGACCGGCCGCGAATTCATCCAGACGCAGCCAGACCCATTCGCCCGTCCCTGGATCCAGCACTTGCAGCTTGTGGTTGGCTTTCAGTCCACCGGTGAGGTCCCAGCCACGCCCTTTGACCGCCTTCCACAGAGCCTTGTTGACATACCAACTGTCGACCAGCACATGCGTGTGAGTGTTCGGCACAGGCTCAAAGCTGTTCACCGTCTGCAGGGCCATGGCGACCTTGCTCTGGAAAACCCGCTCTTCCTGTTCGCAGACCAATTTCTGGATGTACATCTGCGGATCGAGCGGGTATTGGCGGTCTTCAAGCAGATAGACCCCTTGAAACAGGCTGTGCCCAGGCAGGGTGCGCTAATCGGTGCTGGAGTAGTGCCAGCCTTGTCCGCCCATCACCTTGGCGAAGCGCTTGACATGGGTTGAGTCGTCCAGGATTAGGTAACCGGTCACCAGGGTTGCCATGGGACGACCCCGTTTCTTCGACCGCTGCAAGCGCTGGCTTTCGTGGGCGGTTGCCACCAGGGGCTGAACTTCAGCCCGGAACATCCGGTAGCGGACTTCTGCCAGGCGAGGGGTAGACCAGCGTGGACTGATCAGGAAACGACTCAAATCCCAAACGGTCACCAGGACTGCAACCGCCCGCAATATTCCGGAGATCGTTCGAGAAGCCTGACAATGGATCAAGCCCATCAGTACGGTCTCAAAGTACATCCACTGGGCGGGTCGAATGACTTCTTGAAAGTTCACCAGATAGTTGCGGAAGCTGCTTTCTTGGATGATAATGAGGTGGGCCATGTTTTTCTCCTGATCTTGGTTGCTGGAACACCCAATGTATCAGAGAAAACGTGGCCTTTGGCTATGATTTTGATAAAAGTGCAAAACTGCTGTCAATTCCACTATCTTTGCACTTTCACGCTATTACGACTGGCCTTATCCGGCAATTGGCAAAGGGAGCGGTTGGGCCATAGGGGGCTGACCATTCCATCGGCAATTAAATTCAATAGTTGGGGGTGAATGCTTTCACTTGTTCATTGTTTATAACATTCTACATAGCGGAACTGAGATGAGCGTATTCATGGAGAATTGCACGAATAATCCAAGATGTTATAATATTGTATGCTTATTCGAGCAGCTGCGCCAGAAATTGAAGATACTTCGTTCTTGCTTCAGCAAACGCCAGCGGAAGACTTCGTTATCGTTCAGTTGGGCTTGATCGAATGCAAAGAGCGGAAAACGATGACTGGATTACTGCGAGTGGTGACCGAGCAGGTGATCCTGGGATTCGAGCCGCTCCCAACCCCCTGCACAGTTGGTGCCACTTCACAATGCATTCTGCCTTTCTTGGCCCCTGCGCTGCCAGTTTTAGGCTCCAATTGTAAATCTACAAAACTACTGTTAAAAATGTAAATCTAGAGTGACACAAACTAATAAAGGATTTTCCTCTCGAATAGCATGGAGGTAGATTATGAAGACGATCCGAGCAATGGGTACACTGAGGCCTAGGTTGGGTCTGATCGTCTTCGCTGCAATAATCTGCATCCTGTCGATGAAACTTTTTGCCACTCCAGCCGATAGCCACGAAGTGGATGAACCAAACCCGGGGTTCGTTGTATTAGCAGAGTTAAGCTGGGAGTCCTTAGGTGGTCCGCCCGGGGGATTGGGCTATGACATTCGGTACAACTTTGCCAATCCGAATACCTGGTACGTCACGGATGCTTTTGCCGGGGTTTTTATAAGCACGGATAATGCTTACCTGTGGGAACCCAGCAATACCGGCATACCGCCTCAATCTGGGCCTACGGGTGATGATATTCCAGTTTTTTCATTGACTGTGGATCCAATCAACCCACAGATCGTGTGGAGCGGCACGGATATTTCGGGGCATATTTACAAATCCCTGGATGGCGGGCGTACTTGGAGTGAGAAAGATCAGGGGGTTAATTACGAGGGATATGACTCGCTAAGCTTCCGGGGATTTACCATAGATCCATTTGATTCAGACACGGTTTATGCCATGGGGGAGTTGAAAAAAGAGGAGCTTGGCGGTACTTCGATCTGGGGGCTGGGCATCGGCGGGCGGGTATATAAGACGACCGATGGCGGGGAAAACTGGCAGCTCATATGGGATGGCGACGTACCCTCCAGCCTGACGCGTTACCTGTGGATTAACTCGCGTGATCCAGCCAATGCCAACGATGATATTTTGTTTGTTTCCACGGGCATTTTTGACCGGGGCGCGGTAGGCGAGCCAAGCGCGTATGGTCTTCCGTCCGGTGAAGATCCATTTGGCGGCCTGGGCATCCTGCGTTCTCATGATAGCGGCCAGACCTGGGAATTCCTGGACAAGGACAATGGTCTGGAGATGCTTTATATTGGCAGCCTGTATATGCATCCCGAAGATCCCGATCTCCTGCTGGCGGCAGCAGGACACCTGATTACCGCCGAGGCCGCGGAAGCGATCCTGGAAAAAGGCGAGGCTCCAGGCGGCGTCTTCCGCACTACGGACGGCGGCGATTCCTGGACAAAAGTATTGATCTCCAGCGGTGACTTGTTATTGGAACAGTTGAGCGCGGTGGAGATTTGCGCTCCCCCCTACGACCATATCGCTTATGCTGGCAGCAATATGGCCATTTACCGCAGCGATGATACCGGTCAAGAATGGATGCTGGTCTCCACAGGTCCCATCGGCTGGGGACCACCGGGAGTAGAAGTGGGATGGCCCATTGATTTACAATGCGATCCGCGCAACCCCAACCGGATCTTTGCAAATAACTACGGCGGTGGAAATTTCCTCAGCCAGGATGGCGGCTACAACTGGCAAAATGCCAGCCAGGGTTACACTGGCGCTCAAATTAGGGGCATCGCTGTGGATCCGAGTGCTCCAGCGCGCCTCTATGCGGCAGGTCGGTCAGGTATGTGGCGCACAGACACTGCCGGCGACAGTTGGATAGGCATTGGGTATCCTGCCAGTGAATATTTAAATTTAGGGGATTTCGTTTCTGTAGCTGTAGATCCGGTTTCCCCCCGCCATATATTTACGGGGAATATGGGTGGTGCCATCCAGGAATCCTTCGACCGCGGTAGTACGTGGCATCATGTGTGGCCGCCGCTCGTGAATAACGAACACGCTTTTAACGTCTCTGGGATTACCGACCTGGTGTTTGCTCCTTCTGATCCTGATTGGATTTATGCCAGTTTCAGTTTTGGCGGCTGTACATTATTGCATGAACCCTGCAGCCAGGGCTTCGGCGTCGCAGTTTCGCAGGATGGCGGAAAAACCTGGGTTCTATCCAGCGATGCGGATATGGTTAGCCTGCCAGTCATCGACCTGGCAGTGCATCCCTTAAATCCCGCGCGGGTATATGCTGGATCGGAGACCGGACTGTATACAACCAGCGACGGTGGTGTATCCTGGGAGCGGGTGAGCATCACCGGGCAGCCCGATGATGCGCGCGTGCGCGCAGTGGCTATCAGCCCGATAGATGGGAATCGAATCCTAGCCGCGGTGGATGGGGAATACGCCGCGCCGGGCAGCGTTCCGGGGATCTTTCTCAGCACAGATGGTGGATCAACCTGGCAGGCCAGCTATGCCGGCCTGGAGCCGAATAGCTCCATCCACCACATCCTGTTCAGTCCCGTGGATCCGCAGAGTGTTTTTGTCAGCGATTATTTAAGCGGCATCTATCGTTCCACCAATGGTGGCCAAACCTGGGTGGTGCTAAATACCGGATTGCTTACACGCGCAGCCGGGCCTCTTTCGATCTCCGCCGATGGGCTGCACCTTTATCTGGGCACGAATGGCAATGGCGTGTACCGGCTGGACTTAAATCGCGTACCACCAGAGCCTGCGCCACCCGATCATCAAATCCTGTTGCCGCTGGTGTGCAGGTGAGGCTGTTCACCCGCTTAAAGTTCCCCCTGCGCTATGTCCTTTTGGGTCTGATCTGTGGGGGGCTCTTTATCGGCCTGGCCGAACAATCCTGGCCGGTATATTCAGCATCCAGGAACAGTGGACCAGACCAAAATACTTTTCTACCACTGGTGCTTTACTCAGTAGCGAGTATCCAGGGTCGGGTGCTGGATGCACAGGGTCCGGTCCTGGGAGCGACTGTGCGCATCCAGGCTACCGAGAACGCCACATTGAGCGAGATGGATGGCCAGTTTAGCCTGTCAGGGTTGGCTGCGAGAAAAGCCGTAACCGTGAGCGCCTGGAAAGATGGCTATTATTGTGCCAAAGTGGAAGGGGTGATTCCAGGCGAGCAAAACCTGGCGATCACCCTGCACACATACCAAACGAACGACAATCCCTTTTACACCTGGATTCCCCCACAAGGTGATAACTCCTGCTTTAGCTGCAAGCCTGGCGTCACCCAGGTCTGGCTGGAAAACGATGCCCATCGCCAGTCAGCGACCAATCCACGTTTCTTGACCATGTATAACGGCACAGACATCGCCGGCAACCAGAGTCCGCTCACCCGTTATACCTGCTCAATCGATTATGGTTGTATTCCACTGCCGCCCGACCCGACCCAACCCTACTATGGACCAGGTTACAAGATCGATTTTCCCAACACCGCTGGGAACTGTGCAGCCTGCCATACGCCTGGAGCGGCGGTCAACTCACCTTATGGCACTGACCCAAACACGGTTACCGGTGCTGACGAATTTGGGGTTCACTGTGATTTCTGCCACAAGATCGCTGCGGTAAACCTGGATCCAGCGACAGAATTGCCCTACGGAAATATGCCTGGCGTGATTTCGATGGATATCCGCCGGCCATTTCCACAAGACCCAGAACGGTTCCAGCTCTTCTTCGGCACTTTTGATGACGACAATGTGCCGGAAGAAGATACCTACCTGTCGCTACTAGAAGAGAGCCGCTACTGCGCACCCTGTCACTTCGGCCAGTTTTGGGGGGTAACGATCTATAACTCTTATGGCGAGTGGCTGGAAAGTCCTTATAACGATACTGCTTCTGAGGTCGGGCGCACCTGCCAGCAGTGCCACATGCCAGCGCCCACCTGGCTGGATGGGGATGTCATTATCAATGTCGCTCCTGACATGGGGGGAATTGAC
>Ga0114946_10003320_pt1 | contig 10883 bp, 14 predicted proteins | sample WalLakDeSediment_FD_88676 | JGI IMG/M metagenome (GOLD analysis project Ga0114946, IMG submission 88676) | Lake sediment microbial communities from Walker lake, Nevada to study Microbial Dark Matter (Phase II) - Walker Lake 11/02/13 Deep Sediment | ecosystem: Environmental > Aquatic >...
CACGACCGACAACCGCAAATTCGAAACCCCGGAGTCTGATTTGACCGGTTCACGCAAATGGTGAATCATACCGTGGAATCGTGCCAGCGCAAATAACGGGGCCAGGTCGAGCTCCCGGTTAGGCCGGGAGCGATCTGGCCCCGTTCATTATTTTAGCCACCCCCAGCGGCTCCCTCTCAAAAGTTGAGCACTTGCAAAATCGAATCGATCCCCGCCAGCGCTTCTGCCGCTGCGGCGGCCTGCTCCCCCTTGAGGCCCTGTCGTTCCTCAAAGGCCGCCAGTTTGGCGAGGTTGTCCCCAAGACCCTTAACGGCCCGGTTGGTGTCAAGGTCGTTGTTCATAGCTAATTCAAAATCGCGACCCAAGACGGCAATGAGCCCTGCACAATGGGCGGTATCGTTTTGCAGAACCAGCCGGGGGTCGAGAATCCCGCGCACCATAATCTGGATGGCGTCCAGCAATTCCCGGCTCCCGCTCAGTTTACGGTCGGTGAGATTGATCTTCTTGCGATAATGGGTGCGCAGGAGGTGAAACCGGATATGGTTGTAGCTGAACCGTCTGGCTTTGAGATCGCCGGGATAGAGGATGTTGCCCTTGCTTTTGGACATTTTCCGGCCATTGAGCAGCACATGTTCGCCATGCAGCCAGTAGCGGGCGAACTCTTGGCCGGACGCCCCCTCTATCACCGCGATATTGTAGTCATGGTGCCGGTAGATGTTGTCGATGCCGCCACAGCTGATGTCCACCTGGTAGCCCAAATGGGCGGCAATTACGGCCGGATCCTGGACGTTCCAGGCCGGCCGGCCCTTACCCAGTTCCGTCTCCCAGCAGACCCCGCCGCCCCATTCGGGCCGGCAGCCATGCCAGAGGATGAAATCGCCCAGGTTCCAGCGCCGGCCCGGATAGGTATCCTTGGCAAAACGGCGTTTTCGGGCGGGCCACCGGCTCATATCGAGCCGGTAGAGTTTGCCGAATCCTTTGAATTTGAGCGGGTCATAAAAAATATCCCGGCCGTGCCGGTAGGCGTAGCCTTTTTTGAGCAGCACCTTGATCAGTTCTACCGCCGGTTCAATACTGGTTGAGGAACGGGGGATGTAAGCCGGCAGCCGGATGTTGAGCTTTGCCGCTTCTTGGCGAAAGATGGCGGCATTGGGTTCGGTCACTTCGGCAAGGGTCTTGCCCAGCTTCTGAATCCGGGCGATGGATTTATCCTCCACATCGGTATAGTTGATTACCCGCTTGGTCCGATAACCAAGATATTGCAGATAGCGCTCGAGGATGTCCTCGTAGATATAGGTCCGATAGTTGCCGATGTGCGGCCGGTCGTAAATCGAGGGGCCGCAGGTGAAGATCTTGACCTCTCCTTTGGCGCGAGGCCTGAACCGCTCGAGCCGGCGGCTCATGGTATTGCACAGATGCAGGGTTTTCATGGTTTCGGTGTTCTTTGGGTTGGCCGGTATAATCGGATAACGTAAAATCTTTTTCGCTTTTTTAGGAGAACGGCAGTCCCCCCTTGGGTTAGAATTGCACTGGCGAACGTAAATTCCAAACCAAAAGAGGACTACCGTGCAAAAAGATCATACACCAGAGCGAGTAAAAATCATTCAGTTGAATGAGCAGGCGATCCGCAGCCACCTGGGCGAGATGGTTCGCAACACCGTGAAGGAGACTCTGACTGCATGTTGGATGGGGAGGCGGAGCGGTTTTGCAATGCTGAAAAGCACCAGCGCCCGGAATGGCGGGCGCCAAAATGCAAGCCGGGGATAACGGGCACCAATCAAATAGAGGCCAGAGCATGGGACAACACCAGGAAGCAATCAAGACGGCGATCAAGGATGAGATTCTCGGACATTTCCGGGAGATGCGGGCCAAGCCCGGAGACCTGCTGCCGGTGCGCTGGCTCTATGATGATTTTATGGCCAGCCTGAGCGCTAAGGAATTACAGGCTTTGGAGGAGGTGATAAGCGAAATGATCCGGGAGGGGCTGATCGAGTATGTCGGCGGAGCCAAGCCGACCTATGCGGTGACCGACAAAGGGATCGATATTCTCTGCTGATTGCAGTCCCCCGGCTTTGGCCCGGTCGAATCGGAGCGGAAAAATCAGCCCGGATTCAGTCACTTCCAGATCAGGTTTTTCAGATTGACAATCCGGCCGGCAAGCTCCAAAGTGAAATAGCGTCCTTGATTGGCTTTATAATCAAGCCCCAGCGGGAGGAGGTCATGCCACGCCTACGCCGTTCTGTCCTGACAACGATCAAGGTGCGGCTCCAGGTCGGCCCCGAGCTGCTGGCCGAAAAATTCATTGCCGCCGGCGCCGCAGCTCCGCCGCCAACCACTTTGCCCCGTATCCCGCAGAAACGGCGCTGAGGGCGGGCCGCCGATGCGACCACCGCTGCCCAAAATAACTTTGCTGAGCTTTCTCTCAACCATCTTGGTCGCCTGTGGCGGAGCCCCGCCGGACAAGCTGGGGATCCAGAACGACCAACTCCGACCATGTCCACCTTCCCCCAATTGCGTGTCGAGCCAGGCGCCGGATGCCGGGCAACGGATTGACCCGCTGGTTTTCCGGGACGACAGACCGGAGCGGGCCTTTGCCCGCCTTAAACAGATCCTGGAGCGCCGAAACGACACGACCATCAAGGAAGAAAAACCGGGTTACCTGCGCGTGGAACTTCGAACTGCCCTTTTCGTCGATGACGGAGAATTCCTGCTGGACGAAGAGCGACGATTGATCCACGTACGCTCCGCTTCCCGTCTCGGGTATTGGGATCTGGGCAAGAACCGTCGCAGAATGGAAGCGATCAGGCGGGAGTTTGCCCGGGCAGAAAAATCACCGGAAGGCACATTTTGATCATGCTGGACGAAAGGAGGTTGCTGCGGTGAAGGACCAATATGATGAACCGATCTTGGTTGATGTTGCCCCCGGGAAAAACGAAATCCCGGCAGATCAGATCGAAGCTGAAATCAGAACTCTCTGTTTGGAGCAGCCCTTTGCTGTGCTGGCGACGCAAGGTGAAGGCCAGCCTTACACTTCGCTGATCAGTTTTGCCGCCAGCGAGGACTTAAAATACCTGGTTTTTGCCACCCCGGTCCAGACCAGGAAGTATATTCTTCTCATCAACAACCAGAAAGTGGCGCTGCTGATCGACAACCGTTCCAAGCAGCCGGCCAGCATCAACAGCCTCGGCGCGGTTACGATCACCGGTAGCGCAAGGGACGTTTCAGACTCCGGGGAGGCTCCGGTTTGGCGGCAGATCCTGATAACGAGGCAATCCTACCTGGAAAAGTTTATCAAGTCCTCTTCTTCCCGGCTGATCCTGATCGAGGCAGAGCGGTTTTTCTATGTAAGGCGCTTCCAGGAGGTCTACCAATGGGGTCCCGGTAAACCTTGATGGGGCAACTGCTAACCCTGGCTGAAAGGAAGAATAGATGAAAAGATTTATGCAGTCCGCCTGCTTTTGCATATTGGGCTTAATTTTAATGGCCTCGCAAGCCGCGGCGGCAACAATGGAAGAGGCCCGGGAAGCGTCCCGGTGGCGCTTCACCGGCGGCGGGGTGGCGATAATAGCCCCCGATTATGAGGGATCTGATCAATACCGCGTGCGCATGCTGCCCCTCATTGATCTGACCTACGGCCGCCATTTCTTTATCCAGACCCATCGCGGGATTGGCTGGCGCTGGGCTCCAAACCAAAGCAACTGGGATGCCAGTGTAGCGGTGGCATACCGTTTTGGCCGCAAAGAAAGCGATAATCCGGCTTTATCCGGTCTGGGCGATATCCGGGGAGCGGCAGAACTTGTTCTTACCGGAAGCTACTCCCTTGCTCCCTGGTTATTCAGCGCCGATCTCCGGCAACAGCTGGACGATCAAGCCGGGGGGATGCTGGTCGGTCTCAGGGGAGCCTGGAGCATCCCCGGTCCCGGCCCGAAGGCTTCTATGACCCTGATCCCCAGTATTGCCTGGGCTAATCGCAACTATATGGAAACGAGATTTCAAATAGATGCCGTCCAGGCGCTCCGCTCGGGATACACCCCGTTTCAGACTGGCGCGGGAATTAAAGATCTCGGCCTTGCCTGGCAGCTGCGCTATCCGATCACGCCCCGGGTATCGCTCACCACCTTGATCGGCTACAGCCGTCTGCTCGGCGATGCGGCGCAAAGCCCGATTGTCCGCCAGGAGGGTTCCGCCCATCAAGTGCGGGGCATCATGGGCATCGGGTATAGTTTTAAGTAGAAAATAGCCCCCCATTCTCCCACGGAGAGGCAAAGGATAAATTTCCCCTCCTGCCTGAAAGACCTTTTTTATCCTTTGGAGCTTGCAAGAGGAAAACCAGGGTCCGGTTTTTGTCGATCAAGCCGGCGCCATACTGCCCCGCTCGCCGCGGGTTATTCATTTTGCCGCCGTCAGGGCTGAAGGTCAAGCCGGGCGAGCTGGCGCTCGGTTTGTTCCATCAGGGCTACCATTTCCGTCACCCGGCTATTGAACCGTTCCCGCTCCTCCTCCGGCAGCGAGGCCGCCCGGGGAATATCGGCGGTCAGCGGATTGACCGGGCGGCCCCGGACATGCAGTTCGAAATGGAGGTGCGGTCCCGTCGAGCGCCCCGTGTTGCCCGAGAGGGCGATGCGCTGCCCCCGCGCCACGCTCTCGCCTTTGCGAACCATGAAGCGATGCAGGTGGAGATAGCGGGTGACGTATTTGCCGCCGTGTTCAATTTCAATATACTTGCCGGCAAAGGGATGGGTCAGCACCCGGGTCACCACTCCGTCGGCGACGGCCAGGACCGGCGTTCCGGTGGGGGTGGCGAAATCAACCCCATTGTGGGGCGAAACCCGGCCGGTGATGGGATGACGGCGGTTGGGGTTGAAATGGGAACTGATCCGGTAGCGCTGGGACGTCGGGTAGCGCATAAAGGCGCGCATCAGGCTGTCGCCGTTTTGATCGTAGTAATTGCCGTCATCGCCCAGAAAGGCGCTGTGGTTGTGATTGCGGCGCAGAATGCGGACCCCGTCGATCCGGCTCTGGCCGGTCGGCTCGCCGGCCACGCTTTGCCGGGAACGGATGATCTGAAAGCGATCCCCGGCCTGGATCTGGCGGGCGAAGTTGAGCTGGTCGGCAAACAACTCGGCCACCTGAACGATTTCCCGTTCGCCCAGGCCGGCACTTTTGCCGGAGAGATAAAAACTGCCGTTGATTTCGCCAACCAGGACCTGTTGCTCCCAATCTCCCTCGCTGATCAACTCTTCGTATTCAAAAGATGACTCGTCGACGCGCCGATAAACCACCTTGTTGCCGGCGTGGATGAAAAGCTCCATTTCCTCCAGTTGCGATTCGTTTGCAGCCAGCCGGAAGGTCAGCCGATTGCCGGGCCGCAGGGTATCCAGGGCCAGCAGCGATTCGTCCGCTTCCAGGATATGGTACATGGTCTGGTGGCTGATCTCGAATTGATCGAAAATAGAACCCAGGGTGTCGCCGGGCTTAATGGCATAGGTGTTGACCGGCTCGGGTTCCGGCGGCTCCACGACGGTTGCGACGGCCGGAATCTCAGCAGGCTGAGGAGCGGGGACGCTGATTTCACTGGCGGCAAGCTCTTCCGGAGGCGGGCTGGCCGATAAAACCATAACCCCCGCCAGGACAAGCAGGGGTAAGGCTGCCCAGCTCAGGCCCCGCAGCAATTGGAGGTTGAATATATGCGGACCAGGTGCTGATACCGGCCTGTTTTTTTTCATGGCGACCTTGCTTGGCTTTGAGGAAAGGAAAGATTGTGCCCGGCACTATAACTTAAAAAAAGCCGGGACTCAAACGATCACTGCCTTTTTCGCTCCTCTAAAAACAGAAACCCTGCCTGAAAGGAGGGGGCGAGGGCCCCGGGTGGCCGAGGCGCTCTGATTATCTGCCAAGCCAGGCCAGGACTTCCTTTTTGGTGGGGGTCTTGCCGGAACATTTAATCTGCCCGTCAATTACCACCGCCGGGGTGGTGAAAACGCCAAGCTTGGCAATTTCATTGAAATCACTGACTTTTTCAACTTCGGCGCTGACCCCCGCCTCCGCCAGGGCTTCCTTGACGATTCGCTCCGTCTCATGACATTTAGGGCAGCCGGGGCCGCAAACCTTGATTTCCATAATTTGGCTCCTCCAGGTTAAATTTGTTTATATTTCAGAAAAAGGTCCCGTAAAGCAGACCGCTGATGGTGGCCATAACAATCACCAGAGTGACGAAGACCACCGTTTTCTGGGTGCCCATCAGGCTGCGGATGACCAGCATGTTGGGCAGGCTCAAGGCCGGGCCCGCCAGCAGCAGGGCCAGGGCCGGACCCTTATGCATGCCGTTGCCGATCAGCCCCTGGAGGATGGGAACCTCCGTGAGGGTGGCGAAATACATGAAGGCACCGACAAAGGAGGCGAAGAAATTAGCCCCCAAGGAATTATCGCCTACGGCTCCGCTCACCCAGGCTGCGGGGATCAGGCCCTCCTCGCCCGGCCGGCCCAGGAGCAGGCCGGCAACAAAGACCCCGATCAGCAGCAGGGGCAGTATCTGCTTGGCGAAGTCCCAGGACTCCTTGAACCACTCCCCGTTTTCATCCTCGCGGCCGCTTAGCAAGAGACTCAGCCCGATAAAACCGGCGACAAAGGCCAGGGTGGGATGGCCGGTAAAAACCAGGGCCAGCGCCACCGCAGGGGCTCCCGCCAGGATCACCTGCCACTTGGGCAGCCCGAACCAGAACATCAGCATGATCGCTAATAGAACGGCAAACAGCCCGGTGAGCAGCCATTTTTGGGCCGCCAGCAGGGCCCAGAAGCCGCTGCCGGCGGCATCACCCCAGTTGGCAAAGACCAGGATCCCGATCATGGCGGCGAAGAAAAGGCCGTTCTGCCAGAGGGGTCGCGTACTCTCCTGCTCGGGTTGAGCGATCTGGACCTGGTGTTTTTCCTGCTCATCCCTGCGAAAAATCCAGTGCATGCAGAGACCGATGACGATACTGAAAAGAATGGCCGCCACAGCCCGGGCCAAACCCAGTTCCGGCCCCAACACCCGGGCAGTCAGCACAATGGCCAGCACATTAATGGCCGGACCGGCATAGAGAAAGGCGGTGGCCGGCCCCAGGCCCGCCCCCATCCGGTAGATGCCGGCAAAGAGGGGCAGCACGGTGCAGGAGCAGACGGCCAGCACCGTGCCCGACACCGAAGCCACTCCGTAGGCCAGCACCTTGTTGGCCCGAGCGCCGAGATACTTCAACACCGAGGCCTGGCTGACAAAGACAGCGATGGCGCCGGCAATGAAAAAGGCCGGAATCAGGCAGAGCAGAACATGCTCGCGGGCATACCAGCGGACCAACTCAAAGGCCTCGGAGACCGCGTTATCAAAGCGCGCGGCCCCCACCGGCAGATAATAAACGACGAGAAAAACGGCGACAATCGCGGCCAGGGGCTTCCATTCTCGCTGCCAGTCCATGCGTTATCCCCTTGATTTGGGAGGAGGGCCGGAACACAGCTTACGGCGGTCCACCATGGGCAGGCGAGCCAGCATGGCCCGGATGCGGGGGTCTGCTTCCAACCAGGTTCCCAGCTGCCTCAGCAGGGTTGCGGCATAGGGCGAATCGCTGCCATCGGCCAGACAATAGTTGATCCAGGGGCCCTCTTTTTCGTAAACGACCAGGCCGGCTTCCTCCAGAATCCGCAAATGCTTGGAAACCGTGGATTGGGCCAAACCCAGCAGGGCGGTAAGCTCGCAGACGCACAGGCGCCGCCGGGCCAGGATTTTGAGGATGCTTACCCGGTTGGGATCGGACAGGGCCTTCATAACTCGGGTAAACTTTTTTGTTTCCATGCGGTCCTTTTTAAGGTTGCGAGATCGCCATATGGCGATATAGTGCTGCAAAAAACCCGTTTTGTCAACCTTGGAACGCCTCTTAACAGGCGAAATCGGCCGGTCCCGCCGGCCAAAGTGGAGTTTTCATGAAAAGGATCCGGTCGGCCCTGCTGCTTAGCCTGTTGCTGGTGGTCAGTTTGCCCGCCTGGGGCGCGATGCAGGCCCCGGTTCCCGGCCAGGTAACCATGGTGGACCTGGGGGCAAAAGAGTGCATTCCCTGCCAAATGATGGCGCCGATTCTGGTGGAACTGGAAGAGGAGTATCAGGGCCGGGCGGCCATCATCTTCATCGATGTTTGGGAGAACCCCGCCGCGGCCGGACGCTTTGGGATCCGGGCCATTCCGACTCAGATTTTTTATGACCGGAACGGTCATGAGGTCTATCGCCACGTCGGTTTTATGGGTAAAAGCGCCATTGCGCAACGGCTTGACCAGCTGCTGGGCGACTCGGCCCCGGCGCCAGCGTCGGCTCGGTCAAGCGAGCGGGAAAGCGGCCTGCTTGAACGCCTCTTCGCCGAGGTCAATCGCTGGATGACCGGAACCTTGGTAATGGCCCTGCTGGGCAGTTTTCTCTGGGGGATGATCAGTGTGCTGTTCAGCCCGTGCCACCTGGCCGCCATTCCCCTGATTATTGCTTACGTGGGGGGCCAGAACCAATTGGTCGAAGGGCGTCGGGCCGCTCATTATGCCGCTTTGTTCAGCTTCGGTCTTTTTCTGACCATCGCCATGGTGGGGGTGATCACGGTGCTGTTGGGCCGGATGCTGGGAGATGTAGGTCCTTACTGGACCATCCTGGTCGGGCTGATTCTGCTTTGGGTGGCGGCTGACATGTTGGGCTTCAACCGCTGCAGCCTTCCCGGCGGCGGCTTGATGGCCAAACTTCGGATCAAGGGCGCCCCCGGAGCTCTGGTCCTCGGCCTGGCCTACGGGATTCTTTCCGGCACCTGCACCTTCGGTTTTATCGCCCCCCTGCTGGCGGTGGTTTCAGTCCAGGGCGAGGTCATCAGCGGCATCACGCTGATCACCGCTTACGCGGTGGGACACTGCCTGCCCATCGCCATCGCCGGCGGTTCAACCGCCCGAATCAAGCGCCTGATCGAAGCCCGCTCCCTGCAACAGGGCAGCATCTGGCTGCGCCGCCTGGCAGGAGTAATGATCCTGGTCTTGGGGATTTATTTTATCCTGCGGCCGTTTATCCTTTAAACAGTTCCCAACCCCTTCGGTGGTCAAACAACCCACTGGCGCTGGCACTTTTTGCTGGCCAATTAATCACTGTCTCAACTTTCTCCCGCGTTTTCTTCGGCCAGCAACCTCATGAACAACTTGGCGTTGTCTCCGCGCAGGTTGTTCACCAGACCCAGAAGACCATCGGTCAGATAACGGGTCTCAAACCCCTGAATGCGCAGATAAGTCATGGCAATTATGGCTCGATCCTTGAGGGGACAGGCGGTAACAATGATCTTGTCCCGGGGAATTTCGGCCAACCGGCGGGGTAACTCGTTGAGGGGAATTTTCAGGCCAAAGCCGACCCCCCAGGCCGCATGCTCTTCGGCAAAGCGGATATCCACCAGCACCACCTCCCCCTCCACGAGACTGACCAGCAACTCCTTGCTGCTGATTTTCATCTCCCGCCGGTCGGCGTAGTCAAATGAAAGCAGATATTCTTCCAGGGTCGGAGGATCGGCGACAGCCGATCCCGGCAGGATAAAGCCCCCCAAAAACAGCCCCAGCAGCAGACAGCCTATGCCCATATGTCTCATAAATAGCCTCCTCAGTTTTCTGGTCTCCAAGGTCGCGCCACCCGATTATTTCCCGGCCACATGCTCGCCCAGCTTCACTGAAGGCAACCTTCCCTCCAGAGCCAAATCACATATCGCGGATCACGGACTATGGCATCGTTTTCTGAAATATTGTTCTTCCTGCCTTGGCATTTGGCCACCATTTCTGTATACCTTAATAAGCCATAGACACCTCACAGGATGACGAATTTTAGATAATTTCATTAATTTACGGGGAGTTAAGAGGCTCGCCGCCGGCATCGGCGACCATCACCGCTATACAGGGGTGTTAATGTGTCGATTATACTGTTGAAAGCGTTGCTCGGGCTACCCCTTATTTTCCTGGCGTTGCTCGGCATCTACACCATGTTCGAGGTTCTCGGCCGCAAAGAAAAGAAGTACGACATCACTAAGCTGAAAGTCGTCCATTTATGGAACGGTTATCTTTTCCTGCTGCTGCTCCTGGCCACCGGGGCTCTCGGAATCTATCTCGTGGCCGAGGGGAACGTAATGCTGGGAGCCAAGACCACCTTTCACCTGGTTCTCGCCCTGGCGGCCATTTTCCTGCTGCTGATCAAGATTTCCTACCTGCGAGCCTATAGGCTTTTCTATTCCCAGGTGGCGGGGTTCGGGCTGCCCATCGCCCTGCTCGTTATTATCGCGGCGGCAATTTCCAGCGGCTATTACCTGCTGGTCCACGGCTTCACGGTTGAGGGAACAGCGGCGAGCGCCATGGTAGAGCCATAGTAACACCCGGGCTGTCCTCGATTTTATACTGTGACCCGAGACCCGGCGGTTCGGGCGCAGCCGGCTCCGCCCTTATTTCAGGAAAAATCCGCCTCCGCGTCCTTAATATTGTTGACCTCCCCAAATAGCTGACGAAAAAATCAAGACCAGCAGCAGGATGGGAACATCTCTGCCTCGGGAGTGTCTTTTTGGGGACAGGCCCGCCGACGGACATCAACCAAGCGGGGCGGCTGAACTTGCAAGTGGAGGTTGCCGAGAATGAAGCTGTTGAAGTCAAAGCTATTACTGCTGGCGCTGCTGATTGCGACGGGGTTGCCGCTGGGCAGTCCCTTGGCCGGGGGAAGCGAACCGGCAGTGCATGAGAAGATGCTGGCCAACGGCCTTAAGGTGCTGGTGCGGCCGGATCATCGGGCTCCGGTGGTCACGTCGCAGATCTGGTACAAGGTAGGCTCTGCCCATGAGACTTCCGGGGTCACCGGCATCGCCCATATG
>Ga0114946_10003321_pt1 | contig 10881 bp, 11 predicted proteins | sample WalLakDeSediment_FD_88676 | JGI IMG/M metagenome (GOLD analysis project Ga0114946, IMG submission 88676) | Lake sediment microbial communities from Walker lake, Nevada to study Microbial Dark Matter (Phase II) - Walker Lake 11/02/13 Deep Sediment | ecosystem: Environmental > Aquatic >...
CATGGCGGTGAACATGACCCAGAGCATCACCGGGTAGAGGAAGATGGGCAAAAGGATGCTGTAGACCACGATGGACCGCTCCCGCAAGGCGGAGCGGAGCTCCATGGTGTACAGGATCCAGATCTCCCTGGCGTCCATAGGGTCCGGGCTGAGGGATGAGAACCGGGCAGGAACGTGGAGAAGCCCAGAAAATAGTGGGTATATGGGGGAGGCGGCGTCAACCGTCAAGACGGCATTCCCGGGCCTCTCCTCTTCACCTGACCCGATCCGGGATGCTCCTTCCTCAAGAGAGGGAAGGAGGTCAACTCGGACAGCCCCCTTGCCACCTGGGGCTGCGTCCTCCATCATCCCGATCTGGCAACGGGAGTCCTCCACGGCGTCCGTGAGCCCGGACGCCACCCCGCAAGTGAAGGGCAGCACATCGGCAGCCCGCTTCAGTCATCCTTCCAATCCGCCACACGCACTCCTGCCGACGCGTCCGGTCGTGGAGAAACGGTTCGATGTCAAGATCAGATGGGCTTAAAAAATCAGCTTTCAACTGGAAACGCGGGTTATTCTTCAGCATCGGCGTGGGACTATTCCTGCTTGTCTTCTACTCTCCCTCCTGGCCCGATGCCGTGGACCCCGCCGGGAAGGGATTCGTCCTGACGCACCAGGGCAAGGGCGCACTGGCCCTCTTCCTCCTGGCCGGCACCTTCTGGGTGTTCGAGGTGATACCCATCGGCGTGACCGGCCTCCTCATCGGCGTCATCCAGGCCCTCTTCTTCATCCGCCCGGCGAACGAGGCCTTCAAGGATTTCATGGACCCGTCGGTCCTCTTCATCTTCGGGTCCCTGACCATCGGCATGGTGTTCACGAAGGTGGGACTCACGAAGCGCCTGGCCGTCCGGATGCTGATGGTCGTGGGCGAGCGCACCAGCCGAATCTACCTGGGCTGCTTCGTGCTGACCGCCCTCCTGACCCACATCATGGCCCACACAGCCGTGGCCGCCACCATGTTTCCCCTGCTCCTGACCATCTATTCCCTCTACACCACCGACACCCGGCCCACCCGCTTCGGCAAGGGGCTCTTCATGGGCATGGCCTTCGTGGCCGGTGCCGGCAGCATCATCACCCTGCTGGGGGCTGCACGGGGGATCGTGGCTCTGGGCTTCTACCAGGAGATCGCCGGCAAGGACGTCTCCTTTTTCCAGCTCAGCTACTACATGGCCCCCATTGGCTGGCTCATGGTCTTCCTGCTGTGGGGCTTCATCATGCTGCGGTTCAAGCCCGAGCAGGACCGCATTCCCGGCCTTCGGGAGAAGGCCAGGCAGATCAGCGACGAGATGGGCGACCTGTCACGCAAGGAGGTCATGGTCGGCCTCATCGTCCTCGGCACCATCCTCTTCCTGTCCCTGCAGTCCTTCATCCCGGCCTTAGCAGCCTTCAACAAGTCGGCCGTCCTGCTGGTGGCCACCATCCTCTTCTTCCTCTTCAACATCCTGGACATCGAGGATCTCGAGACCATCCCCTGGAACATCATCCTCTTGTTCGCCGGTGCCATGAGCATCGGATTCTGCTTGTGGCAGACGGGCGCAGCTGAATGGCTGGCCATCAACTGGCTCGGATTCTTCCAGGACTCCCACTGGTTCGTCTTCGTCATGGGAATCTCCTTCTTCATCCTGATCATGACGAACTTCATCATGAACGTTGCCGCCATCGCCATCTCCCTGCCCGTGGCGTTGGTGGTAGCCCCGTACCTGGGGGTTTCCAGCGAGGTGATCCTCTTCTCGGCTCTTGTCGTGGCCGGCATGCCTTTTCTGCTGCTGGTCGGCGCAGCCCCCAATGCAATTGCCTACAGCTCCCGACAGTTCACAAGCGGTGAGTTCTTCGCAGCCGGCATTCCCGCCAGCATCCTGCTGCTGGCCGTCCTCGGCTTGGTCATCCTGCTGGTCTGGCCGCTGATGGGCATGCCGATATATGTGGGGTAACAACAGTCTCGGATAGACCCCATGGAACCGACATTCCGCACCTCTCCCGAGGCATTTCGCTTGAATTTTGGGGGTCGGGTCTGGGGAGCGTGGCCGCGGTTCAGGCGTCGGATTTGTGCGTCTGAAGCTCCAGGAGGACGGGGGCAACCTTCTTGGACAGGCGGATCATCTCGTTCTTGATACGTTCCAGTTCGCGGCGGTTCTCCACCCAGACTTCCAAGAGCTGAGCCTCGGCGAGGCTGAGGCGCCGAGAGACGGTCCTGCCCTTGAGCTTCGTGGTCCAGTAGGCATAGGGCCCGTGGCGGCGGGCCGGATCGGAGGCGCAGGCGCAGTTGTCCTTGCCGCAAGTCAGCCACTGCCGGCCCACCGTACCGTCGTAGACGTAGCCGGTCTCGGCGAGCTGGGCCGCGAGCTTCTGGTACTTCTCCTCATAGCGCCGAAGCCGTGCGTTGAGTTGCGCTCGTCTACTTGCCATCGCTCTCGCCTTAAGTGCTTGACCGTAGCGTGATCTTATGGTATCATATCACAAGATAAACCGGAGGTCAAGCCATGGCGAACGCCGGTCCCTTCGAGCTCGAGTCTCGATGTCTCGGCGCACTGCCCATCGTCAACCGGGTGCTGGCCCGACTGCGCTTTGAAGAGCTGCTTGAGGACCATCTGCCTTCGCCGGATGCGAGAACCAAGCTGCCCGACGCGCATGCCCTCGGCGTGCTCGTGTGCAACCTGCATGGTTCAACTTGTCGGTGACAAGGCGAAAATCAGGGGTTTATGGCTCATCCCCTCAACGCCAGCTCCAGCTCCTCCCGGACCCAGGGGTCATCCTCCACCTCCAGGCGCGCCAGGAGGGCCTCGGCGGCCACGAATCCTGCGTCACCGGGAATCCCCAACCGGGCAAGAACCTCTCCCAGGGCCCATGCGGCGTGACCCCGGACCAGGGGTTCCGGGTCCTCCAGAGCTCCCATCAGCGCGGGTACCGCCTCCCGGGATCCCCAGTTGCCCAGGGCCACCGCAACGTTGCGCAGGAGCCCGCGGCGCTTGGCGCGCTTGACGGGGCTTCCGCTGAAACGCTCCCGGAACTGGTCCTCGCTGAGGCTCATGAGCTCGGTGAGGACGGGACCGTCAGTATTTGAGACGTGGGTCCACCGGCCGGTATCCGAGGCAAGGCCCGTTCCGACAACCGAGCCATGACCGGGGCTCGGCCCGCCTGCCGCCCCTACACCCGAGGCCCGCCGAGCCCGGTAGGCCGGCTCCTCCCCCTCCCGCGCAAACTTCATGTTGAACGGACACACCTCCTGGCAGATGTCGCACCCGAAGATCCGGTTCCCTATCCGGGGCCGGAGGTCCCGGGGGAGGGGGCCCTTGAGCTCGATGGTGAGGTAGGAGATGCACCGCCGAGCGTCCATGACGGGCGCCCCGGACTCGTCCCGGCCCAGGAGGGCCCCGGTGGGGCAGGCGTCCAGGCAGGCCCGGCAGGAGCCGCACCGGTCGGCCTCGAAGGGAGGATCGGGCGGGAGCGGGAGATCCAGGAGGAGGATCCCCAGGAAGGCGTAGGAGCCTTGCCGGGGATGGATGAGCATGGTGTTCTTTCCGAGCCACCCCAGCCCGGCCCTCCGGGCCAGATCCCTCTCCAGGATGGGGCCCGTATCAACGTAGGCGAACCCCCGGACCTCCGAAGCCAGCCCCCGTAACCGCACCTCCCTCCGGAGCCAAGCCAGGAGGTCCTGAAGGCGGGTCTTCAAGACGTCGTGGTAGTCCGTCCCCCGAGCGTACCGGGCCACGACCCCCCGGGCCGGATCCTCCGGGATCCCGGGAGGATCCTCCTGGAAGTACTCCTGGGCCACCACCACCACCGACCGCACGTCCGGCATGGTTCCCCGGAGGTCGGCTCGGCGGGCCAACGCGTCCGGCCGGGCAAGGTACCCCATCTCTCCGTGGAATCCCCGGGCGAGCCACTCACGGTAGAAGTCCATGTGGGCTGAGGGATCCGGGGAGGCGATGCCCAGCTTGCGGATGCCGAGGCGACGGGCCTCCGAGCGAACATCCATCACCAGCCGTTCCATCAGGAGCCCCCCAGGCTCTGCCGCGCCGAGCCCACGCCTGATACGTCCGACCCCGGAGAATCCGGGGGGACCGACGTGCCCCCTTGAGGCCCTCCCCGCCGCGCCTCGGGGGACATCCGGTAGGCCCTCCCCTTCCACTGGATGTGCCCTCCTCGCAGCCAACTCTTCACGGTGATGAACCCGGCCACCAGGTTACCCAGGGGGAAGAGGAGCCCGAAGAGGGGGTTCCCCTTCATGACCCACGACGCCAGGCCCCAGAAGAGAATTCCGAAACCCGTGGTGAGGGCTCCCCAGAGGAGGGGCGTCCCGCTGATCCCCGTGGCCAACGCCCAGACCAGGACGGCGGGAGGAACCAGGAAGAGGACCGCACCGGCTCCAAGCGACAGGGGCACGATGAGGGGAAGAAGCCACCCCGGAGTGGTCTGGAATGCGCCGGTGGAGATGTTCTTGGACCACCCTTCCACCAACCCTCCCAGAGACCGGTACATCCGGGTCCGGAGACCCTCACCGGATCGCACCACCAACCGCCACCCGCCAAGGGCCAGGAGCTGGGCCAGGCGCATGTCCTCCACCACCTCCCCCGCCACCGCCCGGTGGCCTCCCAGGGCGTCGTACACGCTTCTCCGGAAAAGCAGGTATTGGCCGTTGGCGATGGCGTGCCTCCATTCCCCCTCCTTCCTGGAAACGCCGACCCTTGGAAAGCGGAACGCCAGGAGCATGAAGAACTGGGGCTGAAGGAGCTTCTCCCAAAAGGTCACCATGACCTGCCGTCCCACCACGGTGAGGGCATGGGCCTCCTCGCCCAGGAGGCCCCGGACGGCCTGGGTCAGTAGAGCAGGATGGTGGACCGTGTCGGCATCCGTGAAGAGGAGAAGCTCTCCCCGGGCCTGGAGAGATCCCTGGTGACACGCCCATGGCTTCCCGAACCAGCCCTCCGGGAGGGACTCGCCCTGGATCAGGAGGATCCGCCGAGCGTTGCCCGTGGGGACTCCCCGAACGATCTCCGCCGTCCGATCCCGGCTCCTGTCGTCCACCACGATGATCTCGAAGGCTGGATACTCCGACGCCGTCAGGGATGAGAGGCAAGCGCCGATGTTCCCTTCTTCGTCCCTGGCGGGAATGATGATTGAGACCAGGGGCCAGTCCTCACTTCGGTCCCGGGGATCAGCCCCCGTCGCCGAGGCGCCCGCCACCGGCAGCTTGGGGGGAAGCCGGACGAAGAGAGCCGCGAAGAGCCCCATGGCCATCCAGGGCAAGCAAAGAAGAAACAGGTCCATGGCCCACGTCGCCAGGGGTGGCAGTGGCCCGGGAGACGAAGCTCCGCCGACGGAGCCCCCGGGGGCGTCACCTTTCCCTCCAAGCTAACCTGTTGGCACGCCCCTGGCGTCACTGCGCCGTAGGCACCTACCGTTGGTTTCGAAGCCCCGCCCCTTCGGGGCAACGAGCCAGGAGCCACGACGAGCCCGAGAACCAAACACGAGGATCACCACGGTGAAGACATTGTCCCCCTACGAGGCACGCGAAGAGTTTCCCATCCTCCAGAACAGGGTCTACCTGAATTCCTGCTCCCTGGGGGCTCTCTCCCGGCGAGCCGAGGGCTACCTGGACGAGTTCCGGGAACGGTGGCATACCATGGGAGCGTCGGCCTGGTACGAACACTGGCTGGGGCGGCTGGCCCTCCTGCGCAGAAGGGTGGAGGACTTTCTCGGGGCCGCCGAGGGGTCCGTGGCCCTGGCTGCTTCCACGTCCGCGGCCCTTTCTACGGTGGCCGAGAGCGTGACGGGCCCCATGGCCGCCGGGAGAAACCGGGTGATCTGCTCCGAGCTGGACTTCCCCACTCTGGGGTACCAATGGGCGGTGAAGCCCGGGGTGGAGCTCGTGGTCCTTCCCTCTCGTGACGGGGTCGGGATGGATCCGGAGCAGTTCGCAGAGGCCGTGGACGAGAGGACGCTCTTCCTGGCCACCAGCCACGTCTTCTTCACCACGGGGTTCATCCAGGACATCGGCCGCCTGGCCGAGATCGCTCACGGATCCGGCGCCCTCTGCCTCATCGATGGGTACCACGGGGCCGGCCAGGTCCCCCTCGACATCTCCGCCTCGAGAGTTGATTTCTACACCACCGGCCCTCTCAAATGGCTTTGCGGAGGTCCCGGCCTGGCGTACCTGTACGTGCGCCCGGACCGGATTCCCCACCTCCAGCCCCGGATCACCGGGTGGTTCGGTGCCAGCAACGCCTTCGACTTCGACATCCGTACCTTCGAACCCCATGCTGACGCCCGGCGGTTCGAGGTGGGCACCCCTGCCCTGCCCACCGTCCACACCGCCCTCGGGGGGCAGGAGATCTTGGACGCGGTGGGCATGGAGGCCGTTGCGGCCCAGAATCGCAGGCTCACGGATCTCCTGGTGGAGGAGTGCGGTGAGAAAGGCTTCGCCCTCACCATGGCGGCCCGCCCCGAGCAACGGTCCGCCATCGTCATGATCCGCCACGACGATCCCCCCGGCGCCGTGATGCACCTGTCCAGACACGGTATCATCGTGGACCACCGACCTGGGCACGTCCGAGTGAGCCCCCACTTCTATAACACGGCCGAGGAAATCCACTTCTTTCTGGATACCCTGACCGGATTCCGAAGCTGACGGGGCTGTGGATGAAGCCCCGGACCGCAGATGCCATTCTCGGGGTATCTCCACGGGTGGGGGAAGATCCCGCAGGCCAAGCCGATCCCACATATTCCGATTGGCCCGCTTGGCCTCGCGGGCCTATCTTTCCCAAGCTCGGCTCCAGGGTGCCCGGCCGCCCTCGAGACCCAGGATCGCACTCTGCTTCCTCCGCCTCCCAGGACGGGATTGAGGCTGCAATGAAGAAGTCCATCACAACCGGCTTGCTCCTGTTGTTCCTGTCCCTTCCCTTTGGAGCGGAGGCTCAAAGCCTGGGCATCGGAGCCCGTGCCGGATTTCTGGGCTTCGGGGGAGAGGCTGCCGTGGAGCTGAACAGGAGCGTCGTCCTGCGGGGGGGATTCGGCGTCTTTCCCATCGATTTCACCAGTCAGTACAGCGGGATAAGCTACACCGTCACTCCCCCGTCCAGCATCGGGAATCTGGGCGTCGACCTGTACCCCGGTGGCCGGGGCTTCCGGATCGTGGCCGGCCTCATGAGCCGGAGTGGCAACGTGGAGATTCTTTCCGGGGACCTGTCGGACGGAAGCCCGGTGCAGATCGGCGACGACAAGTACGATCAGCCCGGTACCATCTCCGGAGTCCTCAAGTCCAAGTCCACCGCTCCCTTCGTGGGAATCGGCTTCGGGCGGCACACGGCTCCGGGGTTTGGCCTGTTCTTGGACTTCGGCGTGGCGTTCGTGGGTGACCCGGAGGTCAGCCTGGACGCCTCCGGACCCATTCGGGAGGTCCCTGGCTTCCTGGAGAACCTGCGGAAGGAGGAGCAGGAGATCGAAGAGGTGGGGGGCGGCCTCCTGAAGTACTGGCCGGTGTTCAGCGTGGGGATCAGGCTCGGGATCGGCTGAGGGTCTCAGCCTCCCGCCTTCCTGGTCCATCGCTCCCCGTCCCTCACCCGGTATTTCTCCAGGACCTTCTTCAGGGCCTCGTCCAGGTCGATCCCTTGCTCGTTGGCCATGACCAGGAGGACGAAGAGGACGTCCGCCAGCTCCATGGCCAGGTCCTGCTCCGGCTCGTCGGGCCGCTTGGGCTTGGAGCCGTAGCGGTGGTTCAGTTCCCTGGCTAGCTCCCCCACCTCTTCCACCAGGCGCGCCAGGTTGTGCAGGGGGGGCCAGTAGCCTTCCTCGAACTGGGAGATCCAGGCATCCACCCTGGCCTGGGCTTCCTTCAGGTCCATGGATCGGCCCTCCTCAGCTCGACCCTGCTCCTCCATTCCACCCCGCTCTTCAAGCCTGCCTCGCTTCTCACGGCTTCAGCACCACCTTCCCGAAGACCTCCCCCGCCTCCAGCATCTCGTGGGCCCGCCGGGCTTCCTCCAGGGGGAGGACGGCATGGATCACGGGGCTCACCTTCCCCTGGAAGACCAGGTCCATGACGGTGCGGTACTCCCCCGCGCTTCCCATGGTGGACCCCAGGATGGAGAGTTGCCGCCAGAACACCAGCCTGATCTCCGTCTCTCCCGCAGCGCCGGTGGTGGCCCCATAGGTCACCAGGCGCCCCCGGACCGCCAGGGCCTTGAGGCACTGGGCCCAGACGGACTGTCCCACGGCGTCCAGGGCCAGGTCCACCCCCCGCTTGCCCGTGTCCAGCCACACCTGCTTGGCCCAGTTCGTCTCCAGGCGGTCGTAGACCACGTGGGCCCCCAGTTCCTTCACCCGGTCCATGTTGGCGGGTCCGCTGGTGACGGCGAAGACCTCGGCTCCCGCGAGGCGGGCCAACTGAATCGCCAGGGTGGACACCCCGCCGGACGCGCCGGTGATCAACACCCTCTCCCCCGCCTTGAGCCCCCCCCGCACCATGAGGGCTCTCCAGGCCGTCACCGCCACCAGGCCGGCGGCGGCCGCCGTCTCGAAGGCCACATCCTCCGGGATCTCCATGAGGTTCGCCGCAGAGACCACGCAATACTCGGCGAAGCCCCCCTGGGTGTGCTCCCCGATGATCCTGAACTCGGGTCCCGGGAGGGTGGGCCCTCCGGAGACTCCTTCGTACCAGGCGTAGTCCAGGGAGGGATCCACCACCACCCGGGCGCCCTCCTGCACCCCATCCACCCCGGGGCCCACGGCGTCCACGACCCCGGCCACGTCGGAGCCCCCGATGTGAGGCATGGTGATCTTCAGGGGAAGGCCCCGGCGGATCCACAGGTCCAGGTGGTTCATGGCGGAGGCCCGGACGGCGATTCGCACCTCCCCCGGGCCCGGCTCCGGCCTCTCCATCTCGTGGATTCGAACGACCTCGGGGCCTCCGAACTCGGCGAACGCTGCAGCTCTCATCTCTCGGCTCCTGGATCCGGCTTGTGTCGATACTCTCTGCCCTCGGGACACCCCATGGGGGCCGCAAGTGTACCCCCCCGGGCGAACCATGACAACCGGTCGCCCTCGGGGAAGGCGCCCGCCCCACCTCCCTTCGCCCGGCCTCCGCACTTCATTTCCAACGGGCCCGCTTCTAGCTTGGTGCGGTTGTCCCAGCGCCACCCGACACACCAGGAGCGAGATGACGGAGGAGCTGCCGCCCGGGCCACCGGACGGTTTTTTGGAGGACGCGGACCCGCCGGGGGATGGGACCCTGGGCGGGTATCTGGACCTCCACCTGAGGCCCCCGGCCTTTCTGGGATCCGACGGGTATCCCTATACGATATCGGTGGAGGTGGAGCAGACCGGAGATCTCATGGCACCCTTCTGCGGGTACCTCGTCTTTCTCCGGTGGGCCGAGACAGGCATCGGGATCCTGGGACACATGGAAACCCCCATCCTCCTTCATGGTACCAGCAGGGCCCGGGTGGAGGAGGCCCTGGGCGACTTCACGTTGGAGCGCGTGCACGACCTCCTTGAAGAGGCCATACGGCGGCAGAGCCGAGAACCCTGAATCATGCTGCGGCGATCCCTGATCTTTCTGAGCGAGTCCAAGGTGGCCAAGTCCCTGGTGACCCGGACTCCCCTTCGGCGCATGAGCGCCCGCTTCGTTCCCGGGGAGGAGGCGGAGGACTTCCTCGCCCTGGCCCGGGAGGCCAACGCCGGCGGCCTCCGGGTCACCGGCAACTACCTTGGGGAAGCGGAGCACGACGAGCAGACGGCCCGTGGGGCGGTGGACGTCTACCTCCAGGTTCTGAAGGGCATCCGCTCCCGGGGCCTGGACGGCAACATCTCGGTGAAGCCCACCCAGGTGGGGCTGGAGATCGGCAAGGAGTTCTTCAAGGACAACCTCCGCCGGCTCCTGGACCCCGCCAGGGAGGCGGACGTGTTCATCCGCTGGGACATGGAATCGTCCCAGTGGACCCAGACCACCCTGGATCCCCTGGAGGACCTCTGGGCCGAAGGCTACCGCAACATCGGCCCCGTTCTCCAGTCCGCCCTCCGGAGGACCCGGGACGATGCCGTTCGAATGGTGGAGCTAGGAGCCAGGGTCCGCCTCTGCAAGGGTGCCTACGCGGAGCCCCCTGAGGTGGCCTTCCCCAAAAAGGCGGACGTGGACCGGAACTTCGTGGAGGTGGCCAAGCTCCTCATGGCGGAGGGCCACTACCCGGCCCTGGCCACCCACGACGACCGCATCATCGGCAACCTCAAGGACTTCGCCGCCCGGGAGGGCATCGGTGCGGACCGCTTCGAGTTCCAGATGCTCCACGGGGTGCGCCGGGACCTCCAACAGCAGCTCCTTCAGGAGGGTTACGCCGTCCGGGTCTACGTGCCTTTCGGGGTCTCATGGTACCCCTACCTCATGCGCCGTCTGGCGGAACGGCCGGCCAACGTCCTCTTCCTGGCGGGCAGCGTCGTGAAGGAATCCCCCCTGGGCTTCCTGTGGCCCAAGGGGAAGAAGAACCAGGGCTCGCCGTGAGCCGGGAAGAAGCCCTGCGGGTCACGGAGATCTTCCACTCCATCCAGGGGGAGTCCACCTGGGCCGGCCTCCCCTGCACCTTCGTCCGCCTCACCGGGTGTCCCCTTCGGTGCGTGTGGTGCGACACCGAGTACGCCTTCCAGGGCGGCGAGAAGCTTGCTTTGCCGGAGGTCGTCCGGAGGGTGGAGGGCATGGAGTGCTCCCTGGTTGAGATCACCGGGGGCGAGCCCCTGGTCCACCCCAACGCCTTCCGCTTGGCCGCCGAGCTCCTGGACCGGGGCTTCACCGTCCTGGTGGAGACCTCCGGGTCCGTGGACGTGGCCCCCCTGGACCCCCGGGTCCACAAGATC
>Ga0114946_10003322_pt1 | contig 10880 bp, 10 predicted proteins | sample WalLakDeSediment_FD_88676 | JGI IMG/M metagenome (GOLD analysis project Ga0114946, IMG submission 88676) | Lake sediment microbial communities from Walker lake, Nevada to study Microbial Dark Matter (Phase II) - Walker Lake 11/02/13 Deep Sediment | ecosystem: Environmental > Aquatic >...
GGAAATACTCAATTCAGATCGAGTACAAATCCCGATCATTCAGGAGACAATCTAATGGCACACAGACCAGGCCTTGGTAAAGGGTTGGATGCCTTAATTCCAAGCAGAGATACAGATGAGATCACCTCGCAACGCACCTCTTCTCCAGGGGTCCTGCTGATTCCCATTGAGAGCATCCACCCCAATCCGCAACAACCGCGCAGTCATCTAGATGAGGAAGCACTGAATGAGTTAGCCGCATCGATCAGGGAACACGGGATCCTGCAACCCTTGATCGTATCAAAGGATCCGGGTGCTGAATCCTACACACTAATCGCTGGTGAACGTCGCTGGCGTGCCGCCGAAATTGCAGGGTTATCCATGGTCCCAGTTATTGAACGGACGGTTTCAGAGCAGGGACAATTAGAACTAGCGCTGATCGAAAACCTTCAACGCACGGATCTAACACCCTTGGAAATGGCCGAAGCCTACCGTCACTTCTCCGAGGACTTTTCCCTGACACACGAGCAGATTGCTGAACGGGTGGGCAAAAGCCGCACCAGCGTGACCAATACCATCCGCTTGCTAAACCTTCCGGAACAGGTCAGGAGGGCCTTAGCTAAAAACCTGATTAGTGAAGGGCACGCCCGTGCGATCCTGGGTTTACAATCTGAGCAAGGACAGCTAGCAATTTTGAGCATCATCCTCAGGGAGGATCTTAACGTACGCCAAACCGAGGCACTGGTCAAGAAAATGAGCGGAGAAAGACCGCCAACAATCCATAAACCTTCACCTTCTGCTGAAGTGAGCGCATTGGAGAAACGCCTCAGGAACCATTTTGGGACGAAAGTTAGTCTTAACGATGGAAAAAACGGCGGAAGATTGGTGATCTATTATTATTCCGACGAAGAACTAAACGCCATCTTGGATAAAATCCTTCCTGATTAATGCCATGAAGATATTTCATAATGCGAATATATATGCCCCAGATCATCCCAACGCCACGGCTGTCGTCGTAGACCATGCCATTTTTATTGCCCTGGGAACTGATGAAGAAATCTTAGATAGATTTTCTCGTCAAGGGCAAGCCTATAATTTACAGGGAAGCACCATCTGGCCTGGCTTGACGGACGCCCATGTCCATCTTCGCCTTTTAGCTGAAAGCCGTGCGATGGTTGATTGCGAAACACCATCACTTCATGAGTGTCTTTCACGGGTAAAAAATGCCGCAGATTTGCTTCCAGAAGGTGCCTGGGTGCGAGGACATGGCTGGAATCAAAACCAATGGATGGAAAATTTTGGCACCGCGCATATGCTCGATACCGTTTGTGGCGGGCGGCCAGCTTATCTGACAGCAAAATCTCTCCATGCCGCCTGGGCTAACAGCCAGGCACTCAAGCTTGCTGGAATCAATCAACACACTCCAGATCCGCCTGGTGGTGAGATCCAACGCGATATCCACGGTCAACCCACAGGAATCCTATTTGAAGCAGGTGCCATGAGCTTGGTGGAATCTGTCATCCCGCCAGCCACATTAGAGGAAACCATCACAAAAATTCAGTCACTGATGCCCGAGCTTTGGAAAGTTGGGTTGGTGGGCGTCCATGATTTTGATGATTTCAAGTGTTGGTTAGCACTCCAAACCCTTTATCAAAACGGATCATTCCCTCTACGAGTCCGAAAGCACATACCTCTTCAAAACCTGGATGCATTTATTGAGGCTGGCTTGTACACTGGGTTTGGTGATGACAGGCTGGATTTGGGAGGAGTCAAACTTTTTTCCGATGGCGCATTAGGCCCCCAGACGGCTGCAATGATCAAACCTTTCGAAGGAAGCCAATCTTTGGGGACATTGTTATTAACAGCGGAAGATCTATACGAGGTTGGTAAACATGCTGTAGAACATAGGATCGCCCTGGCTGTGCATGCCATCGGTGACCGTGCCAATCATGAGGTTTTGAACGCTTTTGAGCGCCTCAGGTCGTATGAGAAAAGCCACCACTTGCCGCATTACAACCATCGCATTGAGCATGTCCAGATCATCGATCCTGCGGATCTACCCCGGTTGGCTGAATTAGACATCATCGCCTCGGTCCAACCCATCCATGCACCCTCTGATATGATCATGGCTGACCAAAATCTCGCATCAAGATCAGAACACGCCTATGCCTACCGATCGATTCTTGATAGTGGTGCACCTTATGTCTTCGGTTCGGATGCCCCAGTTGAACCGGTCAATCCTTTCTTTGGTATCCACGCAGCCGTGACACGCCGCCGGCAAGATGGAACACCAGGACCACATGGATGGCATCCTGACCAGCGCGTAACCCTCACAGAAGCTCTAAGTGGTTTCACCCATGCGCCTGCTGTCATAACCGGCAAAGCCAGTCGATCAGGTAAAATTTCACCTGGGTTCCACGCCGACTTCATTCTGCTGGAGGATGACCCCTTCAAGCTCGATCCGCATGAATTGAGAAAAATCACGCCTGCGGCAACCTTCATCGCTGGTGAGTGTAAATACCTATCGGCAGCACTCACTGAAAACCTCATGAAGTCTTGAGGGAGAAAAGCAATTTAAACGTGGTTAAGCTATAATGTTAGTAACCACGATTAGACCCTCTTTCAAAGCAAGGATGTCACTTATGTCCACAAATTCAGATCAAATCATCATACGGGTTAAGCACATTAGGAAAAGCAAACGCCTCAGCTTGAAAGACTGCGCCAAAGTTTTAGGCATTTCAAAAAAAACCTATCGCAGTATTGAAGAGGGCGCTAGATCACTCAGCCTGCCAGAACTTGAACTGTTAGCCTTTTACCTAGGTGTGGTACCCTCAGCTCTTCTTGAGAATGATCAAAGCATGGCCCCATTTCCCAACATACTGAAAAAAGACATTCGTCCACATTATTTAACCCTCAGGAATAAAATGATTAGCGCCTTGCTAACTACTGTTCGTGAGGATAAGGTCTTACCGTTTGAGGTTCTACAAGAAGCCACCCAAATCCCAGAAACCATATTGCATGCTTATGAAAATGGAGAAATACCGATTCCGCTGACTGATCTGCTGATGATCACCGAGTACTTAGAAATCCCACACAATGTGCTTTTTGAACCGGTTTGGTTAGCAGACACAGACCAGGAAAAACCATGGTCGAAAAATGGTTGGTCGCCAGAATTCTCACAGGAGGAAACAGGACTTGAAGATGATGGTTATTCGGTTGTTCTTCAGGCCTTAAAACGAATGCCCGAAGCGGATCAAGCCCACATCGCCAAAATAATTCTTAAAAAACTTCGAGCCTGATAAGGGCTGCGTTAATAGTTTGCAGCATCCTTGAAAAACGATTAACCCATCACATACCCTAAAACAACGCATGTTAGATGCGCAGTCAACATCACCCCAAAAAAGAGCCGTCATCAAGGCGACCATAGAGCATAAGCTTGAAATAAGTCGATTCCTCAACCAGAACCATCTAATCCATAGGCACTTGGACTGGTTCAGTCCATTAGATTGGTTGGGTCAGCAACCTTTTCTGGTCGAAAGAAATCAGGATCACATCCAAGCCATCATGCTTACAGCTCCCGAGGTCGATGAGGCTACCTGGATACGCCTGTTTAGCGCTGAGAATAATTTATCAATTCAGGATACATGGGATCGCCTGCTCTCCAAGACAATATTGATGCTCAAAGATGTGAACATTAGCCAATTGGCAGCATTAAGCTTTAGCGGCTGGTTCAATGACCTGTTGTTAAGATCTAACTTTTATCATCAGAATACCATCGTGGTGCTTGAATGGAAGGGAGATTTGCAGGACAGGGCCATCGCAGCGCCACACATCCACATCCGACCAATGCGTCCTGAGGATCTACCTAAAATCGAGCACATCGATCGTTTGGCATTCTCATCGCTATGGCAAAATTCACTACGCGGGTTGACCAAAGCTTACAAGCAACCCGGAATCTGTACAGTTGCCACCAATCATAATCGCATTATAGGATACCAAATTAGCACTGCAGTGACGATCCAGGGACATCTGGCAAGACTGGCTGTCCACCCAGAACACCAGGGTCAGGGGGTTGCATCTGCATTGGTACTGGACCTGCTTAAACAATTGGCCAGGCTGGGAGTCTGGTGTGTCACGGTTAACACACAATCTGACAACAATCCATCACTGGCTTTATACGATAAATTTGGCTTCAAACCCACACCGGAAACGATCCCCGTTTATATTTTCCAGCTATAAACCGAGTAAGTAATCCGTTTTTTGTGATGTTGGTTTTTACCAAATCTGGACAAATTGTGTTTAATATGGCAAAATCAAACCATTCCTTGTGACACGGAGGCAAACTTGAACAAGAACCCGAGCAAACGTGAAATTTTACGCATAAAACGCTTGCAACAAAAACGGCGCAAGACCAAAAACGTCATCCTTATAACGCTGGCTGTTCTGGCATTAATTGCCATCATTATCCTGCTGCCAAACTTCATCTCCGGGCGTACAAGTTCTGAAGATGGCAGGGGATTTACTCTCGGAGATCCAAATGCCCCAGTTAGTGTTATTAATTTTTCAAATTATGCTTGCGGTTTTTGTGCTGATTTTTCGGCAAATGTTGAACCAGATTTAATCAGCAGTTACGTCGAGACGGGTGATGTGTATTATCGTTATATCAATTTGCCCCACCGTGATCCGGATTCTCTGAATGCAGCCAAAGCATCCTATTGTGCAGCAGATCAAAACCTGTTTTTTGATTACAAATCTTTTCTTTATTCAGCTGCTGGAACCCAAGCGGGATTTTCTACCACTAACCTGGTCAATATAGCAGCAGCGGCTGGTCTAGACAGCACAGAATTTAGGGCTTGCCTGGAAGATAATACCCATGACAATGCCCCTAATGAAGACCTTCGATATGCACAATCCCTTGGAATAACAGGCACACCAACATTCTTGATCAATGGTCAACTCGTCTCATCAAGGGAGGTGATATCATTGATCGATTCGTTGCTCAACAGGTAATACTTTTCCGCCCTTCAAAGTTTTAAAATGGCCTTTCAAGGTCATTTTTTCTTTAAACACCGCCCAAAAATCGCTCCAATATCAGCACAATCAATGGGGTGATCAACAAACCCGGCAGAAAGCTCCCCGTCCTGATCTTTTTAACGGACAACAAACTGCTCAGTGCAATCGCTATTAAAATCAATCCACCAACCGCGGTCATTTCATTCATCATTGCAGGTGAAAAGTATTGGCTGAATAATCCAGCAAGCAGCGAGATCGACCCCTGGTAAATCAATATCGTCAATGCCGAAAAAATTACCCCAATTCCCAATGACGAAGCAAAGGCGATCGATGCAAATCCATCCAAGATGGCTTTAATCGTCAGCATCTCATAGTTGCCGGTTAACCCGTCCTGAATCGACCCCAAAATGGCCATTGGACCAATCAAGAAAACAAGAGATGCCGTTACAAAACCTTCCACAAATTTGGACTGCAACCCCTCCTCAGGATCATTAGGCAGGACCCTTTTTCGGAGGAATAACCCCACACCTTCAAGACGCTCCTCCAACTGCCACCACTCACCTAATAATGCTCCAATCAACAATCCCCCTAAAGGTACCAATGGGTTGGCAGTCTCCAAAAATGTCATCAACCCATAACCTAAAGTAAACAAGCCCAGTCCAAAAACAACCGTGTCTCGCAGTTTCGATGAGAGGCGTGCACCAATTGAGATACCAAAGAAAGACCCAACGATGATCGTTGCCGCGTTGATGAGGGTCCCAATCAATGGTCAGGCCTCTTTCGTTAATTGAATTTCGTTACCAGAAAATGTGGATTCGAACACTTCCAGAACAAATAGCAAAGAAGATAGACGGTTAAGGTAGGCTACATGTAAACCTTTTTGAATTTGATCAGCTTCCAGCATGGCCACCACCCGTCTTTCCGCACGTCTGATAATTGTCCGTGCAAGGGCAAGTGCGCCAGAGGCTGGTGACCCCCCAGGAATAATAAAGACTTTGGGTAATATTACAGACTCTTCAAGTTCTTGAATTCTTGCTTCCAACCATTCAAGATGTGAATCGTTCAATTTATCAAACTTTTCCGCCACATCCGGTGATGCGGATAATTCAGTCATCAAAAAATATAATTGTTTTTGAACTTCTAAAAGGATGCTTTGGGTTTTCAGGCTCTCACTGAGGGCACGCGCCATACCAATCGCGGCATTTGCCTCATCGACACTTCCGACGGCCTCGATCCGTAGTGACGATTTTGAGATTCCCCCTTCGCCTAAATAACTTGTTTCTCCTGAATCACCTTTTGCTGTATAGAAAGGCATCGACCCTCTCATTCCTCAATAACGACCGCATCCTCTTCAGTTGGAGATATTGCCGCATCACGACCCATCAAAATAAACCACGTATGAACATTGTTGAAACGGTCACCAGGTTCAAAGATTGGCCCCAGGGAAACCCCGTTGATATCTACACTAATTGCATAGGAATATGTTGGATACAAGAGCGGTAATGAAGGCATTTCCCTCATAAACAAAACTTGGAAGTTGCGGTATAAACGTTCCCGTTCGCCCAGATCCACCGTCATACGGGCTTGCTCCAGAAATTCACTGGCCGAACGATTATCCCAATCTGCATAATTTTGACCAGACTGCACCTGCGCCTGCCCCCAAAATGGATAGGGGTCCGGATCAGGTGACCTGGTGAGGTTAATATCCACCAGTGCCGTCTGATAAGCACGTTCTTCAAGGGCTTGTAAAACCTGGTCATAAGGCGCTGCTTCCAATTCAACTTCGATGCCTAATAATTCCCAATTTGTCTTGATTAGTTCGGCAATCTCGATATGTTTGGGTGTATCCAGGTGCAATAACGTCACTGAAATTGCTAAACCAGCATCGGAAAAATAACGGCCTTCCTCTTCATCGAATGTTACGCCGGTTGCTTCAAACAACCGTTTTGCCTCAATTGGATCATAGTCAATTTTTCCCAAATCAGGATAATATGCCCAGGTACCGGGCATGATTGGACCATTAGCGGGGACAGCCTGACTCTGAAATACTCGTTCGATGATTACCGAACGGTTGATAGCAGCCATCAATGCGAGTCTGAATTCCGGATCCTGGAGAAAGCCAACTTCTGGATTATCGAGATTCAAGTAAACAATCGTGAGCAGGGGTTTGCGTGCAGTATGAATCGCAAGACCTTGTTCCTTAAGCACATCGCCAAGAATCGAATTATCTACATCCCCAATACCCTCAACTTCCCCCCGCCGTAATGCAGCGAGTGCTTGTTGGGGTGTTGGATAATAACGGAAGATAAACTCATCCAAGAAAGGGCGGTTAAGAAAAAACGCGTCAAAAGCTTCTAAAACGACGCCAACGATTTCTTCATTTTCTACCAATAAACGCTGAAATCGAAATGGACCTGTACCCACTGGAGCCAGGTTGAAAGGATGGTCAATAATCTCCTCTAAATCGAGTCCGCCAAGAATGTGCTCAGGTAAAATACCGAAGGAAAGATAATCTAAAAACGGTGCAAAAGGTTCAGGCAATAGAAATTGCATTTGGCTATCTGAAAGCACAACAACTTCAACTTGCGACCAAAAACTTCGCAAATCATCCGGGATTAATGCGTGTTGTGACTGCAAAAGGTCAATAGAAAATAAAACATCACTGCTGTCAAAAATCTCCCCATCATGCCAATAAACGTCCTCGCGCAAGGAGAAATTATAAACGGTACCGTCTCTTGATACGCCCCAAGATTCAGCCAAGTCCGCTTGTGGAATACCCCGGGAATCAAACCGGATCAGGCTGTTAAAAATCAACCGCCCAACAGCGTGATCAGGTGGGTTGTAAACATCCAGAAATGGATTTAAGCGCATAAAGCTGCCGATAAGTGCCTCTGTGTAAATACCACCAGAGATAGGTGAAGGTGTGGCTGCAGTATTGTCATCACCATCAATTTGTTGGATGATCAACAGGACACCGACAATCAGCCCGGTGACCAAAATAATTAGTAACTGCCATCTAAACTTTTTCATGATATTAACATAAAATGGGCAACTTCTATTTTTTGCGAGCTGCCCGGTTTTAAATCAGTGAGAGTAACGATTGACCGAGAAATCCACAATGCTGGTGGATTATCGTCCAAACATTACGGTTAACATGGTCAGGATGAAGAAAAGCCCGCTCAGACCAATCGTGATCCAAAACAAAACCTTTTCAACACCGCGGCGTTTTGAATAAATACCGCCAGCATCTCCACCCCCAGTTAGTCCACCCAAACCAACACCTTTACTTTGGAGAATAATACTGGCAATCAAAGCAATTGACGTTATAATCAAAGCAATACTAAAATAATTTTCCACACGTACCTCCTTTAACAGGCATGATTATACCCACAACCTGAAAAAAGCGTCAACCCAATGAATGAAACTAAGTTTGCAGTCCACATCCACACGCATTATTCTGATGGCAATGCCAGCCACCAAAAATTGATTGAGATCGCCAAAAAAGCAGGTCTTACTGGTCTCATCACCACGGATCACAATATCTGGATTGATGGTCTGGATGGGTACTATGGTGAAGGTAAGCGCAAGATTATGCTCCTGGTGGGAGAGGAAATTCACGATCCTTTGCTCCACCCCCCTGGGAACCATTTATTAGCAATTAATACCCGCAAGGAAATGTCTCTCTACGGGGATGATCCGCAGCGCTTAATCGACCAAATCCAGCGCAGTGATGGGCTTTCCTTTATCGCCCATCCTATTGAAGATCCCTTAGAGGAATTTAATCAGCGTGAATTCTCATGGCGTAACTGGGAGGTTAAAAATTTTGATGGGATTGAGCTCTGGAACCACATGAGCGAATTTAAAAGCGTTACAACCAGTCGATTATCAGCAGTCATCAATGCGTTTTTTCCCAAACGAATGTCTATCGGACCCCTGGAAAGGACTTTGGACTTATGGGATGAGCTCATATCTACACGAAACAAACGCATTATCGCTATTGGCGGTGTCGATGCCCATCAAATTGTCAGGAAAATTGGTCCCTTCAAGATTTACCTTTACCCTTATCTTCATCATTTTAAGAGTGTAACCACCCATATTCTCAATCCACAACCCTTATCTGGTTCCTTCCCCGATGACCGTAATATGGTCATGAAATCACTTGGCCAAGGACATTGCTTTGTTGCTTATAATCTGCCTGCCTTGGCCGATGGTTTCAAATTCTCGGTCAACAATGATGATGGTCAATTCATCATGGGGGACGAGGTAAAAGTCAAACGTGGGTTGACATTCCAAATTCGCTTACCTCAACGAACCCTGTGCCGATTGATCAAAGATGGGAAAATGATCAAAGAATGGCAAGACCGTGATGTCTGCACTCACATCACCACAGAATCTGGTGTCTATCGGGTTGAAGTCTTCATTCCCTATAAAGGCAAAATGCGTGGTTGGATATTCAGTAATCCAATTTATGCCTGGAATTAGCCCTTGATAACGATTAGCGGTCTGAGCAGCGCAACCCTCTTGCCGATACCGGCGCCAACAACACTCTCGACAACCTCATTAACATCCTTATAAGCTTGTGGGGCTTCCTCAGCCAGACCGGGCAGTGATCCTGCACGTATTTCGATACCATCCTGCGCCAATTGCTTGAGTAAATCTTCACCCCAAACATTGCGTTTGGCTTGTGAACGGCTCATCACACGACCGGCTCCATGGCATGATGATCCAAACGAACGCAGCATACTGGTTGCAGTACCGGTCAGCACCCATGACCCTGTCCCCATTGAACCAGGCACCAAAACGGGTTGACCAATTTCCATATATTCTTCAGGCAAATCCTTTGACCCAGGCCCAAATGCACGTGTGGCACCCTTACGGTGCACGCAAACGGTCTTCCGGTCACCCTGGACGTTGTGTTCTTCAAACTTACCAATGTTGTGCGCGATGTCATACACTTGCTTCAATTTCCAGTGATCAACTTTGCCAGCCAGGACCCTTTCAAAAGCTTCACGTACCTTTTCCGCTAATAATTGTCGGTTGAGAAAAGCATAATTTGCGCCACACCGCATCGCAGCCAAATAATCTTGTCCTTCTTCAGATGCTATTGGTGCACACACCAGCTGTTTATCAGGCAACTTAATCCCAAACTTATTAATAGTCCCCTGCAGACGACGCACATAATCTGTGCAGATTTGATGTCCAAAACCACGTGAACCAGTATGGATCTGAACCGCCAATTCACCTCGGTAAAGCCCCATTACGCTTGCAGCATGCTCATCAAAAACTTCTGTGATAAGGTCGACTTCAATGAAATGATTACCCCCGCCTAAAGTGCCCAACTGGGATCTACCCCGTTCCAGAGCCCGCTGACTGACCTTCCCTGGGTCTGCCCCTGCCAAACAACCCTGGTCTTCAGTGCGTTTGATGTCTGCTTCTGTTGCAGAACCCCTGGCTTTTGCCCATCGAGAACCCTTGATGCACGCATCTGCCAACTCATCTTTGGATAACTTAAGATTGCTGGACACACCCACGCCACTCGGACAATGATGGTTGATGGAAGTAGCTAAATCCGGCAACCACCCTTCCACTTCATCAAGTGTGATCCTTGAAGCCAAGAGCCGCACACCACAGTTGATGTCATAACCGATACCCCCCGGGGAGATCACTCCGGTTTGAGGGTCTGTAGCGCCAACACCGCCAATGGGAAATCCATATCCTTGATGCATATCTGGCATGACCATCATTGCTTCGACCAGTCCTGGTAACGTACTGGCATTCACAGCTTGCTCAATTGATTTATCCTTGAGTGCCTCTTCAAGAAGTGCCTGGGATGCAAACACCCGCACCGGCACGCGCATATCTGAACGAAAATCCGTTGAAATTTCCCA
>Ga0114946_10003323_pt1 | contig 10880 bp, 11 predicted proteins | sample WalLakDeSediment_FD_88676 | JGI IMG/M metagenome (GOLD analysis project Ga0114946, IMG submission 88676) | Lake sediment microbial communities from Walker lake, Nevada to study Microbial Dark Matter (Phase II) - Walker Lake 11/02/13 Deep Sediment | ecosystem: Environmental > Aquatic >...
CGCTGATTATTGAAGAAAAAGCGAGTCTTGCAGGTGCAGTAGGAGGATGCCAGGCAGAAACTGGTTCTGCAGCAGCAATGGCATCAGGAGCAATTGTCCATTGTTTGGGTGGTGATTTTGACCAGATTTTTAATGCGGTTGCCATTACCATTCAATGTATGCTGGGCCTGGTTTGTGACCCGGTAGCAGGATTGGTGGAAATCCCCTGTGTTGTCAGAAATGCAAGCGCAGCAGCTATAGCCAATAGTTCGGCCCAAATTGCATTGGCACAGGTAAGCGCAGTGATTCCTGTGGACGAATGTGTGGAGGCCATGGGAGAAATAGGGTCGAGCATGGAAAGCCGATATAAAGAAACGGCTATGGGAGGATTGGCAGCAACACTTACCGGTCAGGAAATTGCAAAAAGGGTTTTGATACAGGATATTGAGATTTTGCCCGATGAGGTATTACCTGAGTAGAAAATCAAAGAATGGGATAGAAAGTAACCAATTGATGGAAGCTCCTAAAAACAATGACCAGATCAGGGAACTTATCAGCATATAGCCGAAGATTTTGTTTTTTTTCACATTAAAAGCTGTCAGGATTATTGTTCCGCCTATCGGAGTCAGGATTACCGGCGTGAGTGCTGCAATACCGGCCGGTCCAAATTTCTGCCATGTTCGGACAATTGTTCTTTTTCTTCTAGTAAACCTCTTCTCCGTTATTTTTAAACTCCAATTTGATTTGAACCACTCTCCCAAATAAGTTACAAAAAAGACGGATGTCATCATACCTCCAACTGTTACAATTACGATTTCAGGCAAACTGTAGTTAGCAGCTGCTCCCAGTACAGGTCCGGCTATAAATTTAAATTGGCAGGCAAACCAGATAGCGATAAATTTGAGGAAATAAGGAATCATAATATTACATAAATATACACTCCATAGATCAGGAGTAAAAACAGTCCCTCCCACCTCGAGATCTGAAGTTTGGACCTAAGTATCGGAAATAAAAGAAAAGTTAGTCCTAACATCCAGATAAAATCCTGCTTAAGAAATATATCAGCTACAGGAATAGGACTGATCATAGAGGTTATGCCAAGGATGGCAAGAATGTTCATTAGATTGCTTCCCAGGATATTACCGATAGCTATGTCTGTTTCCTTTTTTATGGCAGCTATTATCGAGGTTACTAATTCCGGCAAACTTGTTCCTATGGCAATGACAGTTATCCCGATGATCCTTTCACTTACGCCAAAGATCTGGGAAATCTCGACTGCGCTGTCCACGAATTTATCCGAACCATAATAAAGTCCCAATATTCCAATAGTGAGGAAAAAGAGGTGAAGGCCAAGTGGTTTTCTTTTTCCTAAAACTTCTTCTGGTGAGGAGATTTCTTCAGTATTACTTAGCTTTCTGAAAAAATACCAGTTTAACAAAAGCATTAGGACAAAAAGAAAAACTCCCTCAATCCTTGAAATTACACCGTTATATGCCAATATAAAAAAAAGGATACTGGCGAGAAGGGTAGCTAGATAATCCAGTTTTAAGACAGATCTATAAATGGCAATTGGATATAAGATTGCACTGATACCTAAGACCAGGCTGATATTGGCAATATTGGATCCAATTACATTTCCAAGTGCGATTTCGCTGTTCCCCTTTAAAGCAGCATTTACACTGACCAGAAGTTCCGGTGCAGATGTGCCAAAGGCAACCACCGTTAATCCAATTAAGCCTGGGCTAAGACCAAATCTGGCAGCAAGTCCTGAAGCCCCGTCAACCAAATATTTTCCACCGGCCAACAAAATGACCAATCCCAATACGAGGACCAGATAAACCATATTTTTATATTTTAATACCGAAACTTAGATCACCTGCATCACCGAGGCCGGGCACTATGTAAAATTTTTCATTTAAACCCTCATCCAATGCCCCTATCCAGAGCTTAAATGGGACATCAATGTTTTCCTGTAAGTAGGTCACGCCTTCTGGTGATGCAATGATGCAGGCTATATGGATCAGTTGAGGTCTACCGTTTCTCAGCAGGTTTTGGACAGTTTTTACAAAAGATTTACCGGTAGCAAGCATAGGGTCTATCAGAATTACCTCCTTTCCTTCAAGGCTTGGAGCTGCTTGATATAGAAAATCTATTTCAATTTCCTTTTCGGTTTGATTCTCCTCTTTTCTATAAGCACCGACAAATCCACTATCAGAGGAATCAAAATAATTGATAAATCCCTGGTAAAATGGTATGGCAGCTCTCAAAACACTGATAAGTACCGGTGAATGTGCCAACTTTTTTACTTGGGTTTTTTTAAGAGGTGTCTGAATATCAACCGTTTGGTAAGTCATGGTTTTTGAAATTTCATAGGCCATTATTTCACCAAGTCTTTCTAAATTTTTTCTGAATTTCAATCTATCATTTTGTATTTCAATATCCCGGATATCGGATAGGTATTGAAGGGCAATACTGTCATTTCTGTTGAGTATGAACATTTTTCTTCAAGTTTACATGAAATATTTACCACTATATGGAATTCAAATATTGTAATTGTAATTCCATTAGGTAATTATATTTTTTTAATAAGTCCAGATTCATTAAAATATTTTTTAATGGATAAAAGTAAATAAAATTAATGGTGAAAAGGTATTATGAAAGACATGTATGAGCAATTTTCCTCACAGAAAAATGTATATTTATACTTATTAATTTATCAATGTAACCTTTCCTCACATTTTCCTAATTCTATTCCCCTATCCACAAAATTTTTACTAAATTCTGATCAAAATTTAAACCCAATCAAACCTGTTGCTATGGAAAAAAAGAAATTAAGAAGCCAAGAATGGTATGGTCGTAAAGGTAAAGATGGCTTCATCTATAGATCCTGGATGAAAAATCAAGGATTTCCCCATCACCTTTTTGAAGGGGAAAAACCAGTTATAGGTATCTGCAACACCTACTCTGAACTGACCCCCTGTAATGCCCATTTTCGTGAATTGGCCGATGCCGTAAAAAGGGGTATATGGGAAGCAGGCGGGTTTCCCTTGGAATTTCCTGTCATGTCACTTGGAGAATGCTCCATCAAGCCGACAGCCATGCTTTTCCGTAATCTGGCAAGTATGGATGTAGAGGAGAGTATAAGGGCAAATCCCATGGATGGGGTTGTACTACTCTGTGGTTGTGACAAAACCACGCCTTCCCTGGTAATGGGGGCGGCAAGTGTCAATTTGCCCACTTTGGTGGTTTCTGGAGGTCCCATGTTAGCCGGTTGGTTCAAAGGGAAAAAAATAGGCACTTCGGATGTTTGGAGGTTTGCAGAGCAGTATAAAAAGGGGGAATTGTCGGAGGAAGATTTTGTTGCTGCTGAAGCAGCGATGTCCAGATCCAGAGGTCATTGTGCGCCAATGGGCACTGCATCCACCATGGCTGCTATGGTAGAATCCATAGGATTGGGCATGCCGGATAATGCTTCCATTCCGGCTGCTGATTCCAGGAGAAAAGTTTTGGCCCATATGGCGGGTATGCGGATTGTCGAAATGGTAAATGAAGACCTGAAGATGACTGATATTCTGACCAGAAAGGCATTCGAAAATTCGATTATGGTCAATGCGGCTTTGGGTGGATCAACTAATTTTATTATTCACCTTTTGGCCATTGCCGGCCGGATCGGTGTGGAGTTAAACATCGAGGATTTTGATAAGTTTTCAGCCAATATTCCGCTATTGGCCAATATTCAGCCATCAGGGGAACATTTTTTTGAAGACTTATTCTACGCGGGAGGATTGCCTGCATTGATGAAGGAAATGGGTGCTATTTTGCATAAAGATGTTATTACGGTAAATGGGAAGACCATTGGAGAAAATATCCAAAATGCTGAATGTTACAACAGGGATGTGATCGGTACGATGGAAAAGCCCTTTAAGCCTGAATCAGGAATAGCTGTTTTGAAGGGCAATCTATGTCCAAATGGAGCGGTTTTAAAGCCTTCAGCAGCGACACCTTCATTACTTCAGCATAGAGGAAGAGCTGTTGTTTTTGAAGATATTGATGATTATAAAAAAAGGGTGGATGACCCCGGGTTGGATGTTACCCCTGATTCTATCTTGGTCTTGAAAAATGTTGGACCTAAAGGTTATCCCGGGATGCCGGAAGTAGGAAATATGGCCCTGCCTGCAAAAATCCTCGCCCAAGGGGTATCAGATATGGTCCGCATTTCAGATGGCCGTATGAGCGGTACCGGCTTTGGTACCGTAGTGCTCCATGTTTCCCCTGAGTCAGCTGTAGGTGGGAATCTTGCTTTGGTTCAGAATGGTGATTGGATAAGCTTGGATGAACCTAAAAGAACTTTGACATTGGAAGTATCTGATGAGGAACTTGAAAAAAGGAGGACAGGTTTTAAAGCTTTGGAGCTGGGATACGAACGGGGTTATGTCAATTTATTTATACAGAACGTAACTCAGGCCCATGAGGGTGTGGATTTTGATTTTCTTAAAGGGGCTTCAGGACCGGTAGTCAAAAGAGATTCACATTAATCTTTATGAAAAACTATCAAAAAGTTGCTCTTATTACCGGAGCGGGTCAGGGAATAGGACTTGAAATCGCAAAGTTATTGGCAGAAAGAGCCCATCATATTATATTGAATGATATTGAGAAAAGCCTGATGGAAGAAGGGGTCAGGGAGATTTTGAAGACCGCAAAAGGAAAGGTAATTGGTATTTCCGGGGACTCAGGAAAGCCTGATTTCATTGTAGAAATGGTAGGATTGGCTGAGCGGGAATTCGGTCATTTGGATATAGCCATTGCCAATGCAGGGATCACGTTGTATGGTAATTTTTGGGAATACGATTCCAAAGATTTTATGGAAGTAATGCGGGTGAATATGGGGGGTACTTTCTTTCTGGCCCAAGCTGCGGCTATGATGATGAAAGACCAAGTCAATGGAGGATCATTATTGTTCACTTCTTCGGTTACCGCTCATCAGGCACATAAAAACCTGGCTGCTTATGCCATGAGCAAGGCGGGAATCGAAATGCTGGCAAAGAATCTGGTCATCGAACTGTCTGAGTACAACATCAATGTCAACACCATTGCTCCTGGAGCTACACTTACTAAACGTACCGCATTGGACAAGGACTACGAAAATACCTGGTCAAGGATTACTCCCATGGGAAGACCTGCAAACGTAAAAGATGTGGCAAATGCAGCCCTGTTTTTGGTCTCCGATGAGGCCAGGCATGTTACCGGTCAGAATTTAATAGTTGATGGGGGGTGGACAAGTATCAGTCCATCACCCTATTAGCCCTGTTTCATTATTTTTGTTAACATAAAATAAGACTTCAATATGAAAGCATTCTTTAACGACCTGTTAGAATATACCTATAGGAGTAACCATGAAACTATACTTCTTTTGGAAAGAAATGAAAGTAAAATTTCTGCTAAAACATTGAAAATAGCCAGCCACCTTTTCAATGCCCATCATGTTTGGAACCAAAGGATTTTAGGAAAAAATCCAAGGATTGGGGTATGGGACCTCCAGCAAGTTGAAAATCTTGCTGAATTGAATAAGGAGTCATTGGATAAATCCCAACATATTTTAAAGAAATTTGCCTTATCCAAGCCAATTACATACACCAATTCCATGGGAGATACTTATAGCAATACCGTACAGGAAATTCTATTTCATATAGTAAACCACAGCACCTACCATAGGGGACAAATCATGGCCCAACTCCGTGAGGGTGGATTGGACGCGGTCTCCACTGATTATATTTTTTACAAAAGATGATTGGGCCAAGGAAGCCTGAAAATAACTTGGCGCCTCCTTGGAAACTGAAGGGGGAAGGCATCATCATGGTGTTCAGGTTCAAAAAAGAATGGGTGGAAGAAAACGCATTCTTAGATGAAAATCAAAAGGGAAATTTTAAGGGTGGGCTTGGCTTTGTAATGCTGGTGAATTACAGCGAATCACCGGTTGGGCCGTACAAAGAACTCCTTTTTATCCCAGGTAAATTTAAACCGGATAACCTACAGTCCATCACAAGGATCTTTGTGGATTCTGATTTAAGTACTGAAAATGGGCGTTTTAATTGGGGTATCCCAAAAGAGACAGTTCCTATGATTTGGCAAAAAAACGGCAAGGTGGAAACCATTGGGATAGGTTCCGAAGAAGATCCTGTTCTTTTCTGCAAAATAAGTTCCGGAGGCATTCCATTTCCTGCTACTACCAAAATTATGCCGATCAGCCTTTATCAGGAATTGGAGGGGAAGGGTTTTTATACAAAGCCCAGTGGATCCGGTTGGGCAAAATTGGCCAAAATCGAATCCTTAAAAGTGGACAAAGATCAATTTCCGGACATCAGTAAAGTAAAACCTTTATTCTGTTTTAAAGTAAACCCATTTACTATGCATTTTCCTTTGCCTGGATGACATGCCTATAGAGAATAAAAATATTGTCATCACAGGAGTGGCATCAGGAATTGGAAAGGAATTGTTGCTTCAATTGGTTACACAGAATAATAAGATCCTGGCTATTGATGTAAATAGTGAAGGACTCAACTGGTTAAAAAATTCTTTTCCACAAATTGAAATTTTAACCTTGGATTTGACTGAAAAGGATAACCTTCAGGTGGTTTTTCGTTGGATAAAAGACCAATGGGGGAAAGTAGATTTGTTTTTTGCCAATGCAGGTATAGCCAAATATGGAAAGTGGGGCAATACCAGTATTCAGGACCTGGGCAATATTTTTAAAATCAATACCTTGGTTCCTATTGAAACTGCCCTTTGGCTTAAAGAAAATCAAGAAGACCATCCTTATAGATTGGTGGTAACCGCCTCTGCCATTTCATATTGGCCTGTCCCGGGATATGCAGCTTATGCAGCCTCTAAGGCAGCGTTGCATCAATTTGCAGAAACCATCAGGAGTGAAGGAGATGGAGATTGGTTGACTTTGGTTTACCCCAGTGCCACCGATACTGGTTTTTTTGATTTTGCAGGGAAAGACATTCCTAGAGCTTTTCCTGTTCAATCCGTCGGTTCAGTTGTAAGAACCATTATTAAGGGTGTTGAAAAGGGAAAGTCAAGAATATACCCTTCCTTTGTATTTTGGACAGTGATGAAAGTAAATAGATGGATTCCTGTTTTAAAGCCAATCTATTTTTTCTTAGAAAGAAAGAAACTTGATCAATGGTCAAAAAAATAAGAATTCAGTGCGTAAGGTTCGAAATTTCAATCCCTTTACTTCGTACTTTTAAAAGTAAAAGCTTTAAATTGCTTACATCATGAGATACAAAATCCCCGATACCATGAAAAAGCCATTAATTTACCTATTGTTCATTATTGCTATTGCCACCTGGTCCTGTGGAGGTCCAGAAACTGAGGATTCTTTGCCTATGAAAGTAGCCAAAGCCTACGGGTTTGAAAATTTTGACAAAATCAAATCCATTGCATACACTTGGAATGTTCAGGCCAATCCCGAAACGATCAGAAGCAGAGACTGGAAATGGAACATCAAAGAAAGGACTGTTTATTATTCAGATGCTGACACAAGTTTTACTTACAGTCTGGACTTACCTAAAGAGGAATTGCCGACGATAGATGGGGGATTTATAAATGACAAATATTGGTTGATGTTTCCCTTTCAGTTGGTGTGGGATACAGGATATACCTTTACCATTTTAGAAAATATTCCAGCCCCGATATCCGGTCAAAGTTCAACCCAATTGACCATCATTTATAACCAAGAAGATGGATACACTCCAGGAGATGCCTATGATCTTTTTTTAGATGAAAATTATTTGATCAAAGAATGGGTATTCAGGAGAGGAAATGGTCTTGAAGGAAGGCCATTGACCTGGGAGAACGAAAAGGATTTTAAGGGGGTCAAATTTGCTACTGAACATAAAAATGCCGAAGGTGTAAGGTTCATTTGGTTCTCCGGAATTGAGGTAAACTAGCCAGACTGGTAAGGCCCTTCCATTAAAAATTATTCTCTTTTTTTTTCTGGCTATTTCAAAATAATTAAACCAATCTAAAGGATATTCTGATTGCCTTTTTGTAAAAAAAACCAAGAAATAATCTATGAAAAAACTTTTAATGCTTGCCCTTATCTTTTACACTTTCAATCTTTTCGCCCAGAACCTAAGTGAAATTGAAAATCAATTGGTGGAAACAATTGATAAAAACTACAAGGAAACGCTATCTCTTTTGGAAGAAACCGTCAATATCAATTCCGGTACTTTGAATTTGGAGGGGGTCAGAGAAGTTGGACGTGTTTTTGAAAGGGAATTTGCAAAAATAGGTTTTCAAACTGAATGGATTACACTACCGGATTCATTGAAGAGGGCAGGTCATTTTGTAGCGACGCGAACAGGAACCAAAGGCAAGAAATTATTTTTCATCGGTCATTTAGATACCGTTTTTGAAAAGGAAATGCCTTTTTATCCCTTCACTATGGTTGACGAAAAAACAGCAAAAGGGCAAGGGGTAAATGATATGAAGGGAGGTAATGTTATGATTTTCGCGACCCTCAAAGCCCTTCATGAAATGGGCTTTCTTGAAGACAAGACCATTACTGTTTATTTTCCCGGAGATGAGGAGAATGCAGGAAATCCCTCCTGGGTCAGTAGGTTGGATTTTGTGGAAAGGGCTAAACAACATGATTTTGCCCTTGGTTATGAAACAGCCCAGGGGTTCAATATTGCAACCATTGCAAGAAGAGGAGCGAGTGGTTGGAAATTGAGAACCACTGGAAGACAGGTACATTCTTCGGGTGTTTTCAGAGAATCAGTTGGTTATGGAGCCATTTATGAAGCAGCTAGAATACTTGATCAGTTTAGGGAGGAATTAGCCGGGGAGCAAAACCTGACTTTTAACCCGGGGCAGTTCATTGGTGGATCGGATATTTATTATAATGAAGACACCGGAGAAGGGGAGGCATTGGGAAAGACAAATATTGTAGCAAGGGAGGCTTTTGTTACAGGTGACTTACGTTTTCTAGGGGAGGCTCAAAAAGAAGCAACCAGGGAAAAAATGAGGCAGATTGTGGCACAAAATCTAAATGGAACCAGTGCAACCATTGAATTCGAGGATGGAATTCCCTCCATGCCGCCAACAGAAGGGAATATGGAATTGGTGGAAATTCTGAGCAAGGTAAGTATGGATATGGGTTTTGGTAAAGTTAATGCGGGTGATCCGGGCTCGAGAGGGGCAGGAGATATTTCATATGTAGCTGAGTATTTAGACTGTATTGATGGACTTGGGGCTTCCGGTACCGGAGCTCATTCTCCTGCAGAAACCATCAATATGAAAGAGTACCCCGATTTATTGAAAAGAAGTGTTGTGTTTGTTTATAGATTATTGCAGGACTGAACAGTTTTATACTTTATTCAAAAAAGTGGAATTCTAAAGCCGGAATTCACCAACAATAGTTTCAATGAGATGAAGAAGAATTTAGCACTGATTTTCGCCATTATAGCTTGGGTTGCAGTAATCGCCCAGTTTTACTTGATGCTTGAAAGAAGTACAAATCCTTTTGGAGAGGCCATCACCCGTTTCTTCAGCTACTTTACCATTTTAACAAATACTTTGGTGGCATTCTATTTTTTATCTCAGGCATTTGTATTTAAAGGAGTATGGAACCGACCGGGGACCTTGACTGCCATTACAGTTTACATCATTGTGGTTGGGGTGGTATATCAAATAGTCCTGAGACCTATTTGGGATCCCCAGGGTTTGGCCAAGTTGGTGGATGAACTTTTGCATTCTGTGAATCCCTTGTTGGTTCTTGGATTTTGGTGGTTTTATGAGGAAAAATCAAAGGTGTCATGGTCTCAGATACCTTTCTGGCTTATGTATCCTTTTTTCTATTTGCTTTATATTCTAATCCGAGGTCATTATTCCGGATTTTATCCATATCCTTTTGTAGATGTCATTGAACTGGGCTTTCCCAAGGTTGCATTGAACAGCCTGGTGTTATTCTGTGTATTTTCAGGTCTGTCTGCCGGAATGGTTTTTCTGGGGAGAAAATTAGGAAATACCTGATTTTATCCGATCCACAAAAGTCAGCCAAGTTAACAAAAGATTGCCCTGGCCGGAATTTCCATTCGTGACATTGCTGAGCGGTAATGATCCTTGCTTTTGTTTTTCTTTTTTCACTATTGTGGTTGATTATTTTCTTGCCAAGAAACCATCCAATTTTAAAACTTTAAAACCCACAATTAAAATTAAATCATTAGTTTAATTTTAATTGTAACAATTCCTTAATTTAGGAATATGAAAAAACACTTGCTTTGGGCTGCCTTGCTTTTATTAATGATTTTTGCAGTTTCCGGATGTAATAAAACAGAAACAAACCAATCTGCCTCAACTGAAATGTCCGAAACACATAAAATAGTAGTCTATCAGGTTTTTACCAGACTCTTTGGCAATACAAATACCACCAATAAGCCTTGGGGGACAATCGAGGAAAACGGGGTGGGGAAATTCAATGATTTCACAGATAAGGCCTTATCAGAACTCAAAAACCTTGGTGTGACCCATCTTTGGTATACCGGAGTGGCACATCATGCAGTGATCAGGGATTATACTGCATATGGGATTTCCATTGATGATCCCGATGTGGTCAAAGGACGGGCCGGTTCACCTTATGCCGTCAAAGATTATTACAATGTCAACCCTGATCTGGCCTCTGATCCCATAAAAAGGATGGAGGAATTTGAAGCGTTGATTGCCCGAACCCACCACCATGGCATGAAGGTGATCATCGATATTGTCCCCAATCATGTAGCAAGAAGGTATGAAGGGATCAATAATCCTTCAGGGGTGAAAGATTTCGGGGCATCTGATGATACCTCTTTGGAATATAAAAGGGATAACAATTTTTACTATATACCGGGTAAAGC
>Ga0114946_10003324_pt1 | contig 10876 bp, 9 predicted proteins | sample WalLakDeSediment_FD_88676 | JGI IMG/M metagenome (GOLD analysis project Ga0114946, IMG submission 88676) | Lake sediment microbial communities from Walker lake, Nevada to study Microbial Dark Matter (Phase II) - Walker Lake 11/02/13 Deep Sediment | ecosystem: Environmental > Aquatic > Freshwater...
AGGGCGATCCATGAATAGCCACCGTTTTTTTCGAGGGCGTTCCATGAATAGCCAACCATTCGAGGGCGATCCATGAACCGCCACTACCAGAGGGCGATCCATGAAAAGCCATCGTTTCGAGGGCGATCCGTGAATAGCCACCGTTTTTTGGAGCGCGATCCATGAATAGCCACCGACCAGCCGAGGGCGATCCATGAACCACCACAGTTTTTCGGGGGCGTTCCATGAACAGCCACCCACACAAGGGCGTTCCATGAACCACCACCTTTTTCGGGGAGCGATCCATGAACAGCCACCGACCAGAGGGCGTTCCATGAATAGCCACCGTTTTTTTCGAGGGCGTTCCATGAATAGCCACCACCACGAGGGCGATCCATGAACTGCACAGACCAAGAGCGATGCATGAACACCCCTCCGGTCGAGAGCTTTGTACCTTTCGCGCTCGTATCCATTCTCAATTGACGATTTCCCCAGAATATGAATCCCAGCTCTCTCGTCCACTTCATCGATTGCCAATCACGTTCAGGCTGCCGGAATGTAATCGCGCAGCCGAACATACTTGTGCGCGTCGAGCCAAGCCATGATATGCTCGCGGGCATGACGACTGCCGACATAGGGCAGAATGAAGCACGTTCCGGGAGACGGGAGTTCGGAAGGATCGATAACGCGCAGGCCGTTGACCCATCTTCCTGTTTTATCCTGATCAATATCGACCCAGGCGCGGATGCGTACGCCATACTGCATAAGGAAAGCGGCTCGCTTGCGCGTCGTGCGGCCAGCACCCCAGACAATCACATCCGGCCAAGTTGATGCATACCGAAACAACCATTTCGCTATATACCCAGCCTTTATTCTGTAGAAGGCCTCGAGCGAATACCTGGAATCATTTCTCGACAGCCGCTCCGGATGATCGAACCAGCGCAAAACAGGCAGTGGAAGTTTACTGACACGTACACCGGCATCAAGCCATCGCAACCACAGTTCATAATCTTCGGGAAATTCACCCCCACGATATGTACCGTAGCACTCCATTAGCGATTTTCGAAACATGACGCTGGGATGTGCGAATGGAGACTCGACAAAACGCTGAAACGAAATATCGTCGTGATTTCGCAAGGAATTCGTCCAATCAACATAATGCGCATATCCTCCAGCCATTTCGCGATTCCCGACGAATTCCACAAGACCCGCGACAAGTCCTATATCATCGTTCATGTCAAGATACTCGCGCTGTGCCCGGAGCCGCCCGGGAAGACTTTCATCGTCGGCATCCATTCTTGCAATGTACGCTCCGAGTGCATGCTGCAATCCATGATTGAGCGCCACAACAATTCCGCCGAAATCCTGCCGAAGCACACGAAGCCAAGGACGCGTCGCTGCAAGCTCCACCAAGACCTCGGCACTTCCGTCTGTGGAAGCATCGTCTATGGCTATCACTTCGACGTCATCGAAGGCACTCGCCTCCAGACTGTCTATAGCGCGGCGTACAGTGCGAGCTGCGTTGCGGACAGGAAGAAGTACCGAAATGCACGGTGACGACATCATGGACTAGTATAGCAACAATAATGCGACGACGGCAAGAGTTAGCGCAACGTAGTTTTTCAGTGAAAGCTGTTCCTTGTAGAAAAACACGCCGATGATCGTCGATAGAAGTATAACTCCGATGCCGTTCACCGGAAAGACAACCACACCAGGAAGCACGCCGATGGCACTCATGAAAAAATATGCCGCGAACATGTTAAACAAACCGAGCAAGGCACCCGTTCTGACAGCCGCCGCTGAAGGCCGTTCCTTCCGAATTATGGCCGTGCTCACACTCAGCAGCAACGCTGTACCGAAAATAAAAACGAGCACCTCGTATAAATTTCCCACTGGAAATACTTCTTTCTGTACTTTGAAAAGAAAATCCGTAAGTCCGTAGGAAAAAAACAGCAACAGCCCCCAGCCGAAACCACCGCTGAACAACGTCCGGAGTTCCTCGCGGTGTATGCGCTGACGCGACGACAACGGCAGCGCGACAAAGGCAAGCGCAATACCAGCGATCTGCGTTGCTGAGGGAATTTCTAAAAATACAAGCATGGATCCGGCGGTCGGTAACACGGCAGACAAACGCATCAGCGTCACGGGCAACACCATACCGATTTTTCTGACCGCGACCATGAGCAGATGAAAGCACCAGATGAACAGTACACCCAGTCCGATAGACAACAACAGCATCCCTTGATCCTGTAATGGCGTCAACACTCCACCTGAACCGATGAGCGCACCTACGGTGGCTACGAGATAATTTACTGCAAACACGATGAACGGCGGATAGCCGCGCTTCGTCGCATACTTGAATACAACGGCTATGCCGACGGAACATAGCACAGCCAGTGCGAGAAAATGCATATCAGGGTCTTCCTTTCTCGATTCGTTCGCGAAACTTCTGTGGGACGCGAAGTGGTTTCCCTCGTTCGTAATCGAAAAATACTATTCCGGTTTTTACGCGTGCGACTTCTACTTGGTCGGCATGTCGGCTCAATCGGTAGAAGAGATCGCAACCGCTACCGGAAAAGTCCCCAATCGACACGGCAATATCGATAACATCACCGTAACGAGCTTCGCGGCGGTACACTATGGCCGCATCGCTCATGATGATGGCGCATCCTTCGATGTCGTGTTCGCTGTACTCCAGCGAACGGAGAAAACGGACTCGCGCTTCATGTACGAGACTCAACACGATGTCATTCCCGAGATGACCACCATAGTTGATGTCGCCGATGCGCAATGGGATTGTGGTGACGAACTCAACTGTGTCGGGAAGGTCAATCGTAATACGTGCCATGGCATCCTGGAAATTGATGTTTCGTTGCCGCTGCAAGTGCTTTCACAATGACAACCGAATTCTTTACCGTGCTCATTCGTCCACACGAAGCAGTAGACTCGTGTGCGCGGGATCATTCCAGATACGCATCAAAGCACGAAAATCCTCGTACGCTTGTGGCGAAATGATATCGACGTCTATGTCGATGATGCGCGTCACTTCTATGTCGTGTTTGTCTGCGCGTATGTTACTTGTAACCGTACCGACGCTGTTTTTCAACTCCGCTGATCTCGATCCACCTGCCAGATGCACATTTCCGTTAAGATGCAGTGTGAGACGATTCTCCTCTCGCAGCGCAGCCTGCAATTGCAAAGGCGATGTGCGTCTGACGTCACCAGCGACAAGATTCATTTCGCTAATCCCACCGGGCGCTACCGGCAAGGCAAAGGATGCGTACGAGGCAATAGGTGCCAACACTTTTTCGGATACAACATCGGCTTCGCATGCACTTGTCCCATCTGCGTCGACATTCACATCACCGGGAGTAACCTTCATACCCTGCCCCGCGCGTCCGACGGATTGACGAAGCATACGCTGCATCGCAGGTCTATCCAGCGAGCACGACCGCATGCCATCAAGCACTGCTCGACTTTTTCCTTGTATCGTCCCATCCTGCTGAATTTTCCACACTGACGTCAGTGACACCGTCGTTGATTTGAAAGGAGGAGTATAACGCTGGGGTTTCGCAGCGGCTGGGTCCAAAGGAAGTATGGCCTTTCCAGCAAATTCCGGAGGATACAGTCCCGTTTGAGTCGACCCTGGTGAAAGGAGAAAGGTCGAGCCGTTTCGGCCCGGATTACGACACTGCACTGCTGCTCGAGGAAAAAGATGCAGTGAGGGAACGTCAGGTTCCAGTGCGGCTGAAACCGTAAGAGATGTTCCGCCAGACGTCGGTTCAGAATCCATTTGCCAACCCGAGGGGTGCATGTCGTCACTAATTAACACCGGTAACGCTTCAATACCGGCGGCTCTGCACATCGCAGCCAGCAGTACGGCCCGGTCGAGGTCGGAGCCGACGCGTTGATCGAAGGTCGCTCTCGCGGATCGCGGAGAATAGCCTACGATATCAAGCGGACCAGGCATGCGGGCTACGCGTTCGTTCGTCCATCCACGCAATGCCGCCGCTCGTTCCTGCACGCTCAGTGAATCCGCAGCGAGCGATTTCGCAATATCATGTGCGTCTGTGGGAAGCGTCATCAGGGCGGGATCGGCCAGGCAATGCCGGACAATATCCTCATACGTGGCCGTGGAAAAATACAATACGGGTGCGATCTGCTCCAAGGGCGGCTGAAAGGCCTCCACTTCAACGAGTGCGATGTTCTCCCGGATCCAAGTGTGGATTCGTTTCCCGTTGCGCCGTTCGATGCTTGGTGTAAGGTTGTCGCGCGCCATGCCAGAGCGCAATTCCGTACCCTCGGGAACGATGACACGCACGACAAGTGAGCGAATCGGACTTCTCTCACCGAAAACAACCTTACCCATGAGACCCGGAAACATTCCCTTCGAAGTTGTTATGGTATACGAAAACTCCACCACGGAACCGGTTTCGAGCCCTGTATGCGTAACCACCATTTCTCGTAGGCCAAGATGCGGAGCGGCAGCAGCGGCGTATCTAGGCAAGACTTCGTTGTACGCGTTGAATGGTGATTCAACTTTCCGACCGCTTCTCATCGTGGTCAGGGATTTCGTTACATTCAACTCCTGCCATTCAGGATTGTACACGATGAAGGATTCTCCGTACGCTCTGGAAAAGGAATAATACGTGATGTGCTTCAGTCTGTGGCTATACCGATACACGGTCGATCCGTCTTCAAGTAATTCGAATTCGTGCTCAAGCATTTCGAATACAGCGTCCGCCGCATCATCAGTCGGCGTGACGGATTGCGCAGCGAGCATCGTGCTGCAAAGCGACAAGCAGAGTGCGTATACAATGAATCTCATATGGCCTCCTAGCGTGACAAGATGACGGGCGTGCGGGAAAGGGTTTGCCGGGCCATCAAAGCGGCACGGAATTCGGGCCATTCGTCGGCCTCATAGAGACGCTTTTCCATTCTATGAACGGCATCCAGCGCGAGTACACCTCCGCGGAAACTTATCCTAGCCGTGAAACTAGCGGGATTACCGCCGGTTTGTACGTCGTCGGGCAATTCCTTGGCGTGTAAACCAGGTGGAAGCGCTATTCTTTCCTCAAGTTGCACGAGCTTGGAACAACGTGTTCGGAACCCGTACCTTCTCGTTTCCAAGCTCGTGTTGATTGCCAATTCCGCAGCATTGAACGCGTCATTGAACGGTGTAGCCAGCAGCAGCGGAGTGATGAGAATGCGCTTGCCGTCTATGACTGCATAACCGGGAATACGGTAGCGAAGCTTCACACTGAAGGGTTGCGACAAGTCATGGACATCGAGCATGTGTTCGATACTCACTTCGGCGGTGGGATAGCGCTTCAGAAACAGCGAGACGAACACATCCTCCCAGGAGCTGCGGAAGCTGCGTGTGAATGCCCTGCGCATCAAGGCATCGCTCTGTCCTTCCGCTTCGATAGCGACATCGCCCTCAAGGGACCCGTCATCACGCATAATCGCCGTGTTGATTGCTTTCCAGTAATGATTTTCCGCGGGCGATACCGGTGTACTCATTATATCCGCACCACCGGGAATACCGAGAAGATACTCCTGTTGCTGCTCGGCGCTCGACCACATTTCCCGGACACCCGGTATCCAGGTCGGATCGAGTAGCATCCACTCCCCAGTACTGAGTTTGACTGTAGTGACGCTGTGATTGAATTGATCCGCCGGAATGCGATCGATGCGCGATCCTGCCATTGTCATCGCCGGATAGGATTCGAAACCTGCTGCACGCAGCATTGTGACGAGCATTCCCGCCTTGTCTTTACAAACGCCACAGCGATCGGTAATGGTCATCTCACCCGTATGCAAGGTGTATCCCTCACCCTCACCCATGGAAATTCCCGAATAGCGTATTTCCTCGGCCACCCAGTGATTGAGTACGGCGATTTTTTCCTGCTCATCGGTTACACCATTCAGCAATTCGTCAGTAATTTCCTGTATTTCCGGCGTCACTTCGAAACTTCCGTAATCTTCGTTGACTCCGTGAAACCACACGGCTTTAGCGTACCAGTCAGGCGAAGTGGAGAGAAGGAGTTTCGGTGCAACATCGGAAGGATCCACCATGTCACTCTCACGCTGAAATACTGGTATGTTGCGTTTGTACCAGCAGTACGTCACCTTGCCGGGCTTCGTCGCCATACCGTGGGTAGGATGCAACTCATCCTCATCTACCTGGGCCTGCTTCGCGCTGGGGTTGACTGCAACCTTGACACGATGCGTATGCTGGGGATGAAAATGCACCATGGATGTGAGTGCGCCGTTGTATACCTCGTACTGAAGCGGTTTATTTTCAGGCATAAAGACGCGATATACTTTTTCCACAATGGGAACGGAGGACCAAAACTCGACAATATCGTAAAAATGTCCCTTCATCGGCGGGATGAAGCGGCTGTCGTCGTCGTCAGGATTGAGTAGTAAGGCGTATGTGAATCCTTTGCGAAACGCCAGGGTTTCAACGGCGTCCCCGGGTTCAATGCGCCCTACATCGACAAGTTTCTGTCTCGCACCCCAGTAGATCGCTCGCGCGGGTGCAGGATAATCGTGCACGCGATCGAGAGGCAACGTCTCCACGCTCCCGTCGGCACGATAGATACGGACGAGCAGAACTTCAACCGCAGCGGACAGTGGATCGTAATCGTACACGACATTGCGAAGCGCAAGAGCGCCTTTCGGGGTCAACGCTTTTGTGAGTTTACGCATGTGCACGTAACTGAGCCCGGTTTCCTGCACATCTACAGATGTGCTATCGTAGATAACGAGCATGTCGGCAGAACCATACCACGATTGCTTGCCAGCTTCCTCGATGTGAAGCAGGTTCGGATCGGTCTGTGCGCACAAGGCGATGGCGAGAACTGTGAGGGATGTCAGGGAGATTGTGACGATGCGGAGAATTTCGCGCATAGTTGTACCCAAATGGTGATAATGGAACAAGGCCCGGGGCCATCTGGAAGTATAAGAAATTTCATGGAAATCACGGAGAATAATCGCATGATACGGAACAGGATCAATATGACGATGGAATGGAAATCTTCACCCGCAGGTCAACAGCACAGAATGCTTGTTCTCAAGCCATGAAGTCTCCGAAGATACTCTTTGCGAGCTTTCACCCGCTTTTCGTAGCTCTTTGCGGAGCGTACTCGTTCCGGGGCGTCACGATAAAAAAACCGTCTCACGGGGAGACGGTAAAAGACGTACAACAAAAAAGCAGCAGCATCACCTTGAGTAGTACTCGATGACGAGCGGAAATTCGCATACCACCGGAATGTGCTCGCGTTCCGGAACTGAGAGCATAGTAATTGAAAGTTCCGGTTTGGAAAGGGCAAGGTACTCCGGCGGGTGCGAAACCTTAACCGCTTCATTGAAGCAAGGGATCTTGCGACTTTTCTGTCGTATGGTTACCACATCATTGGCTCGAACCTGGTATGATGGAATGTTCACACGACGACCGTTCACTTCTACGTGTCCATGATTCACATACTGCCGGGCGGCGAAAATCGTACGTGCAAGACCGCCGCGAAACACGACCGCATCGAGACGGCATTCGAGCATTTGCGCTAGGTTATCAGCTGTGTTCCCGACCTTGCGCGTCGATTTGTTGTAGTAAATCTGCATCTGCTTTTCGCTGATATTGTACTGCCAGCGAAGACGCTGCTTCTCGACAAGCTGGCGCTTATAGTCGGATACTTTCGCCCGGCGATTGCGCGACAAACCGTGCGCACCTGGTGCATGCGGTTTGCGCTCCATCACCTTCGAGGCTTTCGGTGAAAGAGGAACGCCAAGTTGACGGGAAATTTTAACCTTCGGGCCGGTATACTTCATACTTGCTAGCTCCGTGGAAGCTGTATTTGCTTAAAATGACTTCTTGTTTCAATAAATACGTTGTGTCTCAATGCTCCGTCGAAAAAATTCGCTTTCTGTCGGAGCAGTAGTAAATATACCTTGATTTTTCAGAAAATCAAATGCTTGCATGAAAACGAATTCGTCAACAAAACGAATTCGTCAACAAAACGAATTCGTCAACGCTCGCGGTAACAATACGCCTCACCGTCACCTTTGTTTTCCACCATGTTGCTCGGGATTGCAATAGAAAGCCTTTCTCAAGAATTCGAAATCAGACAGGCAGGACGACATTTTGTCGCCATTGTAGCAGATATATCTACCTTTATTTCGCCTATTATTGAGTCGCTGCAATCGAATGTACCGTTAGAAAACGCATGGTAATGACTTCAAGGATTCGACGCGCGGTGTGAAGTGCATACGTGATTGGAAACTTCACTGGACACCATGCGATACCCGTGCAAATCACGGTTCAGGAAACGGCCAATTGCTCCGTGGAAGCGAGCGGAGTGACTGCTATCGGAAAACAACGCGATGTTCGCATTACAACGAGTCGGACATTTCTCGTGGCAATTGAAAGGTGCAGATCACTCTACAGCAGGATTCGTTGCGTTTCGTATTTTCACACTGCAACTCAGTAAACCAATACTACCTATCATTCAACACCAGAAAGTTCTTGCGGAACATCCACGCGTTACCGACAAGACTGAATGCATATACTCCAGACCGGAATCCACTGACATCGAAAATGAAACTGCCGGTTGATGCTTGCGACTCCACTTCTCTACGAGACACAATCCTACCAAGTCCGTCGTGAATGATGACAGTGTGGATATGTGCAGTCTTCGGCCAAGCAAGTGTAATCCAAGTGCGTGCCGGATGCGGCCAGATTGTGATTTCGTGGTTTTCGGAAGCACGCGAGGGAACAAACTCGGTTGTGCTAACAACATCACGACTACGAAAAAGGCCTTCGCTTACGGATGCGATATACAGCTTGCCGTCGTTCAATATTTTCAAACAACTGAATTGCTGAAAGGGTTGTGGTAATTCCATCAAGTGCCAGGACACTCCATTATCCGTCGTCTTGTAAAGCAGGTTATCGGGCCTTTTGCTATAGTTTACCTGACCATCGTACATTTTGAAGAGACAGTAAAGTGTCTCGTTCAAATCGGTCTCGATGAGTACTGGGAGGCAGGTACGCGCTTCCGGATCCCGGATCCTCTCCCAATTCCCTCCATTGTCGCTCGAATGGAAGAGACCGTTTCTGCCTGATGCGAACAGCGTCCCCCCGGATGTTATCGATAATGAGTAGGATTCTCCTATCACTGCGGCAGGGAGCAGAATCTCGTAGAATGACAATGTGCTATCGAAGCGAAATAATCCGTAGTCTTTTAAAAGGATAAAAATGGAGCCAGCAGAAGCTCCAGCAGCTACTACCACTGATTTAGGAACTTGCATCACACCGGCTGACCACGTTGTACCGGCATCGAAGCTTTTGAATACGAGGCTGTCGACTACACCGCAGTAGAGTACTCCGGCGCCGTCTTCGACAATGAAGGACATCTGATTATACCCGAGGATCAGCGAATCCCACTGCCCACCATTGTCATAGGAACGTAAGATGCCGGGCCATGCTCTAGCGAACATGACACCCTGGGAATGCTGGTGTAGCACTTTGACGAAATGTCGCTTTAGAACGTGCGACCAAGTCGCCTGCCTCGTATCGAATTTGTGGACTCCCTCCCTGCTGCCTGTGAAAATATGATCTGTCTCGGTTCGCATAACGTCGATGACAGTGACTCGCCCCAGTCCAGTATTAATTGGAGTCCAACTATGTGCTGAAGTATCCGACCGCAGCATTCCTCGCTGCATACCTACAATCAAATCCCCAGACGGAAGCGCGACCATGGTAAGAATTCGATTCGCGTATTCGGACAGTTCCTGAATGAGCGTCCATGTACGACCTGAATCAACGGAGTGATACGTCTGGCCATATTGCAGCATCGTCGATCCACCAAGAAACACCCCATGCACTCCGAGGTCGAAGATATCGGATACCACGAGACCACTAACACCATCTCTCAATTGCCAGCTCTCGCCGTTGTCAGTCGAGAGCAGGTATCCACCCCAAGCAACTGTAGCATATATTCTTGAACCCGCATTGTGAAGATATTGGCCCTCCGTTCCGGTTCGGTGCCATTCGGATCGATCACGAAACCAAGTGTATACCCCCTTATCTCCACAGACAACGATATTGCCGTTCTGTGTAGCAGTGATCGAAGAGAACCCAGCGTCGAGTGAATCAATTGTTATCGTGGTCCAAGAACGCCCTGCGTCAGACGACCTCAGCACTGAACTGTTTATTGACGCAATATACCAAGCGTCCTCAGCTTGGTTGTAACAGATATCCCACAACTCGAAACGATAGTATGCGTTCGGTGGAGCAACGATTCCATCGTTGACTCTCTCCCAGTGATGCCCGGCATCGGAGCTTCGAAACACACCATCATAGTGCGAGATAAGCATCAACGTTCCTGTACTGTCCATTGCCATACCAATGGTTGATGTCTGTCCTAATGTACGTCGCTGCCAGGTTACTCCATGATCGAACGAAACTCCGACACCGCTTCCGAGCAAAGCGAATAATGTGTCGTTCCCAAGGAGGGTGACTTTAGAGATACCGCCCATCTCTGCTGGCGGTCCTTCCAATCTCTCCCAGAAACTCTGACAGGTTGTAATCGCGGGAAGAAGAAAGATAATCAAAAAGGTATGAGCTAATCTTTGCATATTCCTATACCTCGCTCGTGAATATTCTACACGCAGCCAGACATTGCTTCATGCGCAATGGAGGCTATATAGAATTAACACTTGAGTGGAGGAAAAGTTACAGCAATGCGAAGAGAGGGATGTTCAGAACAACAACCACGTGTCGTGCGCGTGTACCGGAGAGATCGATTGCATTGAGCGGATTGCGATGTTTACTGACAGAGTCGAATGCAGACTGAAATGAGTAGGATACACTACTTCCCTTCCGTCCGGTCGATGC
>Ga0114946_10003326_pt1 | contig 10872 bp, 10 predicted proteins | sample WalLakDeSediment_FD_88676 | JGI IMG/M metagenome (GOLD analysis project Ga0114946, IMG submission 88676) | Lake sediment microbial communities from Walker lake, Nevada to study Microbial Dark Matter (Phase II) - Walker Lake 11/02/13 Deep Sediment | ecosystem: Environmental > Aquatic >...
AAAGAGCGGCTCCTTCCGGGTAGACATGCGAAAAATGCCCCGAAGCAATCATAGTCCCTTCCACTGCCAGCAGGGCTTCCTGCATGGTTTGGTAAGTCGAATGAGAATTGTCCCAGTTGGTAGTTACTTCAATCGTATCCAGCACTGCTCCCTTTTGCAGCAGCCTTGAAGCTGCGCTGATATTAAAACGGGTTTCAAGCCAGTGTTCAACATGTTCAGGGCCGCTTCCTGCAGCGCCTTCGGCTATAACAATCTCTTCAATAATCGCTGCTTCAGCATCGACAATTTGGGCAGCGCCTTCAATCAGGAGGATCAAAACAGGACGTTTATCACCCAATTCCGGAAAATGGTTGCCTGTTTCCTGGGCATCGTAGAGGCGGACTACTGCAGGCCGGGTGCCTGCACGCATAAAACGGCGGATGGCCTCCAGGCCGTCTTCGAATTTTTCAAAAGTATAAGAAGCGAGATGGCGTTTTTCGGGCAGGGGCCAGATCCGCAGGGTGGCAGATGTGATAATACCCAGGGTACCTTCCGAGCCCAGAAATAGAAAGTCAATGCGGGGGCCGGTAGCACTTCGGGGTACGCTGCGCCCGCTGAAAACAGTGCCGTCGGGTAAAACTGCTTCCAGTGAAACCGTCATATCTTCGATTTTGCCGTAACGTGTTGAAAACTGCCCCGCAGCTCGGCAGGCCAACCAGCCACCAACTGTAGAGCAACGCAGTGACTGGGGGAAATGTCCGCCGGTATAGCCGGCCCGGTTAAGCTGCTCCTCGTATAATGCCCCGTTTAAACCGCTTTCCACTGTAACCATCAGGTTTTTTTCATCTAAAGATCGGATCCTGTTCATCCGCTTCAGGTCGACCATAACTCCTCCCCTGAGCGGAATTACGCCGCCGAGAGCGCCGGAACCTTCCCCATAAGGGGTTACCGGAATCCTGCGCTCACTGGCCAGTGCCAGAACCTTTGACACCTCGGCGGTAGTCTGCGGCCAGACTACAAGCTGTGGCAGTGCCGGTACCGCCCCTTCCAGCATCCAGATACTGTTGACCGGCCAGTAATCACGGCAGGTTGACATAAGGTCGGCATGATTTGCGGATACATTTTCTGCCCCAACAATTTCAGCAGCCGCCCGGGCATAATCATCAATTACAGCCTGCTCCATATGACTTTCCTGAAGTACTGTCCGCATCGAGTCAGTCATCTAAACACCTCCCTGAATATTTATTCAATTATGGGGAAATAATACCTGCCGGAAGAGTCATGCGTAAGGAAATAACTGACCAATTAACAATTGTTAACCGGTTGTTTACTTTCAGCAATTAAACTGAATTTGCAAAGATATATGCAGGGCGGAGGTGATGTCAAATAGGTGTTTCGATCCCTAAGGTGCTATTTTTCAAGTCTTGAAAATTTTTTATCATGAAAGGATGTGTTTTAGATGATGAAAGATCAAAAAGCCAAATTTATTAAAGCCATCGAAGAAGGTTGGAATAAGGGCAACATGGATGCATGGGACGAATTCTATGCTCCCGGCTTGATCCATCATAGACCGCCTTTACCTGATTTTAACAGCTTGGAAGAAGAAAAAGAATCAATTAAAGGAACGCTCAGCGCTTTTACCAATTCTAAAATCACCGTCCATGAAATAATCAGTGAGAACGATATAACCGCCTGGCGCTGGACCTGGACGGCCACCCACACCGGCCAGTCACCAAGTCTGCCGATTCCCCCGACAGGAAAAGATATTACCCTGGCCGGTTGCAATATTGATCTTTGGAAAGAGGGCAGAATTGTCGAAGAATGGGAGTACTCGGATTACCTGGGATTCCTGCAGCAGCTCGGTGTGATTCCACCGCTGGGTTAACATTGAGATGGAGCATGGAAAAAGTTCCCATGCTCCAAAGTTTTCCCTAAATCATTTGCTCTTCATTGCATAAAAATGAACAGGAACGGGACAAGTCGATAAACTTCCCTTCACTGGTAAAAAGCCGATCCTGGGCCTCAAACCATTCCTGAGTATCTATTGCCTGCAGAAGAACTTCCATGTCCTCCCACCAAATTTCAGCAATTCCATCGAAAGGTTCCATCTGCCCCTTTATTTCCTGCAGCATTTCATTTAGCGGAGTAGAGAGAATATAGGTTTGAACGTACTTACAGGCACCCAAGGCCAAAAAACATTCCATTGTCAGGGGGCCGTGTATTTCTCTCCAATAATGATGAAACTCTTCTTCACTCATGCCCTTTAACCTGCGGACACAGCAAACCAGTTTAAGCAATCTAAAAACCTCCCTGCTGCCAGTATTTGTCTGCAGCCTAAATGTAGCAAATTACAGTTAACAAACAGTTAACAAAAAATTGTTGCCATTGCAGGCACGGAGTAGTATATTTAAGATAGATTTATTCGAAATATTGTGATAACGTTCGCGCTTAGCCGGCAACAGGAGTTACAATAGAATACTTCTGGCAGGAGATATCGGAGATGGCAGAAGTGATGCTTACCAAGCTGATGCCTCCGGAAGATGCACCCAACCTGCTGCCCAGGGAACGGTTACTGAAGCCTATTTTAGGTAATAAACGAACCAGAATCGTCTTAATTACCGCTCCCGCCGGTTACGGTAAAACGGTGCTTACCTTACAGTTAAGCCGCCAAATTAATAAACCCCTGGTCTGGTTTCACCTGGATCACAACGACAATGATCCTGCCCTCTTTCTGCACTACCTGTTGGAAGGACTGCGTAACCACTGGCCCGGTGTGGGCGAAAAGGTGCTGCAGTTAACCGCCCGGGGCAATGTTATCGGAAAGCAACCCCGCTTTATAGCTTCCCTGATCATAAATGATCTAATCCGCGCCAACGCCGAACCGCTGCTGGTTTTAGATGATTATCACGAGCTTAAAGAGCCCTCAATCCACAGCCTGGTTTATGAGCTCATGGAACATTTTCCAATTGGTGTTTTTATGATAATCAATTCACGCACTACCGTGCCCTTATCCCTGTCCCGTTTATACCTGGCAGGAGCAGCCCGACAGATCAGTACTGCTGAGTTATGCTTCACCCGGGAGGAAATTGCCGGATTTTTAACCGACCGTCACGGCCCACAGCCGAAAAGAATAGTAGAAGAGATTGAAAGCTATACCGGCGGATGGCCGGCAGCATTGGAATTAACCGGAATATTGCCACCTGGCAGCCGATTTTCAAAATTTAAGCAGAGCTCCGGTTTAACCTGTTCGTTATATGACTATCTTGCTTCAGAAGTTTTAGGCAAACTGCTCCCGGCCTACCAGGATTTCCTTCTGGATAGCTCCGTCTTCAAGGTGCTTAAACCTGAGCGGTGCAACTTGCTGCTGGAAAGAAACGACTCCGGTGAAATGCTTGACTGCCTGGGTGAAAAATTGCTGCTGCTCACACCCCTGGCCGGCTCTGATCATACTTACCGCTGCCACCAGCTGTTCAGGGAATTTCTCCTTGATCGCCTGGGTGATAAACAGGTTCAGCTTCAACGCCGGGCGGGGAGGCTGGCCCGCTTACATGGAAAACCCGAAAAAGCGGTGGAGCATTTCCTGTACGCGGACTTTGATGATGAGGCTTTAGAAACACTTGAGGAAGCAGGTCGCCTCAGCCTAAAACAAGGCCGCTGGCATACTCTGGCCCGCTGGCTGGAACAATTGACCGAAGCACAGATCAGTTCCAGCCCCTGGCTTTCTTACTACCAGGCAGCAGTAGAAGCTTACCGGGGTCGGCTTGATGAGGCCCAGAGATGGGTTGACCTGGCAGCAGACCTCTTTACTGCTGAAAATATCAGGGCCGGACTGTCGGAGTGCTTACTGCTGCAGGCTCGCCTGATGCGCTGTCGCGGCCGCTACCTGGAGGCGATGCTTTTTATAGATCAGGGCTGCGCCGGGTTTACTAAGGAAGATATAGCTCAACGTTTCGATTTAACCCTGGAGAAAGGCCTCTGTTTGGGCCTGTCGGGAAAAATGCAAGCAGCGGATAAACTCTTAAGCGACGCCCTGGTGGCCGCCAGGAAAACCGGACATGCCCCGGCAATCAGCCATCTGGCCGAGACACTGGGGCATCTACACTATCAGCAGGGACGGAATGCCGCCGCCCTGCGGGCCTACAATGAAGCAATCCGCGTTTCGCCTGATCATTCATTACCCGGTTATTACATCCAGGATGCCATACCATATATTTACCGGGATTGGGGTGAAGTGGACAAAGCGATGGAACTAGCCCGGAAAAGCGTCGAAGCTAAGGAAAGATTCCAACTAGTGGAAACACTTCCCTCGGCCTACACCGCCTTATCATATGTTTATTTTGAGCTTAACGATTTCGAAAAGGTAGAGCTTTACACCAGAAAAGCACTTAAACTTCTTGATGAGCACGGGGGAGAAAGATATTTCTTGCTACTTAACCAGGCTTTGCTGGCCTGGTGCCGCTATGCACTGGGGCACTGGGTTGAAGCCAGGCAGCTGATAGTTGAAACACTTGCTGCAGCAGAAGAACAGACAGACCTGGCCTGCGGCCTGGTTCAGATGCTGACCGGGACAGTGCTTGCCTTAATGGGCAGTATTGCCGAAGCCGGTGAAATTCTTCACCGGGCTGAGAGAAATCTGGAAAAAATGAATTTCAAGACCAGGTTCTGTGAGGTTTACAAAGCTCTTGCTTATATCCATTATGCATCGGGAGAAATAATCCTGTTTCAGAAGTACGCCCGTAAATATCTGCACCTGGGCGCTCGATTAAACTGCCTCGGCAACGCCCTGCTGGCCACCGCTGATCTGCTTGAACCGATCCTTTACTTCGGCCTAGAACACGATATCGAAGTTCTTTACACCCAGCAAATATTGGTACGACTGGGCAAGCGTTCACATAAAACACTACTAGAACTGGCAGAGCATCCGAACCCTGCTGTACGAAACAGAGTTATAGCCCCGCTGACAGAAATTGCAGATGATGCTTCAATGCAGATAATCAGCAGGCTGGCAAAAGACAAATCAGCCACCGTTCAAAAATCTGCACAGGCCTATATGCATTCACCGGGCGGCTCGATTACAAATCATACTGAGGCACATGCCGAGGCCAAAGCGGACAAAGCGCAGTTGGATGTGAAAACCCTCGGTTTATTCCAGCTATATTTGGATAAAAATGAATTATCCGGGTGGCGGACCAGAAAGACACGCGAAATGCTGGCATTGCTGGTGCACCTTGGAAAACCTTTACACAAGGATGGATTAATAGAAGAGCTATGGCCGGATGTAGAGCTGAGTAGCGGTAACGCCCTGTTCAGGACAAACATGTACTACCTGCGCAGGCACCTGGATCATGAAGGTTTGCCGGATTTTATTCATTACGAACAGGACAGCTACTCACTTAAACCCGGTTCCTACCGGATTGACTGTCTGAGCTTCGAACAACTGGTCAATACCGGGCTCCAGGAAGAACCATTAGGAGAGATTGGCGCCAGTCTACTGGCAAAAGCAATCCGACTCTACCGGGGTGATTACATGTCCGATCCGGCTGACTACACCTGGGCAATTCCCCGTCAAGTTCGCCTGCGGCACCTGTACCTGGAGTCCCTGCTCACATTATCCCGTTATTACCGCTCCAGGGATAAAAATACCCGGGCAAAGGATTACCTGCTGAAGCTGAAGGAGATTGATCCGCTTTGTGAACCGGCCCACCGCCTGCTGATGCAGGTCTTCGCTTCACTGGGCGAACATCGCTCCATGATCGGAGAGCATGGCAGCTTTAAACAATTGCTTCGGGAAGAAATCGGCCTGCCGCCCGCCCCGGAAACTGAAGAACTTTACCGGCGGTTGGGTTGTTATCATTAGATTAAGCCCCGTAAACAAAGTTGAAAAAAGGAACCTTTTTCAGGTTCCTCAACTATCGGTAAATTTATGCCCTATATCAAGCTTCCATCCTCATTTTCAGGTTATCCAGCAGTATTTCTGCCTCGCGTTCATTCTGCCTGACAATTAGCGACTCGGCCAACTTCCCCACCAGGGGAATGGGCACATTGTATTCCACTTCCACTGTCAATTTCGTACCACCACCCTCGGGTCTATAGTCCCATTTAAATTCGCTTTCAATCCCCTTAGTAGTCTTAACCACGATACGTTTGTTTGGCAAATATTCAAGAGTTTCTGCTGCTCCCTTAAACTTTACCCCGACCATTTTGTAAGTCCAATCGTAAGTATATTTCTTATCAGGGAGCTCCTTAATATTTGTCACATCGATCATACTGGGCCAGATCTCAGGCAGGTTGGCGGGATTCTCCATAAAAGCAAAAACCTTCTCTACCGGAGCGTTGATGGTAACAGTTTTTGATGCTCCAATCATTTTCTCACCTCCTTTCCAGCGGCTATAGAGGGCAGTGCAAATACCGAGGAACCAACCCAAATAAGGAAAGACACGATCATTTTAACAAAGACATCTGTTGCAACCTTATCAGAAAGTTATCCATAGAGATACTCCTCCATTGCATGATTCGAAGTTACTCGAAATCGGCTTCTTCAACATTGAACAAGCTGACGGGATGTACAGTGTCAAAAGGCATCCCTCCCTCATTAAAATATTTCTCCAGGTGACCCTTGTCAGGGGCATCCCATTCACAGAAGAACTTATTGCTTTCAAAATCACAGTAAGTATGGTTCCATTTAAGTCCTTCAGGCAGCTTATTTCCGGCCATATTTTTAAACATTTCCTCTGTAAAGGGAGCCGTATGGACAGCTATAAACTTGGGCATTTTTACACCCCCTTTCACTGCTATATAATCATGCAATGAATCAGAGCGGTAAGTCAGCTGCCCTGGAACTGACTTACCGCTGCAGTTTAATCTAGACAGATCTAATTATCCACAAGGCCGGATTGGTTCCGGTACAACAGGCGAAGGACCCCAAAGCTCCATTTTCACATTTAAGGCCACGGTATGAAGTTCGGCAAGAACAGCCTGGCTGTCTTCATGAACCTGCCATTTTGCCCAATCTACCATATCGGCAAATTCATAAGTAACTATAGCCTGGGAATCTCCGGCAGCTGTGCGATATGCCCTAAATTCAATAACTCCCGGCGCCGACATCGTGCGCGGTATTGCTGACTGGGTCCACGTCGTATATTCTTCCACTTTGTCCGGGTGAATGTCCCACTTCATGATAAAAAGTACCATTGTTTTCACCCCCTTTTAAGCAAATTGGATAGGAGCTGGATTGGATTCCGGTATTTGCGGCTAAGATTGATACCATGGGTGGTTTTAATTTAACCGTCTGCAAAGCTGGGCATCTATAATCTATCAATCACCAGTAAACAAACAGTAAACAAAAAAAGAACCCCTGTTAATGTTCCTGTATTCACAGCATAATAATTTCCCGTTTGGCTTTCTGAAGTAAATATCAACAGTAATGCCAGACCTCATCTCGAAACAATTAATTGAAAGGTATTCTTCGAAGAAGGATTTTTGAAGCAGCCTGTTGAAAAAGAAATATATCTTTTTATGCAATGTGTAAAAAATTAAACTTCGGTCATAACAGGATACGCAGCAGGTACGAGTTCCATCATTTTTTTAAGGAGGGTTTGGTGCTATGCCTGTCTATGAATATATCTGTCGTGACTGTAAAAAGGTTACAGAATTTAAAGCAACCCTGGCCGAAAAAGAAAAAGGACTTGAGCAAACCTGCCCGTCCTGCGGCAGTACAAACATGGTCCAGTATTTCGGCAACATGATTGTGATTGCATCCACGCATCTGCACTAAAATAATTATCACGAGTGTGGTTTTTGAGTCGGGTAAACGCTTCAGGAAAGCTGTAAGTAACCTGGCGGTATATTTTCGATGAAGAGCTGCTTTAAGCAACCAGGCGCCCCCTGTAGATTACAAATGCAGGGGGTTCTTGTATGCTAATCAATTCCAGGGCACTGTTATCCCGCCCAACCGGCATCCTTATTCCCCGCCCGCTACAGGTCTTAACTCTGAGCTTCGCGTTCCCGCTTACGCTCTTCCAGCCTGAGCTTTCGTCTTTCCGCTCCCTCCCTGTGGCGCCTTTCTTCTTCTTCGGTCTTAAAAATAAGAGGCGGAACACTGAGAGGCTTACCATCACTGTCCAGGGCAACGAATGTGAGGTAAGCCGACGCGGTATGGCGGCGCTTGCCCGTGAGAAAATTCTCTGCTTCAACCCTGGCTCCGATTTCCATGGATGAAGTCCCCACATAGTTTATACACGCATTGACTTTCAGTAGATCGCCAACATAGACCGGGTTGTGAAAGTCAAGCCTGTCAATGGAGGCGGTCACTACGTTGCTCGAGGCATGCCGCCCGGCGACAATGCCCGCAGTGCTGTCGATGAGCTTCATTATGATTCCACCGTGAACATTACCCGCCATGTTAGCATCCTGCTGGGTCATCTGTTGAACTATGAAGACACTGCTTTCATTAACGGTTTTGCCTTTCATTTGTCTTCCTCCTCCACCAACTGATTGGATAATTTCGCTTTCCTGATGACTATTTAACTTTGATTTCCTCATATCTAAAAGCAACATATTCTATAATAACCCCATAAACTATTCCAGCTATAAAACCTACTGGGTCACCAAAGCCTATCGAACTATAGAAAGCAAATGAAACAAGCAGACCAATAAACGCTCCACGATATAGTACTTTTGGCATTCCCAACTTTCCATCTAATAACCCGATTACGAAACCCATAAGCAGACGGTTATACCAAAATGCAAATAAGTAAAAAGCATTTAGATCGAAGCCAGATCTTATAGAAGCACCGATAATACAAACCACACCGAGGATGGCTCCCGTAATAATTGAAACTTTCATTCTTTGCGTTAGCATGATTAATAATCACTCCACATTATTTTTATAGATGTACAACGGCTTTCCCCTACTTGCTGAATAAATAACTACTGTTCCTCTAAGAGGTAACTTTTTCTAATGTAACAGATACCGTCACCCTCTTTAGATAATATATATCGCCTGACTGGGAACAAGTCTAAATATTGTTCTATTGTTCCATCGGTATGCTGCTCATCGATTAAAACAATAGCATTTTCATAAAAGTCATCAGGGTCTCCAAAATCTGACATTTTCGACAGCTCACCAGCTACATAACTCACATATTCTTCAAGCTGTGGGCTGTAATAATAAATCAGGTGAACGGCATCAACTATAATCTCTGTTTCTGTTTCTGTTACAGTTAAAACCTTTGTTTCAGTATGACTTTCAGGACCAAATGCCTCAACCCTGTAGATCTGCTTATCGCTAATCCAGTAATATGGAAAAACAGAATTATGCTCAATTTCTTTCATGTCCGTTCCAAAAACCGAAATAGCAGTTTCTTGCACATCTGCTCCTGAGATGTTTGACCAATTATACTCATCAATATATGAAGGTGGAAGTCCACTTAAAGTGATCGCCCTGATTAAATCATCATTACTGATATCATTGGGATGATCAAATTCAGGGAGTACAAAGCCAATTAAATTAAAACTGGTAGACTCTTCAACAAAATTTATAATTTGCGCTTCCGAATAACCAACCGGTTGAATTTCAACAGACAGAACCTCATATATGTTTTCAGAATCTGCAGGTTTAATAACATAATCACCATGAACCCAGCCTTCTTGGCTATGAGGAGCTTTAACCTGTAACCACTCACCTTGCTCTTCGAATACTTTCAGAATAGTACCAAGTACTAAACGATCTATTATTTCATAATCAGTACTAGGACCCCCTCTTAAACGCAACACATCTACATTCACAACTACTTGTTTCTCTTTTTCTGCATTAGGCTCTGGTTCTGGCTCATGTTCATCAACTTTCTCTTCTGTATCCATCTCATTAATTTCTTCAGGTACAGTCGGTTCTGGATCATATTCATTACTGGAACCACAACCTGTAGCTGTGATGATAAGCAATATCACTAAAGGTATTATTTTTAGAGGAGTTAGAATAACAATTTTATTCATGTTCCACCTTAGCTCCTTCCCAGCCAATTGCCCTAAGTAATGCGAAAATGCCTATAAAGTCAGTGTTTTTCTTGCTTAATATTTACATTTATTCCCATACTTTTTAATCCTCTGGGAGGATTTTTAATCGGCGTTGCGTTAAAAATTGCATTAAATACTGCATTAATTAGCAATGAACTAATTTTTCAAGTTAATATGTCTTTTGTCATTCTCTGTGTCCAGCAAATAGGGTTAATGCCTTAAAAAAATGAAAACAACACCACACTATTATGTAGTTGATTTATCTCCTCCCAAAAAATAGATTATATAGACAAAAAAGATGGCTCAACTTCTCACTGCTGTGTGAAGTGCTCCATCTCATATTTAATTAAAGCGATTATCAATATAATAAAATTTGTTTACTTTAAATCTTCACTTCTACTCGTCTTTAAGAATTCCTGTCATCAATAAGAAAATATTCAGAAATTATAGTTTCTTATATTATTGCTACAATTTGATTTCTCTTTACACCTTTTTTTACTCTTATAACTATACAGGTTATTCGTGGAAGTGGATCACTTTAATTTTAGCGTTTATAGTCAAAGTCAGGATCCAAGCTCATAAAGCCTGAACAATAGCCAGAACCCCTATTATATAATAAAGTAAATACCGATTATGTAATTCAGGATTTTTGGGAATATCATCACAATAATACCAAATATGACTGTGATAATTCCTACAAACATACCACTAGTCACAAACATACTATAACACTTCATAGAAAATTACTTTTACTGCCAGACCGAAAGTATGCCCAGCAATGCTTACTAACTCCCTCTTTACTTAACCACAGCAACAGTACAGTTATCGGCTTCCTGGATTACCGCACTGCTTACACTGCCAAGGATTGCTTTTTTCAAG
>Ga0114946_10003328_pt1 | contig 10870 bp, 9 predicted proteins | sample WalLakDeSediment_FD_88676 | JGI IMG/M metagenome (GOLD analysis project Ga0114946, IMG submission 88676) | Lake sediment microbial communities from Walker lake, Nevada to study Microbial Dark Matter (Phase II) - Walker Lake 11/02/13 Deep Sediment | ecosystem: Environmental > Aquatic > Freshwater...
GGCACCATACCTGGCTCATAATTGCATGGAGCCGGTTACCTGCTACGCCCATGTGACAGCGGATCGGGCTGAACTTTACGGACCTATACAGGCACCGGAAGTGATCAGCAATACCTTATCGGCAAGATTAGGACTGCCTAAAGAGAAGATTCAAATCAACCTGGCCAGAATGGGCGGTGGCTTTGGACAGCGGGCCTATGGCCATCACTTGGTAGAAGCGGCAGTCATTTCCAAACAGGTAGGTGCTCCCATCAAAATGGTATATACCAGGGAAGACGATATGACCTATGGTATTTACAGACCCACTTATTCTGCTACCTACAGGGCTGCCCTCGATGAAAACAACAATTTACTTGCCCTTCATGTCAAAGCAGGAGGTATTCCGGAAACGCCTATTGCCCCCAACAGATTCCCAGCTGGGGCATTGGATAATTACCTGGCAGAAGGCTGGCAAATTGAATCCAATATTACCATAGGGGCATTCAGGGCCCCAAGGTCTAATTTTATTGCCAGCGCGGAACAGTCTTTTTTGGATGAACTGGCAGAAGAAATGGGGAAAGACCCTATTGAATTTAGGCTGGAACTATTGGACAGGGCCAAGAAAAATCCTGTTGGATCCAATAATGATTATGATGCCGAAAGGTACGCAGGCGTCTTGAAATTGGTAAAAGAAAAATCCAATTGGGGTTCCTCTACCCCTGGAATCCACAGAGGGGTATCGGCATATTTCTGTCATAACTCCTATGTGGCCGAAGTCTTGGATATCCGAATGGAGGGCAAAAATCCTATCGTTGAAAACGTAGTAGCGGCCGTAGACTGTGGCATCGTAGTCAATCCGGATGCCGCTGCCAATATGGGTGAAGGTGCCATTGTGGATGGCATCGGAAATGCATTCTTTGGAGAGCTGACCTTTAAAGATGGGGTGCCGGCAAAAAACAATTTCAATCAATATAGAATGATCCGAATGCCTGAGGCACCAAAAAACATAGATGTCCATTTTGTCAAAAATGATATTGATCCAACAGGCCTCGGAGAGCCCCTCTTCCCTCCTGTTTTTGCGGCAGTTTCCAATGCCCTCTATAAAGCAACGGGCAGAAGATTATACAATCAGCCTTTTATGAAGGAATTGGAAAATGAAATGGTGAAGATGTAATCAAAATGAGAAATTGACCAAAAACAAAAAAACCGCAGTCCAAAACTGCGGTTTTTTCTGTAATTAACCATTTTTAAGAAACCATTTAGAATTTTTTGCCAGTCAAGTAGGTTATTCATCTAAACAATCATTGACATATATTCCTTCTATATAAAGGTTTCTTTTTTCGGCAAGGTGTCCGAAAATTGATTGGGTAATAATTATCAAAAAGCGATGGTCCATTAGAGCATCGCTTTTTTTTCAAAAAATCAATTGATTCAAAGACCCATTAACAACTATGGATTGTTTATTTTCGTATTAATTTCAAATTGGTTCATTTTGTCCTTCCAACATGATGATGAAATTAATAAACAGGATATTTATTTATTCCCTTATTTTATTTTTTGCTTCCTGTACAGATTCGGATGATGAGTTTTATGATCTGAAATATGAACCCCAATCTGTACTGGTCAAAACAAAGGCAACTGTATTAACTTCTGATCTCTTTTATTTTATCAATGGTTTCGAATTTGAGGTAAAAAGTGCTGACAATGCTTTTTATGTATCAGGCCAATCCGGAGACAGACTTGAGGAAATTTTGGAGGATTTGAATACCAGAGCTTATATAAATGATGGAGTATGGAAGGCTACAGGTTATCTACATGCTCAAACTGGGAAGTTGAATATATTCACCCGATTGTTTGACATCCGGAATAGGGACAATCAAAAGAACTGGCTGGATCTGATGGAAAAACACCAGTTAAGCGAAAATTTTATTTTTGACCATAGTGGATTCATGATTTTTTTCAAAGTACCCGTGGGAGAGGAAAAAAGATGGGTAAGACACTTTAGAAACCTGAATTTTGTGGAATGGGCAGAATTGAACTATTATGCTCCAATTGTGCCTCATGATTGATAAAATCCATGAATCTCCAAATTAGATTTGGATAAGTTAATCGCAGCTTCTGCTTTCAGGAAAATTTTTAGCTCTTGTTTCTTTGCATTATTCCCTCTTGAGTCTTGAGTCTAAAATCTCACATCTCACATCTATTTTAAAAACTCCAAAAACCTATACTCCGCCCAGGTAAATTCCTCTCCTTTTACCAAAAATCCGGTATGGCCTCCCCTTTTGGGCATTTCAAGATGTATTTGGGCATGGTTTTCAGCAAGTTTTACAGGGTAACATCTATCCGATAACAAGGGGTCATTCAGGGCATTGATAATCAAAGTCGGTATCTGAATATCCTGCATCCAATTATCCGCACTGACACTTTGGTAAAAATCCCCGGCATCTTTAAAACCATGAACTTTTGCTGTGAAATGGGTATCAAAAATATCAAAATCCACCACTGTTTTCAGTAATTCCAAATCCACCAATCCTGGAAATTGTTCTCCTTTCAGCTGCATTTTGGCTTTCAGTTTCCCTAGAAAACGGTTTTTATAAAAAGCATTTCTTTTCTCTTTGAGTGTAATTGCTGAATCATTTAAATTACATGGGGTGGAATAAACTGCTGCCCTTTTGATTTTGGAATTGAGATCCGATCCATTTTCTCCCAGATACTTCAAGGTCTGTGCCCCTCCCATACTGATACCTACCAGGTAATAGGTATCATAAGGTTGGGTTTTTTCAACGTATTTCAAAACGGTATCCAAATCATAGGATGAACCATGATGGTACAAAATGGGGCCTTGGTTCATTTCTCCGCTACAGGAACGGTTGTTCCAAGCAAGAGCATCGTAACCATGTTGGTTAAAAAGCTTGGCAAGTCCTTTTGCATAATGCCGCTCTGAACTGCCTTCCAGACCATGGGATATCACCAACAATCTGTTGCTGCCTACTTTGGACCAGTCAATATCCAAAAAATCATTATCAGGGGTGAAAATTCTCTCCCTTTTGTAGTTCACCCCCTCAACTTTCCTGAAAATACTCGGGTAAATGGTCTCCAAATGTCCATTGATAAGCCATTTCGGCGGTTTTTTGTAAGTCGATTTTTCAATAATCGGCATATTTGACTTTCTTTTGAGGCCTGAAATTAAAACTTATCTCCAAGTCAGGAAATTATTTGTTTTATTTGAAGTACAAAAACAAACCAATTCCCATGCGATTCAACAAAGTATTTCTTATTCTCAGTTCCTTTTTATTGATCATTTCCCAGGTATGCGCCCAATCGGTGGATGCTTATATAGACAAAATCTACCCTGAGCTGGATGCCTTGTACAAACATTTGCATCAAAATCCGGAAATCTCCTCGCAAGAAAAAGAAACTTCTGCCAGGATAGCATTGGAATTGAGGAACTTAGGTTATGAAGTTACGGAGGGTATAGGAGGATACGGTGTTGTGGGCGTAATGAAAAATGGTCCGGGTCCAGTCTTATTGATACGTTCAGACATGGATGCCCTCCCGATGGAAGAAAAAACAGGGCTTCCCTATGCCTCTACGAAAAAAACAATTGGAAACGATGGTAAAGAAACCTATGTGGCACATTCCTGTGGGCATGATATACATATGTCCGTTTTTGTCGGTACGGCCAAATTGATGGCAGAATATAAAAACTCGTGGAAGGGCACCTTGTTGATGGTGGGCCAACCTGCAGAAGAAACCGGCATGGGAGCATGGAAAATGATGAATGATGGTTTGTATGAGCGATTCCCACATCCCGACTATGCCATTGCCTTACATGATGATCCTTTCCTGCCTGCGGGTATGATCGGTTACAAATCAGGCGCATTGATGGCAGGTGTGGATATGATGAATGTAACGGTTTATGGTGAAGGCGCCCATGGAGCTGCTCCCCATAAAGGCATTGATCCTGTTGTACTCAGTGCCCAAATGGTATTGGCTTACCAGACCATTGTGAGCAGAAGAATTGCTCCCACGGACCCCGCAGTTGTCACTGTGGGCTCCATCCATGGGGGTACAGTCCATAACATCATCCCGGATGAGGTCATGATGCAACTGACTTTAAGGTCCTATTCACCTGAGGTGAGGGAAGAAATGATTTCAAGCGTGAAAAGAATAAGTGAGAACCTTGCGAGAGCTGCAGGACTTCCAGATACAAAAATACCTACTTATTGGATCCGTGAACCCCATACTCCCGCTTTGATCAATGATGCACAATTGACCGAGCAGATGGTCAGGGTTTTCAAAAACAACATCGGAGAGGATAAAGTGGTAGAAGTCAAAGCCCAGATGATCGGAGAAGATTTTAGTAGGTTTGGTATGCAGGAAAGAAAAATACCCATCAGTATGTTTTACCTTGGAGCGAATGACCCTGAATTCCTTAAAGAAGCGGAAGAAAAAGGCCTGGAAATACCGGGCTTACATAGTCCTTATTTTGCACCCGTTCCGGAACCTACCATTAAAACCGGAATCAAAGCCATGTCTTTATTTGCAATGGATTTATTAAAAAGTCAGGATATCATGAAAAGATGAAAATAGAATAACAATCTAATGATGGTAACATTACACTGGCTTAACCTCCCTAAGAATTAATACAGGTACTTTTGCTGGAGTAAATTTTCTTCATAGGTAATGAATAGACATTTAAACGGAGGGATTTTATCTCTCCGTTTTCTTATTTACGTCATTTGATTTTTTTCTTAGGACCGGAGAACAGCAGCAAATTTTAAGAGTTTCTCCTCATTTCCTCTTCACTACATAATTTTTGATGGGAAACTCCATGACAGCCTTTTCCAACTTTCCATTTATATAGTAAAATCTATTTTTGTTTCCATTTACATTTACTTCATAATAATCTTTGACTTTTTTGATGGGTGAAGGTCTTCCATATGCCTCTGGAATAAACTCCCGAACCTGTTTTGGTTCCTCAAAATAAAAAACGGCAGAGCTATAATAATAGGGCTTATGGATAACCGTATCCAACTCATATTTATAATTGGTGGCTTTTATATCGTAATGGTCCTTCAGCCAATCGATCTTTGCTCCATAATTTCCCCTGTTGGTTTTTGAGGTAGTATTGGCTTTTATTAGCATTTTATCCCTAAAAATGGATTCTGTCAAATAGTCGAGATTGACTTTTCCAAAAAACCAAAAGTTAACAGAACTTTTGAGTTCATAGTGAACTTCACTACCAACCGTTTCTTTTTTTGCCACCAATTCACCAATGGATATGCCTGCAATAGAAATATCGAATTTCTCAATTTCCGCAACTTGGGCCTGGCACATGATCCCATTCCATAATAGGATGGCGAAGATTACTATAGTTTTTATTTTATTCATATTTATGACGCCAAATTGGAACAATATTTTATAAGTTCAAAATTTCCAAAGAGACATAACAAAATCAAACCCTATCTGAGAACTACACCACAACCCAATATTAAATTTGGTTTTAACTCCAACAATCACCTTTGCTTTAACATTTAAAAGCAAAGGTGATTGTTAATCACTTATTCCTAATCAAATTCCATTTGATTTTTCTATTTGTTTTGAAACATTTTTTCTACATTTCAAGCCAGTTAAAAACCATCACCTAGTTTACATTAACCTGCATGGCCATTTATTCTGTTATTATTGGATCCGGAAAATACATTCCTGATATTGTTGTCAAAAATGAAGATTTCCTTTCAAGAAGTTTTATTAATGAAAAAGGGGAAACTATCCCAAAGTCCAATGAGGAAATTGTGCGGAAATTTCAGGAAATCACGGATATTAAAGAAAGAAGGTATTTAAAGCCCGAATTCAAAACTTCCGATATGGGTTATTTCGCTGCGGAAGAGGCCATCAAATCTTCTAAAATTGATCCTGAAACTTTAGACTACATCATTGTTGCCCATAATTTTGGGGACATTTTATATGATAACCAGAAATCCGACCTTGTTCCTGCACTGGCTTCCAGGGTAAAACATTTATTGAGGATCCAAAATCCGGATTGTGTCGCATATGACCTTCCTTTTGGTTGCCCGGGCTGGGTTCAGGGGGTGATTCAAGCCAATTATTTCATCAAATCGGGGGATGCAAAAAGAGTCTTAATTATCGGTGCGGAAAACTTATCAAGAATATCAGACCCGCATGACATAGATAGTATGATTTATTCTGATGGAGCCGGAGCTGTTGTGGTAGAAGCATACGAATCTGATGAACCTATTGGAATTATTTGCCATAAAACCCGTTCTGACACCTATTCAGAAGCCCATTTTCTCAAAATGGATATCTCCTACCATCCACAATTTGAAGACAATACCCTATTTATGAAAATGAATGGTCGGAAACTGTATGAGTATGCTTTGAATACTGTTCCCAATTTGGTTGTAGAAACAATTAAGAAGGCAGGTATAGGGATTCATGATGTCAAAAAAGTACTGATTCACCAGGCAAATGCCAAGATGGATGAAGCCATCATACAAAGGGTTTTTAAATATTTTGGTATGGACAAACTGGATTCTGCATCCATCATGCCAATGACCATTTCCAAATTGGGAAATAATTCTGTGGCAACTGTTCCCATTTTATATGATATGATTGTAAAAGGAGAAATGCCTGAACATCATTTCCATTCCGGTGATTACCTCGTATTCGCTTCCGTTGGGGCCGGCATGAATGTCAACGCTTTTGTGTATAAGGTGCCTTGAGTGAATATTTTGTACAAAGTACCAAGTACAATGTACAAAGTATCATGAAGGAAAAAGGAATGAAGTTTGGATTTTAATATGTCAAATCTGACGCAAAAATTCTCGAAAATTTTTATATGATCTTTATCCGTGTTTCTTACTTCTCACTATTTAATTTTCACTCGTTATTTTGCCTTTTGGGTTTTATACTTGGTACATGGTACATTGTACATTGTACTAAAGAAATCTTAATTTAAGCCTAGACAAAAATCCTCCCCACCATATAGGTCACAGCCTTTCCTGTAATCTCTACCCTTTCTCCCAGCAATTCACAGGTCAACTCACCACCTCTCGTAGAAAGTTGCTTAGCTGTCAATTTATTTTTACCGAGTTTTTCAGCCCAAATCGGCGTCAGGGTGGTATGGGCAGAACCGGTTACAGGATCCTCGGGCACTCCCACCTGTGGCCCAAAAAACCGGGACACAAAATCCACATTTTTTCCTTTTGCCGTGGCAATCACTCCTCTTGCATGGATAAGTTCGATTTTTGACAAATCAAATTGAAGCTGTTGAATGTCTTCTTCCTTTTCAAATACCAATACCACATCGGTTTTGCCCCGAAAAGCCTCTAAAGGTTTCTCTTTAAAACAATCCAGAAGATCTTTACTCAACGTAGCCCTTGCCACTGTGTCAGTTGGGAAATCCAAAGTAAGACCTTTGGATGATTTTTTAACATTCAATTTTCCCGATCGCGGTGAATGGAAATTGACAATTTCCCCTTGGAAACCTTCATGTTCAAAAATCACATGTGCGGCAGCCAATGTGGCATGTCCACAAAGATCCACTTCAACTTTGGGTGTAAACCATCTCAGCAGAAATTGCGCACCTTGTTCAACATAAAAAGCAGTTTCTGAAAGGTTGTTTTCCAAAGCGATTTTTTGCAAAATTTCATCCTGCAACCATTCTTTTAATGGGATCACTGCAGCTGGGTTTCCTCCAAAAACGATCTCCGAAAATGCATCAACCTGGTATATTTTCAATTCCATTTTCCTCTATATTCCAATTCCCTAAAGGTCTTTTTTGACTACAATTCTCTGGCATTGAAGGTGTCACCCATACTCACGTCCCCATAGTCGAATCCCCTTTTAAACCACCTGGCCCTTTGAGCGGAAGTCCCATGGGTAAAAGAATCAGGTACTACTCTACCGGTAGCCTGTTTCTGTAGTCTGTCATCCCCTACTGCGCTGGCTGCATTTAAGGCTTCTTCCAGGTCTCCCGGTTCAAGTACTCCTTTAACCCGTTGTGTATGATGGGCCCAAACGCCAGCATAAAAATCGGCCTGCAATTCCAGTCTGACCATCAAGCGGTTAAATTCCACTTCAGGAATTTTGCCTCTTTTTGATTGGACCTGTGCTAAGGTACCGTCCAACCTCTGCACATGATGACCCACTTCATGGGCAATGACATAGGCCTGGGCAAAATCACCATGGGCTCCCAATTTCTTCCCCATATCCTGAAAAAAGCTTAAATCAATGTATACCTTTTCATCTCCAGGACAGTAAAATGGTCCTGTGGCTGCAGAGGCAAATCCACAGGCTGAATTCACTGAACCTGAAAACAGCACCAAGATAGGCTCCCTATATCCATCCATAAGCTCATTCCACACATCTTCCGTATCTGCTAGGACCACTGCCGTAAACTCAGCCAATTCCTGTTCAGCCGCAGTGGGTTGGTAATTTGAATCCACTACTTCTGTGAACTGCCCACCTCCCATAAATTGGGCAATCAAGGACAAGGGATTTGTTCCCGTCAACCAGGTAATCAGGAAAAATGCAGCAATAATGATAATCCCTGTTTTTGAAAAAAGTATTTTAATCAAAGGACCCAGGAGCATAGGATTCACACCACCTCCTCCTCCACCTCCAAAATTCTGCGCTTTCTGACCTCTGCGGTCTTCAATATTACTGCTTTTACGCCTGCCTTGCCATTTCATAGTTGCTTGAATTAGGGATGAAAAATCTTTTTACAATTTAAATAATTGAAGGATGCTTTCTTAGATTTTTTTGGATAAAAATAGCAGGAAAAAATCAGTACTTATAGTGTACTATAACTTCTTTATCGCTTTTTCCAACAACTCCCTGGCATACAATTTATCTGCATACCCCAATTCATGGAAATTGATGCTCAGATTAAACCCCTTGAGTTGGGCGATCAGTTCTTCCTCTTCCCTTTTGATATTTGAAACCAGGTTTTTTACCAGGTAGGTCTGTATAGGATAGGCAATCCCTTTGGCCTCTATTTCTCCGTAATTTTCACATACCACCTCTTCTTTTACCAAGGAGAAAGTATCAGAAGAAATCAGAATTTCGTCAATGGGGGCTGCTGACTCTAACCTTGCTGCTGCATTGACCGGGCCACCGACAATGGTATAGTCCAATCTATCCTCTGAACCAAAATTTCCTACAGTACAATAACCGGTATTCACACCCATTCTGACACGGAGTGGCGTTGATATTCCGAGAATTTCCCATTCCCTTCGCAGTTCTATCAGCTTTTCCTTCATGGCAATAGCCATCTTGAGGCAGGCAATAGCATCCTGTTTTTCTCCCAAGGTTTCCGGATCTCCGAAAAAAATCATAATGGCGTCTCCAATATACTTATCAATCGTACCTCCATGGTCCAAGGCGATCTTGGACATTTCATTGAGGTATTTGTTCAGAACCGAGGTCAGAACCTCAGACTCCACTTTTTCGGTCAGTTCGGTAAAACCTTGTATATCGGAAAAGAATATGGTCAGTTTTTTCCTGTAGGATTCGATCTTTACATCCCGTTTTCCTTCAAAGATTGAAGTATATACCTGTCTGGAAAGGTATTTGGCCAGTTTGTTGGAAAGTGCCTGAAGCTGTTCATTTTTGGTATTGACCTCCTCATTCAGCTTGGTCAGTTCATCGGTTTTGACTTTGAGTTCCTCTTGTTGAATCTGGATTTTTTTTTCCTGTTTTTTCCTTTCTGTAATGTCCCTGATAATCCCGCAAAAAAATCTTTGTTCTCCGGTCTGCCAAGTAGACAAAGATAACTCTATGGGAAAATGATGTCCTTTTTTGTGCAATCCCAAAAGCTCAACGGTCTTTCCTATAACATGATGGGGACCACCTCCAGCTACCCTCGACATTCCCCTTTCATGTGATTCCCTATATTGTTGGGGAACAATCAGCGATAAAGATTTTCCAATGACTTTTTCAGAAGTGTATCCGAAAATCTTTTGGGCAAAAAGGTTCCAGGATAATATAATTCCCTGACTGTCCGCAGTGATGATGGCATCATTGGCCGTTTCCATCACCGAGCGGAAGCGCTCCTCAGATTCTCTGAGTTTGGTTTCCACCATTTTCCTTTGGGTAATATCCCGGATAATCCCCCCATAAAACTTACCTTCATCCGCTTCCCAGGTGGACAGGGAAAGCTCGATGGGGAATTCCTCGCCTGATTTCTTAAGTCCAAAAAGTTCCACCACTTTTCCGATTACTTTTGGTGAATGGCCGGCAGAAACCCTTGCCATGCCCCTATCATGGGCAGATCTGAACCGTTCCGGGATAATATCCCACAATGGCCTTCCGATCATTTCTTGGGCACTATATTGAAAAATAATCTCCGCAGCCTTGTTCCATGAAATAACATTTCCCTTGGAATCCGTGGAAATAATAGCATCCGTGGTACTGCCAGTAATTGCATTTAAATGACTGGAGGTATTTTGAGCCATAGCCTAAAATTTAAAATCCTACTTTTAAATTGATTAAACTTTTTACCCAAAAGATGCACCGTATAAAAATAAAAATTACATACCCGAAGTAATTTGATCCAAAACAACCCGGAACACCCTAATTTTCAATAATTTATAAAAAATTATACTGACTTCAAAATTGAAGGTCATATGTAAAGCCGTCAACTGACATCAAAGATAAATTCAGGCCAGCTAAATATGTTGGTCAAGTAAAATCAAATTCCCATCCGGATCCCTAAGCATTAAGGATGCAGGTCCGGAGGTTTTTTCATCGACTTCACTTTCCAATAGGATTCCTTTTTCTCTCAGGTGTTTCTGTATTTCCCTCACATCCTTAAACCCATCCACTGTATTGGCATTTTGGTCCCAACCTGGATTGAATGTCAGGA
>Ga0114946_10003329_pt1 | contig 10869 bp, 8 predicted proteins | sample WalLakDeSediment_FD_88676 | JGI IMG/M metagenome (GOLD analysis project Ga0114946, IMG submission 88676) | Lake sediment microbial communities from Walker lake, Nevada to study Microbial Dark Matter (Phase II) - Walker Lake 11/02/13 Deep Sediment | ecosystem: Environmental > Aquatic > Freshwater...
CCTGCCAAACCTGAAGGATTAGAAGTTCCTAAGTGAGGTTCTGCTACATAGTATGCATATTGCCTAAAAAGTCTTCGTTGGATTTTGTTTTACGCAACCGGTCAAGCAGGGCTTCAAGAAACTCGATCGATGTGCTGTTGCCCATCGCTCTCCTTAAGGCCCACATTAATTCAATCTTATGTTCATCAAGCAATAACTCTTCACGCCTGGTACCGGAACGCGATATATCGATAGCGGGAAAGATGCGCCGCTCGGCAATGCGCCGGTCAAGGTGCAGCTCCAGGTTACCGGTACCTTTAAATTCTTCATAGACCACATCGTCCATCCGGCTGCCGGTATCAACTATGGCCGTTGCCAGAATGGTCAGGCTGCCTCCGCCATCAATATTTCGGGCTGCCCCGAAGAATCGTTTCGGCTTGTAAAATGCTCCCGGATCGATTCCGCCGGAGAGCGTTCTGCCGCTGGGCGGAATCACCAGGTTATAAGCTCTGGTCAGCCTGGTAATGCTATCCAGGAGCACCGCTACATCCCGCCCCTGTTCAACCAAACGCTGTGAGCGTTCCAGAACCAGCTCAGCAACACGGATGTGGTTTTCCGGCTTCTGATCAAAGGTTGAACTGACCACATCGGCGTCCACACTGCGCTCCATGTCGGTTACCTCTTCCGGTCTTTCATCGATTAGGAGGATAATCATTTCGATTTCGGGGTGGTTAACCGAGATGCTATTGGCCAGCTGTTTTAAGAGCAACGTCTTGCCAGCCTTGGGTGGTGATACAATCATCCCGCGCTGCCCCTTGCCGATCGGAATTAACAGGTCGATGATCCGGGTCGAAAGGATCTGCGGGTTAGTTTCCATCTTAATCTGATCATCCGGGTGAATCGGCACCAGTGAGGTGAAGACCGGGCGACTGGCCAGTTTGTCCGGATCTTCTCCATTTACCTCTCCAACCTGAAGTAGGGCAAAGTAACGTTCATTATCCTTTGGTGGGCGGATCTGACCGGAGATTATATCCCCGGTTCGCATGTTAAACCGGCGGATTTGCGAAGCAGAAATGTAGATATCGTCATCGGAATAATTATATTTTTTGCGCCTTAAAAACCCGAATCCATCGGTCATAATTTCCAGCATGCCCGATGCCACCTCCGGCGCTTCTGCTTCCAGAGGCGGATCACTTTTTTTGGGCGGGGCACTTTTTTTGGGCAGCTCACTTTTATCTGGCAGGCTGCTTTCTTCGAGACGACTGCTCAAAGCAGCAATCAGCTCTGGCTTACGCATTGTTGACTGACCTTTAATCTCATGTTCTTTGGCTAACCGATGCAGTTCTGCCAAGGTTAGTCCCTTAAGGTTTACAATTTCCACTTAAACACACCACCTAAGATATTAATTTCCTCCTGCTTTGAAAAGCAGATAAACCGTTGTTAAGTAAGCAAATAATACCAGAATAGTATCAAAGCCGATCCTGGCAAACCGTTTCTCCGACCCGTAGGTTAGGCCGAAGATAACGATCGTGCTCATCATGATTACCATGACTGCCGAAAGCAGATGTTGACCTGATACTGCCTGTAGCAATGGACCCTGGAAATAAAAGATATCGGCCAGGGCGATGATAAAGAGATTCATAAAGTTGGCCCCGAATATATTAGCAACGGCCATATCGAGATAACCGAGACGCACCGCAGTGATGGTGGTCACCGTTTCCGGCAGCGAAGTGCTGATTGCCAGCAGAATTGAGCCAACAAAGGTCTGCCCGAGACCGGTTACAAGTGCAATTCGGTCCGCGGCATCGGTCAGGAACACGCCGGCAAAGATAATCAGACCGGCCGCCAGGGCAAAATTGAGCATAGCTTTCCTGGTAGTTGTCTGTTCTTTTGCCTCTGCAACAGCCTCGGTATCCCTGGAAAGCTGCGGCATATTTTTCTGCTCGTAACGGAAAATAAACCTGCTGCCCAGAGCATAGACCAGCACGATTAATAGAGTTTCAAAGCCAATCCAGCCAAGGGCTGCGGTAAAAAGACCGGTGACTGCCATCGCAGCAAGGCAGATCGTAATAATGCTTAAGCTTGCAACTATGGTATGCCCCTTGTTGATGCGAGAAGTTAACGGACCATGGCCTTCCACCAAATCGATAACCGCCAAAAGCGACAGGTTATAAAGACAACTGCCCAGGATATTGCCAAGCGCCAGATCAGGGGCGTCGATCATGACCGCCCTTAAAGTTGTAACCAGCTCCGGCAGTGAAGTCGCCAGGGGAAGCATCAGCGCTCCGACCCAGGCCGTTCCGATCCCAGTATTGTCGGCGACAACAGCTGCGTTTTTAGTAAGCTTGGTTCCGGCAAAAACTATAATAGCGGCACAAACTATAAACTGTAACCAGTGGTTGATCATGGAACTCCTTAAGAGTATTCAATTATGGCTCTGGTATCATGATTTTATTGTTTTTAAGCAGAAACCAATAATATATATTTGAAGAGGATCTAATCAACTATTAATTGTTTCAAATGGCCATGGAATAGTTTTTTTGCAACTGGAAGTAAATAATAATTATTCTGGTTGCAATATATTCTCTGTTGACTCAAACAATCCTGCTTTTTTCAAAAATAATTAATTTATTCTTACGGATCGAGACCAGTGATAAAAGGATTTGTCTGCGCTTCTGCCCCGATAGTTGTGGCCGGTCCGTGACCGCAGTAAACTACTGTTTCAGGAGACAGGGTCATCAGCTTGTCTTTTATGCTTTTCAACAATGTTTGATAAGAGCCACCGGCCAAGTCGGTACGTCCGACGGAACCGGCAAATAGCGTATCCCCGCAGAAAACCAGTCCTCTGCTAACCAGGGAAACACCGCCCTCCGTGTGCCCCGGTGTATCGATTACTGCTAAAGTTTGCTCGCCAAATTCAATGATGTCACCTTCTTTAATCAAACGATCCGGACCAGGTTGTTTCTTAAGGACCAGCCCCAACCCGAAGCCAGGGTTATGATAAACTGCCAGATCCTTCTCCGAAAGGAGAATCGGCACCTGATATTCATCTTTCAGCTTACGGTTGGCGCCGATATGATCAATATGGCCATGAGTGTTAACTATCGCTCTTATTTTTAGCTGCTCTTTCTCAATCCGGGCCATGATCCTTTTCGCATCGGCTCCTGGATCGATGACAATGGCCTCTTGCGTTAGGGCACAGAAAACGAGATAACAGTTGGTGGCAAACATGCTTACAGTGATCGTTTCTATGTTGATCATTTTCTTCTATCCTTTCCAGGCGAGCCCTTTTTCAACTGCAGCGAGCAACTGGGTTAGATTCTTCGTTGTGTTTCCGATTTGGCGGCGCAGCTCAGGATCGCCAATCATCAGCAGGGGAACCTTATTGCAGGTATGATCGTTAATAGAGCTGTCTTCCAGGTTGCCGTGATCACTGCAGACCATTAAGAATGTGTCAACCGGATCGACCTGCCTGGCGAGGGTTCCGATAAACCGATCGAGGGTCTCGATTACCAGCCGGACCTGTTCACTTTCACCCTGGTGACCGGCCAGGTCGCTTAGAAAATATTCAAAGAGACAGAAGTCATAGTCGCCGCTCATGGCTGACAGGCGCAGCGCACCCTTTTCCGGGGTAATCTGCGGTAAGTCGTAATCCTGTTTGATCAGCAGGCTGTTGGTTATATCCATGTAAACAGCTTTGCCACTTTGTAAATCTGCAAGGCTGAAGAAATTTAAACCGCCATAATAGGTAACCAACGTGGAACAGGAGTAATATTCACCGGGCAAGCCTTTCGCCAGCAGCTCAAAAAACTGGGGACGGTAGGCATTGACGAAGCAGACCCGGTAACCAATCTGCTGAAAACGCCTAAAAAGACCTCTTAAAGCCAATAACCCCCGCAATTTAAAGTTGGGCAAACCATTCAAATGGCTCCCCAGGTAGGCTGCAGCGTTAACCCCGGTAAAGATGGTGGCCTGTCCCGTTGCACTTTGCGGCAGACCGGGAATGCCCAGGGTAGCGTCAAGCCCCAAAAGGGTGGCCTTACTGCCGCTGTAGCCAGCCGTTGTGGCAGTAAATCGCTGCCCTTCCAAGATGGAATCCAAACCAGGGGTGCTGAGCGCAAAGAAGGGGTTTTCTGCGGAGGCAGCGCCTAATCCGACCCCGTCAATGAAAAGCAAGATCAGCTTCAATACCAGGTCTCCATTTTATCCGTGCTCAATTTAAGGTTCAACCGGTTCAATTGGTTCGGCTTCTTCTTCCTGTCCCGCATCGTCTTCATCTTCTGTTTGATCCGTTTCCGGAAGATCCTGGACGATCGGCAGTGACTCCGGTCTTTCGCCAAGAGTTACCGCTGCTTCCAACCTCTCCCCTTCCCGGTAATACTCAACTATTACGGTGTCTCCCGGATAATACGGAAAGAGAGCATCAAACAGCATGGCCAGGTAATAGATCTCTTCCCCGTTAATCGCAACAATGATATCACCACTCTGCAAACCAGCCCTGTCAACTGCGCTATCCGGCGCAATATCGCGAATCAGCACACCTCTTTCGGGTTGTTCTTCACCATACACCAGCCAATCTTCGATAATAACACCCAGGTGGGGTCTTCTGACCTTGCCCTGCTCAACAATATCCTTAACCACCCTTTGGACCGTGTTACTGGGGATTGAAAGTCCGATACCCTCCACTCCAACCAGGGAGATTTTGGCCGTGTTGATGCCGATTGTTTCTCCCCGGACATTCACTAGCGGCCCGCCGCTGTTGCCGGGATTGACCAGAGCATCAGTCTGGAGAAAGGTATAGGCGTAATCGCTACCCGGAACCCTGACCTGCCTTTTAACCGCGCTGATAATCCCTGCTGTCACAGATTGCTGAAAATAGCCGAGCGGGTTTCCGAAAGCCAGCACTGTTTCACCAACTTTGGTCTGAGAAGAGTCCCCAAATACTATATACTTTAAATCAATCTCATCAATTTTAAGCACGGCTAAGTCGGTCAGGGGATCCTGCCCGATCAGTTCTGCCTCATAACGCCCCTTGCCCGGAATCACAACAGAGATCCGGTCAGCTCCATCAATAACATGGTGGTTGGTGACTATATAACCATCTGCCGCAATGATTAAGCCGGACCCGGACTCAACTTCCTCCAGGACTCCTTCTAGTTCACCGGAGAAAGATAGATGTTTGTTCACCCCGACAACAGCCGGCATCACTTGTTCAACCACTGCGACCAGTCCTGGCCCCTCTTCACTGAGAGTAGGGGGCACAATCACAGCATTGCTCTCCTCTGTCGCCGGCTGCGCAACTTGAGCCTCCGGTGCCAGCCAAAAAGTAAATAGCGAGTAAATCAGTGCCGCACCGAGGAATATTCCCAGCACTGCAAATGATAAATAACCTATAATGGCCCAAAAACCGCCTTTGCGCTCATGCTTGTTGCTCTTGCGTTGGTTTTCCATGAAGCATCCCTCCTTGAATCCATTTTATCCCAATTTCAGCAGCTCGAAAAGCGGCCTTCTATTGAGGTAGCATTCCAGTATTAGTCTGTACTCCTGACCAGCTGATCGCTTTCGTCTTCTCTGGTTCTGCGAATCGAGGCTCCCAGTTGCATCAACTTTTCCTCGAATTGCTCGTATCCGCGATCGATGTGCTCGACATCGCTGATTGCACTTTCCCCGTCGGCGATCAGGGCAGCAATCATCAGGGCAGCGCCGGAACGCAGGTCCGGTGCACTGACCGGGGCGCCGGTAAGCGCTTCGCCGCCCTCAACCAGAGCGGTCCGCCCTTCTACCTTAATCCGGGCTCCCATCCTGACCAGTTCCTCAACATGGTTATAGCGGCCGTCGAATACATTTTCCGTAATCACACTTAAACCTTTAGCTACGGTTAACAAGACCATAGCCGGTGGCTGTAGGTCGGTTGGAAATCCCGGGTAGGGAAAAGTTTTCAAATCAGATGGCTTTAAATCCACCTTTCCACTTACGGTGATGCTTTCCGGCTCGACCAGAACCTCCGCCCCGGTTTCCCTTAACTTGGCCGTAATTGCCTCTAAGTGTTTAGGAATCACTTCATCAACCGTAACTGTTCCTCTGGTGGCAGCCGCAGCCAGCATAAAAGTGCCGGCTTCAATACGATCTGGAATAATCGTATGCCTGACACCGGTTAATTTCTTCACCCCGTCAATGCGAATCACATCTGTTCCGGCGCCCCTGATCGATGCGCCCATTGCGTTTAAAAAGTTGGCCACATCTACAATTTCAGGTTCTTTAGCAACATTTTCCAAAATAGTTCTTCCCTCAGCTGTCGCAGCAGCCAGCATCAAATTAATGGTCGCTCCGATCGTGACAACATCAAAGTAGATCCTTGCTCCTACCAGTTTTTCAGCCGTCAGCGTGATCATTCCGTGCTCAATGTTAATTTTTGCTCCGAGAGCGGAAAACCCTTTGAGGTGCTGGTCAATCGGACGCGGACCAAGATCACAGCCACCGGGGATAGGCACCTCCGCCCGACCAAAACGGCCCAGCAGCGAACCCATGAAATAATAGGAGGCACGCATCTTTTTTACCAGTTCATATGGAGGCGCAACCCTGGAAAGATTGGCCGTAGTCAGCTCAACAGCATTTCTACCCCTGCGCCGGATCTTAACTCCCAAGTAATCAAGAATGGCAATCAAGGTGCGCACATCTGTGATATCGGGCAAGTTTTCCAGGCAGACTGTCTCGGGTGAGAGAATTGCTGCCGGAAGAACAGCAACAGCGGCATTTTTTGATCCGCTGATTTTTACGTTACCGTTTAGTTCTGTATTTCCCTTAACGATTAGTCTTTCCATTAGAACCTCCTGCTGCAATAGCTGCTGTGTAAAATGCAAACCTTAGTCCTGATGATCACTGCAGCTGCTCCGGAATGATTATTTCCTGTTCCAAGTTGCCGGTAAAAGCATTAATATAATAGTACTGCCCATTGATCTGGATCCGCCATACAGGCGGTATTTCCCATTTCTCAGCATCATAGTCGCCGCTGTAATAACCGAGCTCCACTTTGCTGATCAGCTGTAGCTCTGCTGCCGGGCCCAACTCATAGACGAGATTACTCAGGGCTTCTACGGCCGAGATGACCCTGATTTCACGGGCCATTATTCTATCAGCAGGCTCTAACCAGTATAGATCAACCGACTGGATCTTGTCGTCCACTATTTTTACTTTCAGTTGGCCGGCAAAAACCGGAGCATTATCGATAATCTGATTATAGTATACAACAACAGTGGTGGGGTCGTCTTTTTCCAGGTAATCAAAGATCAACCCATCAAAATTTAACTGGTGTGCGGCTAAAAATGCATCTACCAAGTTCCTGATCTCCCGCGGCTCACGATTAAAGAGATTTTCACCCAGCAGAACAGGCGGGTTGTAGAGGATCCTGATCAGGCCGCTGGCATGAATAACCGCTGTTTCGCCTTCAATGTAGTAATAATTGGCCTCTTCCGCCTGGCGGATACTGGCACCTTCCCTTAGAAAACGCAGTAAAACTGCTCGCTGAACGGACAGCGATTGCGATACAGTTAAAAAATCAATGGTTTGAACAGCCCGGTTGATTGGGGCTTCAAGTTTATAGTTGTTCTCTGCCAACATCTGTTCTGTCAGACGCAGTTCTTCCGCCGATACTGCCACCCTGGTCAGACGGCCAAAATCAGGCCAGAAGAGATGGTAGCCCAGAAAAAGGTTAAGCGCAGCAAAGGCAATGATCAAAATTAGTTTAGCCCGGCCTAAGTTCACCTTAAATCCTCCATTTGGATCTGCACCAGGTTGTCGGCCCGCAGCAGAATGCGCCGGCCGTCTATTTGCAGATGCCATACCGGTTCCGCCCACAGTTCATTCACCCCGGCAACAATAGCGTAACCTAAGTTAAACGCTTCCAGCTTTAAATCTTCAGGTTGCTCTAAGGTCTCCGCGGGAGTTAGTTCCAGGGCGACCCGCAGGGCCTCCTGCCATCCGGCCGTTATGCGGTTTTCGGCCTGATCCTGATTTAGGTTCGGAATATTATAGATTAACCGGTTGAAATGAATCAAGCCCCGATCGTTAAAAACAATCCTGGTTGGCTTGGCGGCATAAAGTGGATAGCCCAGGTAATACATTCTCCACTGGGTGCTGTAAGTGACTGAACGTCCCAGGCGAGCTTGCTCTATTTTTTCCAGCCGTAAGCCTGCCGGCCATCCTCCATGATAACTGATCAGCGCGCCGCTACTGTTCAGTGCCTCCGCTACTGTCTGGTTTGCTTCGCCTTCCTCAAGGCGCGGGTAAGAGTATTCAAAACCCCCGGTGGTGAGGCGTAAGCCTCTTTCACCGTCGGTATAGATCACAGCTCCGTCTTTCTCCTCAATCGAGCGGGCCAGGCTATAGTCTACAAAAAAGGTTTTCAGTAGCTGCTCCCGGATGATCGTTTCCGGTTTGACCGGGAGTCTGACCAGATCGATCTGCTCCTGCGGCAAAAAGATAACGCCAGTGACAGTGACATCTAATCCTGAGGCCGAAGCAGCAGCATCTCCGGTCAGTAGATTGTGCAAAACCCGCTCTTCTGCTACCGCAACGCCAATTAAATCTTTTAGTGTAGCAGCTTGCGCGGATGTGAGTTTCGCTTCGGCCAAAACTTCTTCCTCAGCGGTAAAGAGCCTGACCCAATAAGCTTCGCTACCTTCTATCAGATCAAGCCTGGCCAGTTCGCTCTCGGGAAGTAACGGCAGCAAAGACGATTCGCTGCCAACGGGTAGCAGGGGTCTCAGATAACAGCTGAGAAGCAGTGGCGCCTCTTCCGGGAAGCCGGACACTATCCCTGCCGGATTTCTTACGAAAGCGCTATGCAACTGCTCTAAAAGTGTTTCCCAGAGTCTGTAATAAATTTGTTCCCCTTCCCGGAAAGCATAGTAACCACTTTCTACCGGTATAACAATGGTTTCGGGAAAAACAATCTGTTCCGGCGGGCGGGGCTGCTCGATGATCACCCTTTCATAGATATCCTCATCGGCTGTCAACTCGGCAGGTTGCTGCCCGTACCACAGCTGATAAGTCAGAAATAGGCTTGAACAGACCAGCACCAGTAGCATAATGCTTTTAAAGCGCTCTTTCATCAAATGGTTGCTGCTCCTTCATCAGGTCCAGGCAGGGTAAAATAAACTCTTGTTCCCCGGCCTGGCTCACTTTCTATCCAGATTCTACCACCATGTCCTTCAACCACCTTGCGGACTATCGAAAGACCCAGCCCTGTCCCGCCAAAATCTCTGCTGCGTGTCTTCTCAACCCGGTAGAAGCGTTCGAAAATGCGCGGCAAATCCTTTTCTGGTATTCCTGCACCGGTGTCAGCAATGCAAACTTTGACGCTTTCATCGTCAGCTGTGGCGCTGATGTCAATACAACCATCCGTTCCAGTATATTTAACAGCATTGATCAAAAGGTTTGAAAAAACATGCATCACCTTATCGCGATCAACTAACACCGGGCAATCAGCAAAGTCTGTTGCAATGCTGATTTTAGGGTGCATTACCCCCTGCTTATGTTTAAGATTATCTACCGCTTCCTGTGCCAGATCTTTAAGGTTAATCACTGTTTTCTGCCAATAGATGCGCCCTGCATCCATTTGTGACAAGGTGAGCAGATCTTTTACCATTGCCACCATGCGGTCCGTCTCTGCTGACAAAACCTCTAAAAAGCGAGTGCGTACTTGCGGATCTTCAGCAGCGCCGTCCAGTAAGGTTTCAACATAGCTTTTCACCGTAGAAAGCGGGGTTCGCAATTCGTGAGAAACGTCGGCGACAAATTCTTCCTGCAGTCGGGCTAAATCTCTTTCCCGCGTGACATCGTGGATCACGATCAGGGTCCCGTTTAGCTTGCCTTTTTCTATTTTAAAAGGGGCGATTTTGATCTCTACGGTATAACTGTCAGCGGGGCCCGCTATTTCAGCCATGTATGGCTCCTGGTCGCGTAAATAATGGCGCACTGCATCCTGTCCGATTAAGTTGCGCAAAAGATTAAATCCGGGGCGGCCCATGGTTGGGACTTTTAAATCCATGATCCGGATTAGGTTGCGAGCCGAGGGATTGATCTGAATCACATACCCTTTTCCATCAAGAGCAATAATCCCGTCAGTCATATTGTAAATAATGGCCTCTACCTTGCTTTTTTCCGAAGACATCTCATCAATAGTCTGACTGAGCTGCTCTGCCAGGTAGTTGAAAGTATTACCCAACTGGCCAATCTCATCTGCAGTCTGAACCTTTATTTTTCCGGAAAAATCGCCGCGGGCCATGTAATTAGCCTGATCCGTGACTTCCTTGATCGGTGAGGTTATTGTCCTGGTCAGAATTACTCCTAAGAAAAAGCAGATTAATAAGGCCAGCAAGACTCCGGTCAGTAAAATGGTTTTTACTTCATTTAAGGTACTATCAACCGCCTGCAGCGAACCGCTCAGGTAGATCACTCCAATGGTGCTCTGCCCGCTGGTTACAGGATAAGCCAGGTAGTAGCGCCTTTCCTGGCCAGCCGGGTCAAAGCGAATCACGTCGCTCATGTGGCCAGCCAGAGCCCGGGTAATTTCATCCCTGATCAGACGGCGACCGATCAGGGTCTGGCTGCCGGAAGTGCCAACAATCTGGGCATAACTGTCAAGGATGATGATCTCCATCGTATAGAGATCCCTGAATTCGCGGGCCAGGCGAACGGTGTCTTCCGCCCAGACCTGGCCGTCTCCAAGGGTCGGCTGCATAAAGACGGAGAGCAGACGAGCCTGATTTTCAAGACCTTCTTTAAAATTTTTTAAATAATACTGCTCCAGTGACTGGACAAGATAAACGCTGATCAGTTGCAGCGAAAAGAGAATGAGCATCAGAAAAACAAAAATAATTTTCCACTGGA
>Ga0114946_10003330_pt1 | contig 10868 bp, 9 predicted proteins | sample WalLakDeSediment_FD_88676 | JGI IMG/M metagenome (GOLD analysis project Ga0114946, IMG submission 88676) | Lake sediment microbial communities from Walker lake, Nevada to study Microbial Dark Matter (Phase II) - Walker Lake 11/02/13 Deep Sediment | ecosystem: Environmental > Aquatic > Freshwater...
ATGGACGAACCCGACGGGGTTTCGGGCATCGCGCACATGCTCGAGCACATGATGTTCAAGGGCACCGAGAACTTCGGCCCCGGAGAGTTCAACCGGCGAGTCGCCGCGGTCGGCGGGCGCGACAATGCGTTCACCGGCAGGGACTACACCGCCTACTTCCAGCAGGTCGCCCCGGCCTATCTCGGGGAGATGATGATGCTCGAGGCAGACCGCATGACGAACCTCAAGCTGACCAAGGCACAGTTTCTGCCCGAGGTTGAAGTGGTCAAGGAAGAGCGGCGCCTGCGTACCGACGACAGCCCGCGCGCGCTGGTGTTCGAACAGTTGATGGCGACGGTCTACCAGGCGCACCCCTATCGTCGCCCGATCATCGGCTGGATGCCGGACATCGAAGCCTATACCCTGGCGGACGCACAGGCCTGGTACGACAATTGGTATGCGCCCAACAATGCCCGCCTCGTCGTCGTCGGCGACGTGAATCACGAGGAGGTCTTCGAACTGGCGCGCACGCATTACGGACCGACCCCCTCGCGTGACCTGCCGCAGCTCCGCATTCCGCCCGAACCCGAGCAGCGCGGACCCCGCCACTCGCTGGTGCGCGCACCCGCCGAACTGCCTTTCGTCGCACTGGCCTGGCCCGCACCGACTCTGCGCGATCCACATGCCGATCGCGACGCCTATGCGCTCCAGGTGCTCGCCGCCGTGCTCGACGGGTATGATGGCGCCCGACTGCCGCGCCGTCTGGTGCGGGAGGAACGCATCGCGCTGTCCGCCGGCGCGAGTTACGGGGGAACGGCACGGGGTCCATCGCTGTTCATACTGACTGCATCGCCCAGTGCCGACAGATCGATTGCCGAGGTCGAGGCGGCGCTGCGTAACGAGATCCGACGCATCGCCGAAGATGGAATCAGCGAGGACGAGTTGCGGCGTGTGCGCACGCAGGCTGTCGCGAGCCAGGTGTACAAGCGTGATTCGCTGATGGGACAGGCGATGGAGATCGGTTTTCTGGAGTCGACCGGACTGTCCTGGCGTGACGATGAAGTACTCCTGGAAGGTATTCGCCGGGTCACCGCCGAGGAGGTACGTTCGGTCGCCAGCAGATATTTCGACGACACCAGACTGACCAGGGCCGAGCTCGATCCGCAGCCGATCGAAGCGGCGCCGCGCCGCCTGCCGTCATCTGCATTCAGGCATTGAGAGATACGACATGAACAAGCGAGATTTCAGCGGCCCTGTGGTGAAGTTCGTGCTTGCCGTCGTCGTCGCGGCTGCAGGCTCCGCATGGGCCGCACCACAGATCGAGCACTGGCGAGCCGAGACCGGCGCGCGCGTGTTCTTCGTCGAAAGCCGCGCATTGCCGCTGCTCGACATCAGGATCGACTTCGCGGCCGGCAGTGCCTACGACCCGCAAGGTCGCGAAGGGCTGGCCGCAATGACGCGCGCACTCCTCGACACCGGTACCGAAGGTCTCAATGAACAGGAGATCTCCGAGGCAATTGCGGACACCGGTGCGCAACTGGGCGGATCGACCGACCGCGACCAGACGGGCCTGACGGTTCGCACCCTGTCGAGCGAAGGCGAACGCAATGCGGCAGTGGCGCTGGCCACCCGCCTGCTCGCACGCCCCACTTTCCCGGACGATGCCTTCGAACGCGAGCGCACACGCAGCATCGCCGGCTTGCGCGAAGCACTGACCCGGCCTGCGACACTCGCCGCCCGCCGCTTCAACGCCGCGATCTACGGGGCTCATCCGTATGGCGCCAATAGGACGGTCGAGTCGATCGAACGGATCAGCCGGGACGACCTGCTCGCATTCCATCGCGATCATTATGTCGCGACGAACGCCACCGTCACCATCGTTGGCGACATTGGCCGCGACGAAGCGGTGCGAATCGCCGAGGAACTGACCCGGCAGTTGCCGACCGGCACGCCTCCCGCCCCACTGACACAACCGGACATGCCGTCACGGTCGATCGAGCGCATTGCCCACCCCTCGGCCCAGGCGCACGTTCTCGTCGGCATGCCGGGACTGTCACGCGAGGATCCGGATTACTATCCGCTCCTGGTCGGGAACTACGTCCTCGGCGGCGGCGGCTTCGTATCCCGCCTGACCCGTGAGGTTCGAGAGAAGCGTGGCTATGCCTACAGCGTGTATAGCTACTTCCATCCGCATCGCGTCGCAGGACCGTTCCAGATCGGCCTGCAGACCCGCGGCAGCCAGACCGACGACGCACTTGCCGTGGTCGAGGCCGTACTGGCAGATTTCGTCTCTGCAGGCCCGACCCCGGAGGAACTGAAGGCCGCACAGGACAACATCATCAACGGTTTCGGTCTGCGTCTGGACTCCAACAGCAAGATTCTCGATCACATCGCGATGATCGGCTTCTACGGCCTTCCCCTCGACTGGCTCGAAACCTATCCGCGCCACGTCGAATCGGTCACCGCAGAGGCTGTTCGCGATGCGTTCTCGCGCCGGATTCGACCGGAACATCTGGCGATCGTCATTGCCGGCGGGGACGGCGACGACAACCCAGAGGGCGCCGCGTCAGGCGGAAGCGGGGCTCCGGCCAATTGAGCCGGGTAAGAATCGTCGGCGGGCAGTGGCGTTCGCGGCTGATCGAGGTTGCGGCAATCCCCGGTCTGCGCCCGACTCCGGATCGCGTCCGCGAGACACTTTTCAACTGGCTCGGCCAGGATCTGACGGGCCTGCGTTGTCTCGATCTGTTTGCCGGAACCGGGATACTCGGGTTCGAGGCGGCGTCCCGCGGCGCAGCTCATGTCACCCTGGTGGAACGCCATCCACTCGCGGTCGCTGCACTGCAACAGGCGCGAGTAACCCTACAAGCGGTGCAAGTAGAAGTGATACGCGGCAATGCGGTAGAATTCGCAGAATCCGTGTCGGGAAGCTTTGACATCGTGTTTCTGGATCCACCCTACCGCCAGGGCTTGCTCGAACGGATTGCGCCCTGCCTCGATCGGATCATGGAATCAGGCGGCTGGCTCTACGTGGAGTCGGAACAGTCGCTTGAAGCGCTCGGCGCATGGCGAACAGTGAAGCAGGGGCGTGCGGGTCAGGTGCACTATCATCTCATGCGAGGAGACGTCGAATGAAGGAAGCTGTGGCAGTCTATCCCGGCACCTTCGACCCGTTTACGCGCGGCCACGAAGATCTGGTGCGGCGTGCATCAAGGCTGTTCGACCGGATCATCGTAGCGATTGCGGCAAGCCGCGGGAAAGCGCCGATCTTCAATCTGGACGAACGCGTTGCGATCGCGCGCGAGGTGCTTGCGCCGTTTCCGAACGTGGAAGTCACGGGTTTTGACGGTTTGCTGATGGATTTCCTGAATGCGCGAGGCGCTCGGCTCATCCTGCGCGGGCTGCGGGCCGCATCGGATTTCGAGTACGAATTCCAGATGGCCGGGATGAACCGGAAACTCTATCCGGACATCGAAACGGTGTTTCTCACCCCGGCCGACGAATACATGTTCATCTCCGCGACCATGGTGCGCGAGATCGCCCATCTGGGCGGAGATGTGAGCAAGTTCGTGCACCCCATCGTAATGGACCGCTTGCGCGACAAAGTCACTTTGAAGCATTGAGAAACTGGAGAGGAAACAGTTATGGCCTTGATGATCACCGACGAATGCATCAACTGCGACGTGTGCGAACCGGAATGCCCCAACGGGGCAATCTATCAGGGTGAGGAGATCTACGAGATCGACCCGTCCAAGTGTACCGAGTGTGTCGGCCACTTCGACGAGCCGCAGTGCCAGCAGGTCTGTCCGGTCGACTGCATCCCGCTGGACCCGGATCACGCGGAGACGCGAGAGCAGCTCCTGGAAAAATTCCTCAAGCTGACGAACCAGGAAGCCTGATTCCTGGCTGAATTCGAGCGGCAGACGCCCCCCCGCACGCGCCTCACCCGCCTGCCCCGCCTTGGCGTTCACGCGGCCGGTCAAGCCGCCCGCGGCGCCGTTTCCCCGACTGCGTCCTCAACTTCCGGCACGGTGATCCCGAGCGCGAGTCTGATGCCAGATTCGAGGGCGGCAAGCTCATCCAGTTGCACCAGCAAGGTCGTCTCGGTCTGCTTGAGTTCGTCCACGCGCTCCTCCAGTGTGTCCGTCGCCTGGTGTATGCGTTTGACGCTCTCCAGCCGTCGTTTCAGCTGGAGCTGATATTCCCTCACCTGGGTCTCCAGCGGCGCCATGACGGCGCGCAACCACTGTTCCACATCACGGTTGGCAAGCTCGAAAGTCCGCCGCGCCTGCACGGCGACCGCTTCGAAGAACTTCTGGGTCAGGGCATGCTTCCCTGTGGTAACGAGGGTCAGCGTCGTATTGATCTGCCGGTCAAAAGCCTCTTCGAGTCGCTCCAGTTCCTTCTCGTAGCGCAGCGTCGAAAAGCTCTCCGGCGGTGTGAGCTTGAGACCATGCTCCACGCTGAAGCGCCTGTACATGGAATCCAGCATGGCAGTGATCTCGGCGATCTCTTCGGTGGACAGGGCCAGATTGCCACGAAGGTGGGTGAAGAACCCTTCCATCGCATCACTCAACCCCTTCGAGAACGAGGACTCCAGCATCGCTTCACGCGTTCTGCGCGTCTCGTCACGCAGGGCGTCCAGCCCCAGATGTGCCAGCAGGTTGTTTGTCAGCGTCGAGAACACGCTGCGGACCGCGTAGTATTTCTGCAGACCTTGCTCGAACTCCGTCTTCTCCATGCGGATCTTGCGCATCATGTACTCGATGACGCTCTGATTCTTTCCGCGCAGATCGGTCAGCTCCCGGAGTTGCTCGCGCAAGCCCGTCAAACGCGCGCCCAACAGCTCGCGAGTCTGGTTAACCAGGTCGCCCGTCTCGCGCAGCGCACTTTCGCGGACGATTTCCTGCTTGGTCGGCAGAACGTCCTCGGACAAGGCCTTTTCCAGCGCAGGCAGACGACTGCGTGCAACCAGTGCCTCGTCGCCGTTGATGCGCCCCACCAGCCCTTTCTGCGCCGACACGGGGAAGATCCGGGTCTCGGGAACATCCAGCGTCGCGGCAACCGAACGCACCTGACGGTCGATCTCCTCGTTTATTCGCGCCTCGTCACGCAGGCCGTCCCACAATCCGTCGATCTTGTTGAGCACGACGATGCGGCCCTTGCGATCGTTGCCGTCGGATTGGACGTACTCGCGCCACACCGCCATATCGCTTTGCGTCACGCCCGTATCGGCTGCAAGCACAAACAACACCGCGTGCGCATTGGGCAGCAGCGACAATGTCAACTCCGGCTCGGCCCCGATCGCGTTCAATCCCGGCGTATCGAGGACGATCAGCCCCTGCTCGAGCAGGGGGTGCGGAAACTCTATCGTCGCGTGTCGCCAACACGGAATTTCCACTTCACCGGCCGCATCCGGCTTGAGCCCTTCCCTGCCCTGCAGATCGATTTCGAAGCCCAGATCGCGCGCTTCGTCCGCACTGACGCGCTCGGTCTCACCGACGCGCGACAGTGCCATCTGGAGGCTGCTTGCCGACTCTGGCTGGAGTTTCTGTACCAGCCACTCCTCGGGGAACTGCTTGAGATCGCTGACACTGGCACTGGCCTTGCGAGTTCGGATCGGCAGCAGACGAATCTCGGGGACAGACCCCGGTGTCCATTGCAGCTCCGTAGGACACATGGTCGTACGCCCTGCACTCGAAGGCAGAATGCGATCTCCGAACTCGGAGAAGAAGATCGCATTGATGAGTTCGGACTTCCCTCGCGAGAACTCGGCGACGAAAGCCACCGTCAGGCGATCCTCACGCAGGCGGTCAAGAACGTACTGCAAGCGCAGATCGGTCTGCGCATCCCCGATATCGTTGCGCGTCAGCCATCTGCGCAGCCGTCCCGTCGCTTCCGAAACACCGTCGCGCCAGTTGCTGTAGGCGGTGAATTGATCAACCAGGCTCATGACCGGCCTCACTCCGTTACGCCCGGCAATCCGGGCGTGAGAAAATACGTATTGTGGAAGAATAGCGTCCAGGCATCGACTTTCCAAACGAATGCCGGGGATATGTGACGGGCGGCCGAATCACCGCGACAAACGTATCGCCGGCATGGCATTTCGTGCCTATGCGCTCACCGGCGCTGACATCGCGGGCACCAGAATGTCGCTCGCTGGGCGACGACCCGTCGGTCTATCAGAGCCGCGCACACCCGGCACGATTCGCCATCGCGTCCGTATACGAAGTAGTGCTGCTGAAAGTAGCCGGCCCGACCGTCACCGCCGACGTAGTCACGCAGCGTGCTTCCGCCGGCACGGATCGCATCCGTCAGGGTTTCCTTGATTGCATCTGCGAGGCGTCGATAGCGCACGAGGCCGATGCGACCCGCGGGCGTGAGAGGATGAACGCGGGCCCGGAAGAGGCTCTCCGACGCGTAGATGTTGCCCACGCCCACGACCCGTTTGCTGTCCATCAACGCCTGCTTGATCGGGATCCGCAGGCCGCGCGTGACCTGATGAAGCCACGCGCCTCCGAAGCCGGGTTCGAGCGGCTCCGGCCCGAGATGCGCCAACAGCGGATGATCGAGGGGATCGCCATCTTGCCATGTGAGCAGCCCGAACCGCCGCGGATCGCGGAGCCGAAGCACCTGGCAGCCAAAAAGGACGTCGACGTGATCATGCGACCCAACCGGTGCGCTCCGGGAAACGACGCGCAGACTGCCCGACATGCCCAGGTGAACGATCAGGCTTCCGCTATCGAAATCAAGCAGAAGGTACTTGGCCCGGCGACGCACATCGCGCAGCGCGTGCCCCGACATGTGGGTTTCCAGATCATTCGGGACCGGCAGACGAAGACGGGCATTGCGCACCACCACGCCGGTCACCGGATGCCCCACCAAAGCGGGGCGAATGCCGCGACGGGTCGTCTCGACCTCAGGCAATTCGGGCATGGCCATCTCCCATGTGTGACTATGCACGGCACGGCACGCTTGCCCGCACTGCGGGAATCTGCATACCATGCGGCGAACCGATCGTGAATTGTCCTCTCTAATCGCGGACTGGCGGTGCTGGAAATTGCGAGCATACAACCATGCGCGCGACGGCTGCAGTGCTCGTAGGAACCCGCAAGGGCATCCCGACACGCGCGTGGCAGGCAGCTCTATGCATGATCGACGCACTCCCCGCCCTGACGGGCGGGGTCATCCGACAATCACCACCCACCCCGAAATACGGGGCCGACGCAGTCTTGCGGCAGCCTCACTGGACCGGAATTCATGAACTTCAGGCTTCTCTCGATCACCGCCGCCCTCGCACTGACCTTGCTGCTTTCATTCTTGTCCCCTACGCATGCCGGCTCGCATGGCGAGCCGATGCCGGAACCGGATCACGAATCGAGACTGCCGGCACAGGCATTGACCGAGCAGATCCTGTTCATGCTGCTGCTCGCGGAGGTCGCCGGCGCGCGAGGCGAGGTCGCGGTGTCGGTGGAAGCCTACATCGAGCTTGTGCGAATAACGCGTGACCCGCGTATTGCGAAGCGGGCCACCGAGATCGCCCTGTTCGCCCGGGACATCGGCGCGGCAACCGAGGCTGCGCGCCTGTGGGCGGAGGTGGACCCCGCGTCCGACGAAGCGCAGCGCGTCCTGGCAGGCGTTCTCGCGAGCAGCGGCGAGCGACTCAACGAGGTGCAGATCCAGCTTGCACGCATCCTTGCCCTTTCCCCGGAACAGCTCGAACAGAATCTCCTCGGGCTCAATCGTGCACTCGCCCGTCTTCCCGACAAGCAGATCGTCAGGTCCATCGTTTTTCGCCTGACCGAGCCTTACCTCGATCAGGCGGCAGCGCATTTCGCGCGCGCCCAGGCAGAAGCCGGTGTGGAGGACGGCTTCGGAGCCCTGGTCGCAATCGAGGAAGCGCTAGGGATTCGCCCCGACTGGGTGCCTGCGATCCAGTTCAAGACCCAGTTGCTGGTACAGCAGGATGCCCTTGATCAGGCACTCGACTTTCTCCAGGATTACCTGCAGCGACATCCCGACGCCCACCAAATCCGCCTCGCCTACGCCCGGACCCTCGTGACGGCGCAGCAGTACGAGGCGGCCCGAACCGAGTTCAGACGGTTGCTCGACGCCGAGCCCTCCGATCGCGATCTCATGTACGCCGTCGCCCTGGTGTCATCGCAGATCGATGACTATGACACGGCCGAGAAACTGTTCGAGCATGCTTTGGAGGCAGGTCACCCCGAAGCGAACAACATCCGCATGAACCTCGGAAACATCGCGGAACGAGGCGAACGCCCCGACGAGGCGCTCGCCTGGTATCGAGCGGTCGCAGGCGGGCGAAACCACCTTGACGCCCAGGTCCGGATCGCCCTGGTGCTGGCGCGACAGGGAGAGGTCGAGGATGCGCGTCGGCACCTCCGCTCCGTCGCGGCCGAACCTGAGGAACGAACCCGTCTCTTCCTCGCCGAGATCCTCGTGCTGCGCAACGCAGGCCGCTACGCGGATGCCCTCCAGGTGGCGGACGAAGCGCTCCAGGACGACCCGGAGAGCAGTGAACTGCTGTACGAATCGGCGATGCTTGCGGAACGCCTGGATCGCCTGAACGTCATGGAGTCGCGCCTGCGCAGGCTGATCGCACTGGAACCCGATCACGCGCACGCCCACAATGCCCTGGGTTATACCCTCGCCGACCGCGGGCTCCGCCTCGAAGAAGCGGAATGGCTGATCGCACGCGCGCTCGAACTCTCCCCGGACGATCCGTTCATCCTCGACAGCATGGGCTGGGTGCGCTTTCGGCGGAACGACCCGGAACAGGCGCTCGCACACCTCGAGCGCGCTTACGCAATTCAGCCGGACCCGGAGATCGCGGCGCATCTGGGTGAAGTGCTGTGGTCACTGGATCGCCGTGACGAGGCAATGCGGATCTGGCAGGAAGCGCTCCAAAAGAATCCGGACAACGAGGCGCTCGGGAAAACCATCCGGCGGTTCCATCCGCGATGATTTCACGTTTATCGCCGATCCCGGGAAGCGACTGCGCGTGCGCCGTGTTCCGCGAGCGCGGCTTGATGGGCGTCGTGCTGATGCTTGGACTGGCATTGTCGGGATGCGCACTTCAGCCGGCAAGTCCGGATAGGGCTCCCGCAGTCCGGATTGCCGCAACGGCTTTCGAACTCGAAGGTCGGCTCTCGGCAACGGATGGCGAACGCGCAGCGAACGGTCGGATCCACTGGCAGCACTCCCTTTCCGGTGACGAATGGACGGTGTACAGCCCGCTCGGCCAGATCGTCGCGCATCTGGTCAGCACCCCTGCCGGCGCAGTTCTGCAAACGGGTGACGGACGCCGGGTCATGGCGCCAGACGCCCGATCGATACTGCCCGAGGTCCTGGGGGTGTCTGCTCCCGTCGAGGGTTTGCCGCACTGGGTGCAGGCCTCCGTGCGCAGTGGTGCGTCGGTCCTGGACCTCGACGACCGCGGCCGCCCGTCGCGAATTTCCGACCAGGGCTGGCTGATCGACTACCCGGAGTATGCCGGCCCTGACCCACAGGCACCGCCACGACGACTGGAGGCACGCTGGGGCAACACCCGAATCCGTCTTGTCATCGACCAATGGACACCCCTGAACTGACCCATCTTGCGGGCTGTCCAGCGCCCGCGAAACTCAATCTGTTCCTGCATGTAGTAGGACGGCGTGCGGACGGCTATCACTTGCTCCAGACCGCGTTCAGGCTGCTGGACTGGGGCGACAGCCTCTCGTTCACGCTGCGCACCGACGGACGCATCCGACGCATCGGCATCCTCCCCGGCGTGCCGGAGGAACGGGATCTGACCGTGCGCGCAGCCCGACTGCTGCGTGAGCGCACGGGCACGCACCATGGTGCCGACATCACCATCGACAAGCACCTGCCGATGGGCGGCGGCCTGGGCGGTGGAAGTTCGGATGCTGCAACGACGCTGATCGCACTCAATCGGCTATGGCGAACCGGACTCGATCGAGCTGCGCTCGCTGCGCTCGGATTATTGCTTGGGGCCGACGTTCCCTTCTTCCTGTTCGGCCAGGACGCCTTCGCGGAAGGGATCGGTGAGCAGCTCCGGCCCCTGCATCTGGAACCCGCCTGGTACGTCATCGTGGCCCCGGACGTGGAGGCTCCCACCCATGCGATATTCGCCGCCGAAGAGTTGACGCGAAATTCGGAACCGATCACAATTACGAACTTCGCTCCGCACATGACCAGGAACGATCTGCAGGCCGTTGCCTGTGGGCTTTATCCGGAAATTGCTGCGGCAGTCGATTGGCTCGGGCAGTATGCTCCTGCAAGAATGACCGGATCGGGCGCCTGTGTGTTCGCACAGGTCGGCAATGAACACATCGCCGAGCAGATCGTCGCGGCGTGCCCCGTGCCTTGGCGGGCCTGGAAGGCCCGGAGTCTCTTGCGGCATCCGCTTCGGGATTGGCTCGACTGAGATGCGGACAGGATTTCATTGGGGAGTCGCCAAGTCGGTTAAGGCACCGGATTTTGATTCCGGCATTCGAGGGTTCGAATCCTTCCTCCCCAGCCAAACGAAGCACGGGCAGGCCACACGCCTGCCCGAGTCGTTTTTAGCATCGTCATTGTCATTTTTTCGGCACTGGAGAACCGGTCATGCCCCGTGGCAGCCTGATGGTATTCACCGGCAACGCCAACCCCAAGCTTGCGGCAGACGTCGTGCGCAGGCTCGGAATCACGCTGGGTTCGGCTACGGTGGGCCGTTTTTCTGACGGCGAGGTCAACGTCGAACTGCTGGAAAACGTGCGTGGCAAGGACATATTCGTCCTGCAGCCGACCTGTGCTCCGACCAACGACAATCTGATGGAGCTCCTGGTCCTCGTCGATGCACTCAAACGTGCCTCGGCCGGCCGGATCACCGC
>Ga0114946_10003331_pt1 | contig 10867 bp, 9 predicted proteins | sample WalLakDeSediment_FD_88676 | JGI IMG/M metagenome (GOLD analysis project Ga0114946, IMG submission 88676) | Lake sediment microbial communities from Walker lake, Nevada to study Microbial Dark Matter (Phase II) - Walker Lake 11/02/13 Deep Sediment | ecosystem: Environmental > Aquatic > Freshwater...
CAGGCTGCACGCGCCCATGGCCGGCGTGCACCTGGCGACCGTCTTCCCGGAGGGTCACCAGGCGCGCATGCTGGCGGGACCGCTGCTCACCGTGGCGCTGTTCGGACTGCTGGCGCTATGGGCGGTTCGGGCGCGCCGCGCCGGCCTGACCGGTCGCGCCCGGCGCGTGGCGGACTTCCACGTGTTGACCGCGCTGGTGCTGTGGGGGCTGCTGGTGGCCTACCACCGCAACTACGACAGCCTGGTGGCCGTACTGTTCCTGGCGCTTGCCGTCTATGGTCTGGCGCGGCGAGAGTGGTGGCGGCTGGACCGCCCCCAGCGCGCCGCCGTCGGCGGCACCACCGCCCTGCTGGTGCTGGGCATGGTCCTGCCGGGAGAGGTGATGCACCGCTTCCAGTCCGAGGCGTTCCGGCCGGTGTGGCAGACCATCGTGAGCCAGGCGCTCACGATTACCTTGCTGTTCATGGAGGGGTTGACGCTGTGGCTGTTGTTCCGGGTCAAGCCGCTACGCAGGTCCCGGGCCGCCGGCTGACGGGCGCCATCGCGCGCCTGGAGCCGTGGCTGCTCTTGCCGGCGGCGCTGCCGTTGGTGCTGCGCGAGCGCTTCCCGCCGTGGCTGCAGGTGGCGGCGCTGCTCTGGATTGCCGCCCTGGTCGCGGTGCGCTTCCTGGCCCGCGGCCGGCCCAGCGTGGCCACGGCCATGGACGTGCCGGTGCTGTGCCTGCTGCTCACGCTGCCGGGCGCGGTCCACGCGGCGCTGGACAGGGCCGCGGCGCTGTCGCGGGTAGAGAGCCTGCTCTTCGCGCTGGCCCTGGCCTACGCCCTGGCCAACGCGGTGGACACGCCGCGCCGGCTGTGGTCGGTGGTGACCTGGCTCCAGGTGGCCGGGCTGGGCCTGGGGCTGGTGGCGCTCGTCAGCGTGGACTGGCAGGCCAAGTTCCCGCTGCTGGAGCCGGTCCTGGGGCGCCTGCCGCGCGTGGTGACCGTGGTGCCGCACCCCACGCTGCAGGCGCCCGCCGTGCACCCCAACAGCGTGGCGGCGCTGCTGGTGCTGTTCGTGCCGCTTTCCCTGGCCTGCCTGCTGTGGCCGGCGGGCGACAGGCCGGCTCGCGAGGGCGTGGCGTGGGAGCGCCCGCGCTGGATCCGCCCCTTGGCCGCGCTGTGCCTGGCGGCGCTGGTGCCGCTGCTCGTACTGACGCAGTCGCGAGGGGCCTGGCTGGCGGTGCTGGCGGCCCTGGCCGTGATGGCGGCGATCCGCAGTCGGCCGCTGGCCGGCGTGCTCGCCGGCGTGGCCCTGACCGTGGGCGTGGTGGGCGCGTCAGCGGCGCTCCTGGCGGGGCCGAGCGGCGCGTTGCTGGAGCCGGCGTCGCGAACCGCGGCCAGCCGGGTGGAGCTATGGCGCGGCTCGTTGGACCTGCTGGCCGCGCGGCCGGACACGGGCATAGGCCTAAACACCTTCCCACTCGTCTACGGGCAGCGCCCGGAATACGAGGGCCGTTACATCTACCACGGTTACGCCCACGCCCACAACACGCTCTTGCAGGCGGCCATGGACTACGGCGTGCCGGGCTTTGGGGCGGTGGTGGGGCTGTACGCGGCCGTGGCGCTGGCGGCGCGCCGCGCGCACCGCCGTCTGGCGGGCACGCCGCTGGACGCCGTGGTGGTGGGCCTGGCGGCCGGCCTGGCGGCGCACGCCGCGCACGGCATGTTCGACGCGCTGGCCATCGGCGCCAAGCCGGGTTTCCTGCCCTGGGCGTTCGCGGGTACCCTGGTCGGCGCGCGGCACTACGCGCACCGCTGGGCGCCGCGAGCCACCCGAGGAAGCGCGCAACGATGAAACTGATCGTCCAGATCCCCTGCCTAGACGAGGAGGCCACGCTCCCGGCCACGGTGCGCGACATCCCGCGCCGCATCCCGGGCATCGACAGCGTGGAGATCCTGGTCATCGACGACGGCTCCACCGACGCCACTGCCACGGTGGCGCGCGCGATCGGCGTGGACCACGTGCTGTCCTTCAGCCGCAACCGCGGGCTGGGCTACGCCATGCGCGCCGGCTTCGACGCCAGCCTGGCGCTGGGGGCCGATATCGTGGTCAACACCGACGGCGACAACCAGTACTACGGCGGCGACGTGGCGGCGCTGGTAGCGCCCATCCTGGAGGGCAGGGCGGACATCGTGATCGGCGATCGCCAGCCGCACACCATCGCCCACTGGTCGCCGCTCAAGCGCCGCCTGCAGCTGGTGGGAAGCCGGGTGGTCAGCCGCCTGGCCGGCATCCCCGTGCCGGACGTGGCCAGCGGCTTTCGGGCGTACAGCGCGGAGGCGCTGCTGGTGCTGTTTACCCAGGCCGGCTTCGATCACACCGTGGAGCACACCATCCAGGCCGGCCACAAGCGCCTGGCCGTCGTCAGCGTGCCCATCCGCACCAACCCCAAGGCACGCGAGTCGCGCCTGTTTGGCAGCGTGTGGGAGTTCGTCGGCCGCTCGGCGGCCATCTCGCTGCGCACGTGGGCCATGTACACGGCGCTGCCCGCCTTCTCGGCCTTCGGGGCGGTGGCCTTGAGCCTTGGCGTGCTGCTGGGCCTGCGCTTCCTGTACTTCTTCCTGTTCACGGACCAGGGCGACCTGCACGTGCAGTCGGTGGTGCTGTCCGCCATCTTCCTGCTCACCGGCTTCCAGATGTTCCTGACCGGCATCGTGGCCGACCTGATCGCCACCAACCGTGCCCTGATCGAGGACACGCTGAAGCGCGTGCGGCGCATGGAGCTGGGAGCGGCGGGCGAGCACCCGCCGCGGGAGCAGGGGGGCCCGTTGCGCCATGGTTAGTTCTGTGTTAAACTCGCCGCGCATGGTTCGACCAGTCGGCGTCATCCTCTTCCTGGCCTTGCTGACGGCGGGCTGCTCCGCCGGCGCCGCCGCGCCCGACGGCGAAGTCCTCGCGCCGGGGGTCCTGGGCTTGCTCGAGACGCTGCACGAGCCGTTGCCCACGTCGTCCGGAGGGGCGCCGGCCGGGGCGCCTCTCGTGCTGACGCCGGAGCCCTGCGCGGCGGTCTCGCGCTCCGACCGCGGCCCGGACAACCCGTGCCCGGAGCTGGTGCTGCGCGCGGGCGGCGCGGCGGGGCGCGAGTTCGTGGCCGCGATCGGCTTCGACCTGACGGGGGCACGGCCGGGGAGGGCAGTGGCCTACGCTGCTCTGGAGCTCACGGGCGCGGACGCGGCCTTCCTGGAGGGCCCGGGGCGGTGGCTGGTGCGCATGGTGGACCTGCCTCCGGATGCGCGGCTGGCCGACGCCAGCTTCGCCCGCCTGCTGGCGGCGCCGGACGCCGTGCCCGGGGTGTCGTGGATCGTGGCCCCGGGCGACGTGGGCCCCGGCCGGCGCAACCTGCTCGAGCTGGACGCTGCGGCGCGGGCGGGCCTGGCGACGCGGCTGGGGCGCGGCCGGGTAGCGTTCGTCATCGAGCCGGCTTCCGGCGCGGAGAGCCTGTTCGGCTGGGCGGCGTCGGGCGTGGACGGGCCGCGCCTGACCATCGAGGCCCAGCCGGCGATCGGTGCCGGGGCGCGATGATCATCACTCAGACCCCGCTGCGGGTCAGCCTGTTGGGCGGCGGATCGGACTTTCCGGACTTCTATGCCCGCGAGCCCGGCTGCGTGCTCAGCGCCACCATCGACAAGTACGTCAACGTCATCGTCAAGCGCCGCTACGACAACCTGATCCGCGTGGGCTACACGCGGCAGGAGATCGAGCCGGAGGTCTCCCTGGTGCGCCACGACCTGGTGCGCGAGGCCATGCGCCTGACGGGCGTGGAGCGCGGCGTGGAGATCGTGACCATGGCCGACATTCCGTCGCGCGGCTCCGGCCTGGGCTCGTCGAGCACCGTCACGGTCGGGTTGCTGCACGCGCTGCACGTCTACCAGGGCTGGCTGCCCACACGCGCGGAGCTGGCGGCCGGCGCGTGCCGCATCGAGCTGGACATCCTGGGCCGGCCCAGCGGCAAGCAGGACCAGTACGCCGCCGCCTACGGCGGGTTGCGTCACATCCGGTTCGAGGGCCGCGAGGTGCGGGTGGAGCACGCCGTGAGCGACCGCGCGGTGGCGCGCCGCCTGGCGGAGCGGCTGATGCTGTTCGACACGGGCGTGGCGCGCCAGTCGGCGGACGTGCTGGCGGAGCAGAAGGCGCACATAGCGGATCGACGGGACAGCTTGCGCCGGCTGGCGGGGCTGGCGATGTCCGGCCTGGCGGCGTTGCGTGACGGACGGCTGGACGACGTGGGCGGACTGATGCACGAGGGCTGGCTGCTGAAGCAAGGGCTGGCCAGTAAGGTCACCAACCGGGCCATCGGCGGCATGTACTCCGCGGCGCGAGAGGCCGGCGCGATGGGCGGCAAGATCAGCGGCGCCGGCGGCGGCGGCTTCCTGCTGCTGTTCTGCCCGCCGCAGCGGCAGTCCGATGTGCGCCAGGCTCTGCGGGCCTGGCGCGAGCTGGAGTTCGGTCTTGACTTCGAGGGCTCGATCGTGCTCTTGAACAGCCGCCGATCGTGACCTTGCCCGCGGCGCTACAATGGTGACGGCGAGAGGGGGGAGGCCCATGGATCGGCAGGCACTGCAGCAGCGTGACGGCCGCGACAACGGGCGGCCGGAAGCGGACCCGCTGGACAGCTATCTGCGCGGGCTGTCGTCGGCCATCGACCGACTGGCGCGCGACCAGGTGTGGGCGGTGGTGGACGTGCTGCTCCAAGCGTGCCGGGACGGCCGGCGCATCTACCTGGTGGGCAACGGCGGCAGCGCCAGCACCGCCTCGCACATCGCCAACGACCTCAACAAGCAGGCCTCGGTGGACGGCCACGCCATGTTCCGTGCCATCGCCCTCACCGACAACGTGCCCCTGATCACCGCCTGGGCCAACGACGAGGACTACGGCATGGTCTTCAGCCGCCAGCTGGACAACCACCTGGAGCCGGGCGACGTCCTGGTGGCCATCTCCACCAGCGGCAGGTCGGTCAACGTGATCCGCGCCTTGGAGCTGGCCCGCGCGCGGGGGGCGCGCACCGTGGGCTTCACCGGCGCCGACGGCGGCGACATGCTGCCGCTTCTGGACTGCTGCGTGCTGGTGCCCTCGGACGACATCGGGCATCAGGAGGCGGTGCACCTGGCGCTGGACCACGCCATCACCATGGCTCTGCGGGCGCGCATCGCGGGCGAGGCGTGAGCGGGGCGCCCGGCGCCCGGGCCTTCGCGGTGGCGCTGTCGGTGTGGCTGCTGGCGTCGCTGATCGGCTCGGAGGCGGCGCGGACGCAACCTCTGCCGGGCCTGGCCGTGGCCGGCCTGGGGGGGCTGCTGCTGGGCGTGCTGTCGGCGCGGCGGGTGGATCCACGCCGTGAGCGCTCCCGCCGCCGGCGCCGCGAACCGGAAGAGGTGGCGGGGGTGTGATCTCGGTGATCGTGCCGGCCAGGAACGAGCAGGCGCGCGTGGGCGCCTGCCTTCAGGCCCTCCTGGCCCAGGAGGGCGTGGTCACGCCCATGGAGATCGTGGTCGTGGACGACGCCTCGACCGACGGCACGGCGGCGGTGGTGACGTCCTTCTCGGGCACGGACCAGGTGGCGGTAGTGCTGGAACGCGGCCCGGGACGCGGGGTGTCCGCCGCCCGCAACGCAGGCGCCGCGCGCGCCCGCGGGGAGCTGCTGCTGTTCACGGACGCCGACTGCCGGCCGCTGCCCGGCTGGGCGGCGGCGCTGGTGGCGGCGGTACGTCGGCCCGGGGTCTCGGGCGCCACCGGTCGCCAGCAGTCGGACCAGCGCCAGCTCGTGGCGCGCCTGGTGCAGGCAGAGGTGGACGAGAAGCACGCCCGCCTCGCGGTCAGCGCGCGGGTGACGTTTGCGGACACCGCCAGCGCCGCCTACCGCGCGGATGCCTTTCGCGCCGCCGGCGGCTTCGACGAGGGCCTGGCCAACTTCGAGGACACGGAGTTGGCGTTCCGGCTGGCGCGGGCCGGCCACCGACTGGTGGTGGCGCCGGAGGCGGTGGTGCGGCACGGCCACGTCACGAGCCTCCTGGACTACGCCCGGCGCAAGCGGCGCATTGGGTTCTGGGGCGCCGCGGTCTACCGTGCCCATCCGGGCAAGGTGCTGGACGACTCGCGCACGCCGTGGACCATGCGCGCCCAGATGCTGCTGGCGCCGCCGCTCGGCCTGGCACTGGGCGCGTGTCTGGTGGCGCCCGCCGCCCGGCTGCCCGCGCTGGCGCTGGCGGCGGCGTTCCTGGCTACGGCGGTGCCGTACGCCCGACTGGCGCGCCGCCAGGGCGTGGATGCCTTGCTGGCGGCGCCGCTCTTGCTGCTGGTGCGCGGTCTGGCGCTGGACGCCGGGCTGCTCGAGGGCCTGGCGCGCCTGGCGCTGGGGACCCACCCGGCCCAGCGGGCGCCGCGGCCGGAAGGCGATGCCGCGCGCGAGTTGCCGCTGCCCAGGGCGGAGCCGTGAGCACTCGCGGCAGCCACTTGCTGGGGCGCATCGTGCTGCTGGCGCTGCTGAACGGCCTGCTGTGGGCGGCGGTGGTGCCGCCGTGGCAGGCACCCGACGAGCCCAAGCACATGGAGTTCGTGCGCCTGATGCGTTCCGGCGAGTGGATCGCGTTCACCAACGAGGAACGCGCGGCGGACCCGGATCTGCAGCACGCCATCGTGGCCTCCATGGACGCCCACCGCTTCTGGTGGTACGGGCACGCGCCGGGCTACGACCCCGAGGGCGGCGAGCGCAGCCTGGGCCGGCTGTGGTTCATGGGCGCCGGCTCGGCGCTGGCGCGCACGTCGCCGGTCTACCACTGGCTGCTGGCGCGCTTCCAGCCGCCCGACCTGCTGGCCGGATTGTACGTGGCGCGGCTGACGTCGGTGCTGCTGGGGGCGCTGGTGGTGCTGCTGGCCGGGCTGACCGCTCGCGAGCTGTTCCCCTCCGATCCGCTGGTGCGTTACGGGGCGCCGCTGTTCCTGGCGCTGCACCCCATGTTCGCCTTCGCGCACGCCGGCGTCAACAACGACGCCCTGCTGAACGCGCTGGGGGCGCTGGCGTTCCTGCTGATGGCGCGGCTCCTGGTGCGTGGCGGCTCCGCGGCCCGGTTGCTGCTGCTGGCGCTGGTGCTGGCGGCGGCGGTGGCGGTGAAGCGGGTGGCGCTGGCGCTGCTGCCCGTTGGCCTGCTGGCGCTGGTGCTGTGGCGCGCCACGCGCGCGGCCAGGCCGGTCCTGGCGGCGGGGGTGTGGGCCGCCGTGTTGGCCGTTGCCGCCGGCACGGGGGCGTGGTGGTGGCTGCGCGTTGGGCTGGAGCGCCTGCCGCTGCAATGGCGCTGGAACCTGGGGCAGTACGTGTTCAACGACCCGGAGCAGCTGGACCGGATCCTCGCCTTCTTGCGCGCGCCGGGGGTGACCGGGGTCATCGTTGAGTACCTGTGGCGGGTGCACGAGGGCTTCTGGGGCAGCTTCGGCTGGGCGTTGCTGAACTTCCCGGGCTGGCTGTACGGGCTCCTGGCGCTGCTGGCCGTGGCGGCGGCCTTGGGTGCTGCCCGGCGGGCACTGGATGGCCGCGAGGCGCCGGCGGCGAGGGCGGGGCTGCTGCTGGGCGGGCTGGCGCTGGGCGCGGTGGCCGCGGCGGCGGTGGCCTTCTTCCTGGGTTACCTGGACCAGCCGTATCCGGTGCCGCCGCAGGGCCGCTACTTGTTTGCGGCGGCGGCGCCGGCTGCGCTGCTGCTGGCGGCGGGCTGGGGGGCGTGGCTGCCGCCGGCGCGGCGACGGCCGGCGCTGGTGGCGCTGGGCCTGGCGATGGCGGCCCTGAACGTGGCGGCGCTGGTTGGGGTGACGGCGTGGTTCTACGCGTGAAGCGGGTCACGGTCCCGATGTTGCGTGCGGCGGCGGGAGCGGCGCTGACGCCGGTGGTGCTGTTGCTGGCGGCGCTGGTGATGCCGCACGCGGGCGCGGTGCGGGCGGCGCCGGCACCGGAATGGGCCTCGTATCGGCCGGCGCAGCCGGCCACGCGCACGGCCACGCCCCGGCTGCAGCTGCCGGCCACGGCTACCGGCACGGCCGCGCGGACGGCTACCGGCACGGCCACGCCGCCGGCGCTCGAGGGGGCGACGGGTGTGCCCACCGGCGCGGACGTTCTCCCGCCGCCGCTGCCGCTGGAGCCGGCGCCCGGCGAGGCCACGCTCGACGCGCGCCATACGGCGGCACCGGGGGAGGTGCCGGCGGGGCCGGGCGCGGAGGCGACGGCGGCCATTGCGCCGGCGGCGCTGCCGGCCGGTGCTGGACCGGACTCGGCGTTGGGGGCGGTGGGGGCTCCACTGGCCACGGAGCCGGCGGGCGTGCGGCCGCCGCTGCCGGTGTTCCAGGCGGTGCGCGACCCCGGGTTGGAGCGGATGTGGCAGCGCTACGGCTCACCCCAGGCCGGCCGGCCGGTGGTGGAGCGCCTGACGGCGGACAGGCCGGGGCCGTGGCGGTTGTGGCCGTTCTACGCCCTGCTGGCGGCCGCCTTTGGCGCCACGTTGTGGTCGGTGCTGCGCGAGGCGGGCCGGCCTCGCGAGGGACCGCCGCCCGGCGGCCACTGACCAGGCCCTAGCGCGGCCGCAGGGCGACGGGCAGCCAGAGCCGCGCGCCGCCGGGCCGGGGCGCGACGGTGGCGCTGGGTCGCGGCTCGGGTGTGGCGGTAGCGGTGGCCGCTGCCTGCTCGTTGACGACGAGGGCCGGGTCGCCCAACAGCACGAACATGCGCACGATGTCGGCCCAGCCGGGGTTCTGCGCCAGGGCCTCGCGGCCGGCGATGGCGGTCAGCTCGCCCAGCGTGCGCCGCTGGCCGCCGTACAACTCGCGGTAGAAGGCGTGGAACATGGGCCGCTGGCCGGAGACCACGGTGTAGCCGGACGGGGCCCAGGCGGCCACGCCGCCGCCCCCGGGGTGCGTGAGCCACAGCTCGGCCATGGAGACGGGCTTGAGCGGGTGGTCTATCCAGCCGTTCATGCAGGTGGCCGAGGTCATGATGGGCAGCCGCTCGCCGTTCTTGAGCCGGGCGATGTCGCTGTTCTGGTAGATGCGGCCGCCGCCGGGCCACGGGCTCCACAGGTCCACGTTGCCGTGGCCGATGTAGTTGACGACGCGAGCCCCGGCATGGACTGCGTCGCTGATGTCGGCCGGCAGGTTGCGCTCGCGCGGGTACGTGGCGGCATAGAAGCGTCTTGTGAGCGCGCGCGACTCCATGAGGGCGACCAGCTCCTCGGAGAAGGCCTCGAAGCTGCCGTTGCTGTTGTCATCGACGACCATGACCGCCGCCCGGCGCCAGTCCGCAGCCGCGGCGGCGGTTTCGTAGGCCAGGGTCTTGGAGACGACGGTGCGCGCCTGGGCCGGGGTGGACACCGGGAAGCGGCCCAGAAGCACGTCGGCCGTGGCGGCGTCGTCCGGGCCGTGCAGGTTGGCGAAGTACAGGTCGCTGGTCACGGCGCCCAACTCGCCGGGAGTGTCGACGTCGACGTGCATGGACGGCACGAAGTTGGCGCGTCCGGTGCCGTAGCCGTCGCGGTAGTCCAGGTTGGCCGCACCGACCAGTAGGACGTAGGTGGGCGCGGGCGGGCGCCAGTGATGGGCGGCGTGGCGGAGGAAGGCGCGGATGGCGCGCGGGTCGAAGACGCCGTGGGAGAACTCGTCGTAGATGTCGTGGACGTCCACCACGGCCGTCCGCAGGCCTTGGGCCCGCCGGTGCTCCACGAGCGGCGCCAGCTCGCCGGCGAAGTCGGGATGGGTGATGACGATGTAGTCGGCGCCGTTGTCCGCGCTGCGCCAGTCGCTGGGCGTGTTGGGCACCACGTGCCGTGGCGCGGCCGGGGCGGTGGGCCCGTAGGCGAGGTAGCGGGTGTTTGGCTCGGTGGTGTCGGTGAAGGTGGCGCTGAAGGTGCCGTCCGGGGCGCGGGTCACGGCGACGCCGTCGAGCCGCACGGCCTGCGCCGGTTGCGTGACGTCGAGCACGGTCACGTCCGCACTGGTGAAGCCGCTGAGGACGAAGGCGTGGCGGCCGGCCGCCGGCGGCTGGAAGTCCAGCCGGTCGGCGTGCGCCGCCGTGGCGGCGGTGTAGTCCAGGGCGAACCAGTCGAGGACCACCAGGTCTACCAGGGCGCCGGTGTCGCCGACGCTGCGGATGGTCAGGCGGTTCGGGCCGTCGACCAGGAGCGACATGGGCACCGGGCCCTCGAAGACGTGGGTGCCCAGGCCGTCGAAGCGGGTGCCGCCGACGGGGCGGCCGTTGACCAGGAACTGGACGTGGTGGTCCGGGTCCACGCGGCTGTCGGAGCTGTAGCCGTGCAGGCGCACGCGCAGGCGCGCGTCGGGGCCGTCGCGAACGGGGTGGCGTAGCGTGAAGGGCTCCTCGCGCGCCTCGCCCGGCTGGATGGCGCTGCCCCACAGCCAGCGGTCGTCGCCCTCGGAGGCGCGCATGGAGACGTAGTAGGAGGTGTCCCGCTCCATGTGCAGGGTGGCGGTGTAGGCGCGGGCGATGCGCAGGCCGGGCACCGGCGCGGCGTTGCGCCGCCCGACGCGGGCTCCTCCGCCGTCGCGGGTGAGCCAGTAGACGTTGTCGCGCGTGTACGGCCCGGTCATGGCCGTGCCGTGGAAGACCAGGGCGGTGCCCGGGGCCAGGCCCTCGTCGCCGGGTGCCGGCAGCTCGAAGGCATGCTGTTCACCGCCCGCGCTCAGCGCCAGGGCGGCGGGGTCGACCTGCGCCAGGTCCCAGCCGGCGGCGGCCAGGTCTTGCCCGGTGAGGCGGACGGGGCCGTCGGCGGCGACGACGATCTTGAGGGCGAGCGGGTCGGCGGCCGGTGACGGGGGCGCGTTGGGCCCGGTCGTCTCC
>Ga0114946_10003332_pt1 | contig 10867 bp, 5 predicted proteins | sample WalLakDeSediment_FD_88676 | JGI IMG/M metagenome (GOLD analysis project Ga0114946, IMG submission 88676) | Lake sediment microbial communities from Walker lake, Nevada to study Microbial Dark Matter (Phase II) - Walker Lake 11/02/13 Deep Sediment | ecosystem: Environmental > Aquatic > Freshwater...
GCTCCGGGGTCTACGGCTCCCTGGTCTCCGGTGGCAGGGGAGCCGGGGTCCGCCGGACGCCGCCGATGATGCTCCGACCTCGCCTGCCAGAGGGCCGCCAGGGCGAGGAGTCGCTCCTCGCCAAACGGGGGGGCCCCGATCAGGACACCCTCCGGGAGGGGGCCGGCGAAGCCGCCGAAGCCCTGGGCATCCCCTTCCTCCTCGCCCGGGACCCGGAAGCCGATGGGCATGGCCAGCAGAGGAAGGCCGATCATGTCAAAGGCGACGTGGCCTTCCTGGACCACGGCGTCACAGCGGGAGAAGACCTCGTCCAGGGCGAGCCGCAGGAGAGCCAGTCGCCCGCGCTGGGCCTTCACGTACTCGTCGCCGGAAAGGAGAAGGCCCTGGATCCAGGACGAGAGGGTGACCCCGAAGAGCCGCACATCCTCCCGCAGCCAGGGGAGGAAGGGCTCGCTCCGCTCCGGGAGGCGCCCGTCGTTGAACACGGCCGAGGAAAGCTCCGACCATCCCGGGGGTGGGGCCAGCTCCACCCGCTCCACGCCCCCCGCCTCCATGGCCTGCAGGAAGTCACGTCGCCGTCGGGCCCGCGGCGTGCCCCCCTCCTCCCATCCCGGGGGAACGCCGAGGCGGGTGGGCCAGCGCACCCGCGTACCTCCGGGTCCATGGACCGGGACGGCGGCGGTCAGGTAGTCCGGCACCGAGGGAAGCCCCAGCGTGCGGGGATCCTCGGGGTCGGGGCCCGCCATGACCTGGAGCATGAGGGCCGCATCCCGGGCGTCCCGGGCCAGGGGCCCCGGATGATCCCGGGTATAGGTGAGGGGAATCACGCCGCGCAGCGACACCCGACCCATGGTGGGCTTGAGACCGGTGAGCCCCTGCGCCAGGGCCGGGACCGTGATCGATCCCCCAGTCTGGGTCCCCATGGACGAGGTGGCCATTCCTGCGGCCACCGCCGTGGCCGATCCGCTGGAAGAGCCGCCCGGGCTGATGCGGGGGTCTCCCGGGGCCCAGGCGTTCAGGGTGGTGATCTCGCCATCGGGGGTCAGGGCCCGGGTCGTGGCCAGGGGTCCCATCTGGGTCTTCCCCACGAGGACCGCTCCGGCGCCGCGGAGGCGGACCACCAGCGTGGCATCCCAGTGCGGCACGAAATCCCGGAACATGTGGGCATTGGCCGTGGTGCGAGCGCCGGCCACGTAGACATTGTCCTTGATGGCCACGGGGATCCCGTGGAGGAGATCCCCGGGTGCAGGGGGGGTGGTCCCGCGCCTCCGGGCCTCGTCCTGGCGCGCCGCGGCGGCTCGGGCCTCCTCCTCCATCACCGTGTTGAAGGCCTGGTAGACCCCGTCCAGCCGCCGGATCCTGTCCAGGCAGCTCTCCAGCAGCTCCGAGGCGCCCAGGGAGCCGTCCCGAATCCGTACCCCCGCCTCCCAGGCGGTGAGGTCGGACGGAGCCCGCCCTGCCGCCCCGCTCCGGATCGCCGCCTGCCGGGCGTCCTCCCAGAAGCGCTCGGCCCCGCTTCTCCCGCCGGGGAGAGGCTCCGGGACCCGCCCACCTGCCGAGCCCGGCCAGGCCAGCCCGGCGCTGGTTGCCGCCGTCAGGACACTCATGCGTTGGAGAAAGGCCCGGCGGTCCACCCGGAGATCCTGGGGGAGCGGGGCGCCAGGATCGACCTCCTCGCTCTGCCGGCCAGATGCCCCTGGCCGTGCCGCCGGTCGTGCCCCCGGTCGTGCCCCCGGCCGTGCCCCCGACGAGGTCAGGTCGTCACTCCCCATGACCCACCTCCGGAACCACGGGGAGGGCGGCGGGATAGCTCACCGGGGGGAAGACCTGCGGGTCGAGTTCGAACGCCGAGAGGGCGGGGACTGTGCGGCGAAGGAAGCCCCGAGCCGATCGCAGCACCCGCACCCGGTCCGCCGGCGCGTCCGGGTCGTCGTCGGGAAGAACCGAGAGGTCCACCCCGATGATCCGGAGTCGGGTCTCCACGTACCGGTCCAGCTCCTCGTCGGTGAGGTCGTCCAGGGCAGGGCGCCGGGCTTGGGCCCCGGGGCCGGGGGGCACGGGAAACTCGGGGGTCATGGGGTTCATTCCCCCACGGTACCCCCCGCATGCGGCCCGCGAAAGGGTGACCGCGGGATCCCGCTTCCGGACCATGGGGGCAGGAGTGGCGGCAGGAACGGGGGCAGGAACGAGGGCAGGAGCGAGGTCAGGAACGAGGGCGGGAACGAGGGCGGGAGCGAGGGCAGGAGCGAGGGCAGGAGCAGGACGCTGGCGATTTTCCTCCGACTCCGGTGTACCTCCCGCAGTCGCGGCACTCTTCCTGCTACGGGAGCGATGGGCTCGCTCGGGTCGACCAGGTGAAGATCCCCGGCGAGCCATCCGTAGGCAGGGCGACAAGGGTGCCCCGACCCCTGCGTCTCCCATCCCTGCTCCTCCAAGACCCCTGGCTTCGATGCGCGTGGTTCCCATGCTCCCTGCTCTCCTCTCGCTCTTCCCGGCTCCGATGCGCCTGGGCCTTGCCGCGCTCCTTGCCGTGGTTCTGGGGCCGACGCCCCTCCTCGGGATCCAGCAGGTGATGGCGCAGCCTGTTGTCCCGTCGTTTTCGTCCGAGCTGGCGCTTCAGACCTTCGACTCGGTCTGGAGCCGGGTGGCCAACACCCACTATGACCCCGACATGGGCGGCGTTGACTGGGTGGGCGTGCGGGCCGAACTGGAACCTCGGGCGGCCGCCGCCACCTCGAACCTGGAACTGCGCTCGGTCCTGAGCGACATGGTGAGCCGGCTCGGCCTCTCCCATTTTGCCATTTTCGGGCCGGAGGCCGGGGCAGCGCTCGAAGGCGCGTCGGCCGACGGAGAGGAGGCCGATGCGGTGGGATCGCCGGGAGGCGGAACCGGCACCGCGAACCCGGGGATGGATGTCCGGGTGGTCGAGGACCGGGTGCGAGTGGTCCGGGTGCGCCCGGGAAGCCCGGCGGACCGGGCCGGCGTACGTGCCGGTTGGGAGGTCACGCGGATCGGCTCCGAGGACCCGAACCATCTCCCCTCCGGCGTGGGCGAATCCCTGGCCACCATGGGAACATCGGAGGACCGGATCCGGGCCCTCTACCTGCCCATGATCGCGCTCGGTGCCCTGCAGGGGCGCGAGGGGCGTTCGGTGGATGTCGCCTTTGCCGACGGCGATGGCCAGGAGCGGGTCATGACGCTGGACCGGATTCCCCCGGCGGGCGAGTTGGCGCGCTTTGGATACCTGCCCCCCTTCCCCGTGGAGGTCACGGATCGCACCGTCCCCCTCCCCGGCGGCACGTCGGTGGGGTGGATCCACTTCACCGGGTGGTTTCCCGCCGCCACTCCGAAGATCGCCGAGGCCGTGGATCGTCATCGTGAGGGAGCGGGTATGGTCCTCGACCTTCGGGGCAACCCCGGCGGCCTCGGCGGGATGGCCATGGGGGTGGCGGGACACTTCATCGACGAACGGGTGAGCCTGGGCGAGATGCGAAACCGCCAGGGCACACTTTACTTCAACGTGAGCCCCCAGCGCGTCTCGCCGGCCGGGGTCCGGGTGGACCCCTTCGGGGGCCCGCTGGCGATCCTGGTGGATCCTCTCTCGGCCAGCACCAGCGAGATCTTCGCCGCCGGGATGCAGTCCCTCGGCCGTGCCCGGGTCTTCGGCGAGGTCACCGCCGGCCAGGCCCTGCCGGCCCTCATCATCTCCCTCCCCAACGGCGATCGCCTCATGCATGTGATCGCCGACTACACGGCCCCCGGGGGCGTGCGCCTCGAGGGCCGGGGCGTGATCCCCGACGAGATGGTCCGCCCCTCGCGGGAGGCGCTCCTGGCCGGGGAGGACCCGGTCCTGGAGCGGGCCCTGGCGTGGATCGCGAAAGCGGCGGCCCTGGCGCCGTCGGTCCACCCGGGGGGATGACCCATGTGCGCGGGCTGCCGCCCTGCCCCGATGAACCCTTTCCCTGTTGAACTCTTTCCCCGCTGATCCCTTCTGCACCCCGTGTGCCAACACCCTTCCCTGGAGTCTGACCATGATTCGTCTGTCCCTGCTTCGCCTTCGCCGCAGTGCCCCCCACGCGACCACCGCTGGACGCACCGCAGCCCCGCTCTTCGCGCTGGCCGCCGCCGCGGCCCTCGTCCTGCCCGCTCCCGTGGAGGCGCAGGACCTTCCTGATGCCAACACCCTGATCGCCTCGTACGTGGAAGCCCTCGGAGGCGCCGATCGCTTCCAGGGACTTTCCAGCGTGACCCGGGGGACCCTTGCCATCCCCGCCGCCGGAATCGAGGGGCAGTTCGAGCTGGTGCAGCGCTACCCGGACCAGATGCGCATGAACGTGGAACTGCCGGGACTGGGCGAGATCCTGAGCGGCTTCACCGGAGAGGTGGGCTGGTCCGTGAACCCCATGATGGGCGCCCAGCTCATGGAAGGGCCCGAACTCGACCAGATGCGGGAGCAGTCCGGCATCCCGGCCAGCCTCCGGGACCCCTCCGTCGTGCCGGGTCGCGAGACCGTGGAGCAGGTGGAGTTCGAGGGTGAGGCCTGCTGGCGCGTCCGCCTCACCTGGGCATCAGGGCGGGAGAGCTTCGACTGCTATTCGGTGGAAACCGGTCTCCTCGTGGCGTCGGAAGCCGTTCAGGTCACCGCCATGGGGGACGTCCCCTCGGTGTCCATCTACAGGGACTACCGGGACTTCGAGGGGCGAACCACCCCCACGCGGATGATCCAGCGGGTCGCGGGCCAGGAGCAGGTCATGGTCATCGAGAGCGTGGAGTACGGAGAGGTGGATGCGTCCCGGGTGGCGCCTCCGGCCCAGATCCAGGCCCTCATCGGGGGCTGAGGGAAGGCGTCCTTCCCGGCCCGCCTTCGGTCGAGCCGGCGGGTCCATGTTCGAGCCCCCGGGGTCCCTCCCCGGGGGCTCGCTTCATTGACACCGGACCCGGCGCATCGCATCCTCCCCGCTTCACCCCGATGCCGATGCGACATCCCCGGGGGCCCGGCTGCATGGGGTCACAGGGGGAATCCGTCACTCCCGGCATCGTCCCCTGCATCCAAGGAGCGGGATCATGCGTCCTGTGCGTTCCCGGGCCCTTCTGGCCCGCCTCCCCCTGGCCCTCGTCCTTCCGGCCCTCGTCCTTCCGGCGGTGCTCCTCCCGGGCTCGGCCCTGGCCCAGACACAGGTCTACGAGCGGACGTCCCAGCCCATCGACCGGGCCTACACGGACCGCATCCTCGAATTCACCACCGAGGACTTCTTCCTGACCCCGCTGGTGGATCACCTCCCCGCCTCCGACGTGGTTCCGACGCCCCTGGACGTGCTGGGCTACATCAGCGGAACCCGGGACCAGCTCACCCACACCGAGGGGATCTACCGGTACATGCGGGCCGTGGCCGATGCCTCCCCCCGCATCACCGTGAAGACCATCGGGACCTCGGAGGAAGGCCGCGAGATCCTCCTGGTCCTGGCCTCGAACGAGGCCACCCTGGGCAACGTGGAGGCCCACGCCGACCTCATGCGGCGGCTTTCGGACCCCCGGGTCACCACCGAGGCGGAGGCCGCCCGCATCATCTCCGAGGTGAAGCCCATGTACTGGGCCACCGGCGCCATCCATTCCGGCGAGACGGGCTCCCCGGAGATGCTGATGGAGCTGGTCTACCGGCTGGCCGTGGACGACGGCCCCTTCATGTCGGCGATCCGGGACAACCTCATCGTCATGATCACCCCGGTGGTGGAGGCCGACGGCCGCGACAAGCAGGTGGACGTCCACATGGCGCCCCGCCTGAACCCCGAGGGCCCGAACCCCAATCGCACGCTCTTCTGGGGCCAGTACGTCTACCACTCCAACAACCGGGACGGGATGCAGCTGAACCTGGCCCTTTCCCGCGCCATTACCGACACCTACCTGGCCTATCACCCGCTGGTGGTGCATGACCTCCACGAGTCGGCGTCCTACCTGTACACCTCCACGGGTCGCGGGCCGTACAACGCCTGGATCGACCCCATGGTGATCTCGGAGTGGAACCGGCTGGCCCACCGGGAGGTCCGGGACATGGGCGCCTTCGGGGTGCCCGGCGTCTACACCCACGACTTCTACGACGGCTGGACCCCGAACTACATGTTCTGGGTGGCCCACATCCACAACTCCATCGGGCGCTTCTACGAGACCCAGGCCTCGCGGGACGCCTCCGACTACATCCTGAACACCAGCGTGGACCGGGAGTGGCACCGCCCGAACACCCCGCTTCGCCAGGTCGTGTGGTCCATCCGGAACAACGTGAACCTCCAGCAGTCGGCGCTCCTCATCGCCCTCCACGAGGTGGCCACGAACCGGGAGGAGTACCTCCGGAACTACTGGATCAAGTCGGAGCGCTCCGTGGCCAAGGCCCGGACGGAGGGCCCGGCGGGCTACGTCTTCCCCGCCGACGACCCCCGGCCCGGACAGCAGGCACGGACGCTTCAGACGCTCCAGCGTCACGGGATGGAGGTGCATCGGACCACCGCTGCCGTCACCGTGGAGGACCAGACCTTCCCGGCGGGGAGCTACGTGGTCCGCATGGACCAGCCCTACTCCCGGGGTGCCGACATGCTCCTGGACCGGCAGTACTACTCGCCCGATGACCCGCGCCCCTACGACGATGTGGGGTGGACCTTCGGGCCTCTCTACAACGCCCGCACCGTGCGGGTGGAGGACCCGGCCCTTCTGGACGGCGCCATGACCCTGGTGGATGGCGAGGTCCAGGCCCCGGGCGGGGTGACCGAGGCGGATTCGGGGACCACCGTCGCCTACGTGGTCCGCTACAATGCCGACAACAACCTCACCGCCTTCCGGTTCGCCCACCGGGACCTCCGCATCCAGGCGGCGCGCTCGGCCTTCGAGATCGACGGACACCGGTTCGGAGCCGGGAGTTTCATCGTGCCGGTGCGGGGCAACGGACGCGACCTGGGACAGGTTCTGGATGCCGCCGGGCGCCAGTACGGCTTCGAGGCCGTGGCCGTCGCCGTCCTGCCGCAGGTGACGACCCACGAGGTCGCCCTCCCCCGCATCGCCCTCATGCACACCTGGCTCACCACCCAGAACGAGGGCTGGCTCCGGCTGGGGCTGGACGAGTACGGGGTGCCCTACGACTACGTCTCCATCCACGAGATCCGGGACACCCCGAACCTCCTTTCCCGCTGGGACGTGATCCTCGTGGGGCCGTCGGTGAACGACCCGCTCCAGATCGTTCGCGGGGTCCAGGGCAGTGACCCCATCCCCTGGCAGGCGACGGAGCACACGCCGAACATCGGGCGCCAGGCTTCCTCACCGGACATTCGGGGCGGCCTCGAACTCCAGGGCGTCATGAACCTGCAGCGGTTCGTGGAAGGCGGGGGCACGCTGGTCACCCTGACCAATTCCTCCCACCTCCCCATCCACTTCGGGCTGGCCGAGGGCGTTTCCACCCGGACCAGCTCGGACCTCTGGGCCCCGGGGGGCGTCTTTCGCGTGAGCCGCTCGGATGACGGAAGTCCCCTCGCCTGGGGGTACGACGAGGAACTCGGGGTCTATTTCAACCAGAACCAGAGCCCGATCCTCACCGATGGCCGCGCCCGCCCCGGCACACGGGCCTCCGCCGAACCCGACGGGAGCACCACCGACCGCCGGTCCGGCCGCGGGGGCATCGACGAGCGGGACGTGGTCCAGGCCCAGGGGCGGGACTGGGGCCAGGAGAGCGTCCAGGCCTACCGGGCCCGCATGGAGGCCGAGGGGCAGTCGGTGACGGGGGGCGGGGGCGGCGGGTTCGGGGGAGGAGCCCCGAATGCCGACGTCCGCACGGTGTTCCGCTACGCCGCCGAACCCACCCAGCTCCTGATTTCCGGCGGGCTCGTGGGCGCCTCCGAGCTCACCGGCGCCCCGGCCCTGGTGGATGCCCGCCTGGGGCAGGGCCACGTGATCATGTTCTCCTTCAACCCGTTCTGGAGGGGCGGAACCCAGGGCTCCTACGCCCTGGTCTTCAACGCCCTGCTGCACCACGGAAACCTGAACGCAGGGGTGCCGGTGGCCGAGGACGCGGAGGACCGCTGATCCGCCGTTGAACCCTTCCCCGGACGACCAGCCGAACTGGTGGCGCCGGCACCTCCACCGGATCCAGGCCTTCATTGCCCGAACCTACTACCAGGTCCGGGTGGCGGGGGCCGAGGTCCCGGTGGAGGGGCCGGTCCTCCTGGTAGCCAACCATCCCAACTCGCTCATGGACCCGCCCCTTCTGGCCATGGCGGCGGGTCGGCCCGTGCGCTTCCTGGCCGGAGCCCACCTCTTCCGGCGACGGAGCATCGCCTGGGCCGTCCGGGGGTCCGGGGCGATCCCGGTGTATCGGCGCTCGGAGGAACCGAGCGAGATGGAGAAGAACATGGCATCGTTCGGAGCCGTCCGCGACGCTCTCCTGGCCAGCTCGGTGGTGGGGGTCTTCCCGGAGGGCTTCACCCATTCCGAGCCCTCCCTGGTTCCCCTCAAGACCGGGGCCGCCCGCATCGCGCTCCTCACGGCCGAGGCCCATGGGAAGGCGTTCCCCATCCTCCCGGTTGGGATCACCTTCCAGGGAGGAAAGGAGCGGTTCCGCTCCAGGGCCCTGGTCCTGGTGGGAAAGCCCGTGCGCTGGGGAGACCTGGCCGCAAACCCGACGGATCCCGCCCACGCCAGGGAGCTGACGCACCGCATCGAGGGAGCCCTGGGCAGGGTAACGGTGAACCTCCGGGACTGGGAGGACCTCCCTCTGGTGGAGGCCGCGGAGGCCGTTCACGAGGCGGAGTTCGGGCGGCGCCAGTCCCGGAACCCCGTCCGCTGGCTCGCGCGCATGCGCCGCACGGCCCAGGCCCTGGAGCAGGCTCGGGAGCGGGACGACCCCAGGCTGGCCGAGCTCGACCAGGGAATCGAGGCACACGTCCGGGTCCTGGGATCCCTCGGCCTCACCCCGAAGGACCTGCATCTCCGACCGCGAAGCTCGGTGGCCGTCCGATGGACGCTGGGAAACCTCTTCTTCTTCGGCTTCGCGCTCCCCCTGGCTCTGGTGGGCACGCTGGTCTTCTGGCTTCCCTGGACCCTGGTCCAGCGGGCCGAGCCCCGATTCCGGCTGACCCCGGACCGACGGGCCACCTACCGGGTCCTGGGCAGCGCCGTCACGTGCGGAGTCTGGGTCATGCTTCTTGCGGCCCTGGTCATGGAACTCCGGGGATGGCGCCCGGCGCTCGGGCTCCTTCTTCTCCTCCCCCTCACCGGATTTCTCACCCTCAGGATCCGCACCCGGTGGAGAACGGCCGTGGCCGATCTGCGACGCTTTCTCGTCCTCCGGGGGCGCCGGGACGTGCGCACCCGCCTCCTGGAGGCCCAGCGGGGGCTGGCTCTTTCGATCCGGGAACTCCAGAATCGGATCTGACCTCACGCCACGGAGGCTTCCCATGCCATCCCTTTGTCGTCTCGCGACCTTTCTCCTTCTCCTCCCGGCTGTCTCGGGCCTCACCGCCTGCGGAAGCGACCCGGCGCCAGGACCCGGCGCCAGGTCCGCTCCCGAGCTCCCGGCAGTTTCCCCGCTGGAGGCCGCCGGCTTCGACACCCTGACGTCCCATGAATCCCTGATGATGTTCCTGGAGGCGCTGGACCGGGGAAGCCCCCGGGTCACCCTGCAGGAGCTTGGCACCTCGGTGGGGGGGCGGACCCTTCCCTACCTGGAGATCAGCCTCGGCGAGTTCGGGCGGGGGCGACGTGCCGACGGGCAGGGATCCGGGTCCGGAGGCGAGCGCCTGATGGTCCTGGTCTACGCCCAGCAGCACGGAAATGAACCCTCCGGGAAGGAAGGTGCCCTGGCGCTGGCGCTGGAGCTCGCCCGGGGTGATCACGACGACCTCCTGGAACGCCTCGACGTCCTCCTGGTGCCCCAGGTGAACCCCGACGGGGGCGACGTGCATCGGCGGGTGAACGACGCCGGTGTCGATCTGAATCGGAGCCACCTGATCCTGGACGGGGTGGAGGTGGAGGCGCTCCGGGCGCTCTTTCACCGGTGGGAGCCCGAGGTGGCCGTGGACGTTCACGAGTACTACCCCTGGAGTGAAGCCTGGCTCGAGGCCGGGTGGCTTCGGCTCTGGGACGTGCAGATCGGACTCCCCACAAACCTGAACACGGCGCCGGAGATCCTGCGCCTGGCCGAGAACACGGTGCTCCCGCGACTCGTCGGCGCCCTGGAGGCGGGGGGCTTTACCGGGCACAACTACGTGGTGGGTTCCCCGGCCCAGCTGCGCTGGTCCACCACGAACCCCAACGACGGTCGGCAGGGGCTGGCCCTTCTCCACACCCTCTCCTTCATCTTCGAAGGGAAGCGGTCCGAGCCCCTGGCCACCGACATGGGGCGCCGCTCCGAAGCCCAGCGGGTGGCCATGGAAGCCCTCCTCCGCTTCGCCGCCGACGAGGCGGACCAGGTCCGGCGGGCGGTGCATGGCGCCCGGGAGGCGGCCGTCCGCGGAGACCTCGGCCGGGTGGTGCTGACCATGGGGCGGGAGCAGGGCAATGCTCCCCTGCGGATCCCCGTGGAGTCCGTGGCTCCCGACGGCGAGGGCGGGTGGGTCGTGGGCGACACGGTGACCGCCGTGGTGGAAAACTGGTTCCCGCGGGTTGTGGAACGAAGCGCCACCGACCTTCCCGCGGCCTACCTGGTCCCGGCCACCGAGGCCGGGCTCATCGACCTCCTGCGCCGCCACCACGTGGAGTTGAACGTGCTGGAGCGGGGGGAACGCCTGGAAGCGGACCTGCTCCGCATCACCGGGTTCGACCGGGTGGTCCTGGACGGCCCGCAGGACATCGCCCGGGTCACCCGCTCCCGGGGAAGCCATGACGCCCGCCC